>Ga0180300_10000050_pt1 | contig 39237 bp, 47 predicted proteins | sample GuaBasSediGuay15_FD_121798 | JGI IMG/M metagenome (GOLD analysis project Ga0180300, IMG submission 121798) | Subseafloor sediment microbial communities from Guaymas Basin, Gulf of California, Mexico - Guay15, Core 4569-2, 21-24 cm | ecosystem: Environmental > Aquatic > Marine > Hydrothermal...
AAAAACCTCAGGAGTAATTCCCTTCTGGTAAAAATAATTAAAACTATTTCTAAAGATAACTGCTGTGAAATCTTTCCTGTAATCTTCCCCAAGAAAGAGAACCTCTTTTCTCTTCAATCTTAAAGGGACTTTCTTACTCTAATTTAACTCAGAGCTACTTTCTCAACTCTGTAAGCCGGCTCCTAAAACCTTTAGGGATAATTCTCCCTTTTTTAAGTCCTGTGACTCTTCTGGCTCTTCCGGAATTCTTGTTAAACTCTCTTTCAGATAGGCCGGCAAACTTCTCAGTGTTTATGCATTACAATATTATTACCTCCTGCTTTCTCTTAATTGGAACGAGCCAAGGGATGGAGAAGTTAAGTAAATCTAAGATATTAAAAACACTCAACTTCAGAAATGGCATTTTGGAGGTTTTGCTTTCTCTTTTTGCCTTTTCTCTAATAATTCTTCATTCCTATCTCTGGGTAGGAATCTTAAAGTGTAGGTAGGAACTCTCAAAAATAAGAAGAAGTTTTTTAAGATTAAAGAGGCTTAAACTTTATTATCAGCTTTTCTTCTCAGAAGAATTATTCAACCTAAAAATTAGATTTCCTGCCAGCGTCTTAAATCAGCTATATAAGCCATAAAAGGAATCTGAGGATTATTATATAAACGTTGGTCATAGGTATAGTTTCTATGTCTATAAGCATTCAAATCAATAACAGTCCTTTCTCCTTCTCTACCCCGCACAGAGATTGCTCCATGAAAATCAAGGGTATCCTTGGAACCCTTCCTTCCCTCTGCTTTAACTGTACCTCCATCAGCTAAAAGAAAACCTTCTACAGTAAGAGAATCTGGAGCTTGATTAGCAATAATAACATCATTACCAGCAAACAGCCCTATCTGGATGCCAGAGTTTTTATACTCTATATTCCCAGTAATTATAATATTGCCACTAGCCACAATGAGTGTAGAGCCCTGGACATCTCCCTCAATATATACATCTCCCTCCACATAGACAAGGCCGTTTGAAGTGCCTAAGTTTTGCAAACTAATATCTCCGGCAATAGTAAAATCTCCCTGAATATACCTTCCTCCACTCTGAGCTAACGTCTTATAACGCTGCAAGTCCACTCCCACAAAGGTTATAGGCTGACCTTTATACACATCTCCTTGGATAGTTATATTAGGGGTAGCTTGGGGATTTTGAGGGTCATAGCCTGTAAGATTCCTTAGATATATTACATCCCCGTTTACAGTTATTGTTCCTTGGCCAGGCTCAAAGCCAATATCTCTAGCTAATACGCTTGAGCCGATATCTGCTCCTTTTCCAATCCTCAAATCTCCCAAGGTAAAGATAAAAAAGAAGGTAGGGCTCTGAGTTATTGCTTCAGCAGAAATCTGCCGAGTTATCCTTCTGTTTGCATTTCTGCCTGTCCCTATTAAAGGAACTATTATCCAACTTCCTTGAGTATAACTATCATCTACACCATCCCCATCCACATCACCTACAGCAACATCATAATAGCCCAGAGTATTTCCCTGAGAAGAAGTTAAAGACTGGTTAGTAAATCCTGCTCGCCATCCTATATCTCTTCTTAACTCAGCTAAGCTCAACTCTAAACCAGTCTCAGCAGCATAAAAGGCATAGAGAAAATTTATCCTATCCTGGACTAACCTCATCTGCATTTGAGAGCGTAATAGAGAAATACCTATAAATATCCCTAAAAAAATCATAAGAAATACACTGGCTAAAAGAATAAAACTCTTCTTCATCTTTAATTTCTCATTAATAGTTGTTGAGTATTACTAAAAATTACTCTTCTTCCTCCTATAACATCCTGGAAGAGGGCAAGCTGAAAAAATAGAGAACCGCTATCTATTTGAAAAAAAGAATTCGCTGAGTCTAAGTTCTCCGATAAAATATAATTCACACCTCCTTCTGTTCTTACTAACTGATTATTATTTATCTGATAAATTACCTGGCTCCTTCCTAAGAAAGCAGGATAAAAGATAGTAAGGTTTCCGCTCTGAGTGAGTCCTGTTCCTAAACTAAAACTGGAAGAAGGCAAGAGGTCTCTAGACAACTGCCTAAAAATCTCTTCAGACTGCTGATGAAGCTCAATCCTAGTAAGTTCAATCTCATAAGAAAGCCAATTAAGAAAGAGAAGGCCGTAGAAGAGAGCTATCCCTGCTCCAATAATTATCAAAACGACAATAACTTCCGGAAGAGTAAAAGAATTTATCTTAAGTCTCACTACATCTGACCCTTTTTAGTAAGGTGGATATCTCCTAAATCTAACTCTTGATTAGCCTTAAGAGTAAAGGGCTCCAGAATAACTGGCTCATACTCCTCAGTATGGGTTACTGCTATCAAATGCTTCCTTTCATTAGTCTGATAATAGGTATCATCAATTCCTTCAGGAGGCCAGGTCTCTATAACATGAGAAAACACAAAATCCCCTTCTCCATCGGTGTTAGTAACATAATTATAATGCCACTGAGTAAGAGAGTCGTATTTGTTGCCTGCATTATCATTATATACATCCAGCCATACTTCTGCTCCTTCTATAGGCTCATCATTAGCAACATCAAGAACTCTTCCTTTAATAGTGCCATAGCCTCGAGGATAGAGTCTAATAGTCTCATAGGTTGCAACCTCATTTTGCTGAATGTTTACCTCAGGCCTGTCCTTATAAGGCCAGTCTCCATCACTCTCAAAGGTATAATAGCCAGATTTCTCTGCTCTAACCCCATGAGAACCAATAGGTATGCTACAACCTTCTTCTTCAGGAAGACACTCTATCTTATAATACCCCAAATCATTACTACTACTCTCTCTTCCACCTATCTCAACCCTTACTCCTTCTAAATAAAAATTTTCCTTTTCATCTTTTACATGCCCTTGAACATCTCCACATTGGTCATCAGGAGGATAAGGGATGATAAAGTCTTGCTGAAGACTATCTCCCTGAAAAAGAGGCCCTACGCTTACCCAACCACTCTCTCTCCAGGCTGTCCCTCCTTGATTACAACAAGTCTGTTTAGGCATTCTTCTTCCTGCTGTCATTCTAATATAATAATTAGAAGTATCAGGAAAAAGCTCCTGAGCTGCAGGAACAGAAACTTGATAATAACCATTATTATCGGTAGAACCTGCAGGATAAGGATACCATCTGGCGTTATCATGCCATCTTATATATATCTTAGCTCCAGAAAGAGGAGCATCTGTGCTATCACGAACATAACCAGAGATAGTAGCTAAAGGAACCTCGACCAAGACAATGTCTCCTAAATCCAAATTATCTCCAGGGTTAACACAGAGTCTATCGGTAATGGCTGAGCCAATCCAAGGGTTATCACAAACAACAGAGCCATCTTCTCGGACTACTGCTGAAGACCAGCCCCGGTAATTATAGCTCTTTCCCCAACCCTGAGGGTCACAGAAATCACCGCAGTGCTGGTTATAACGGTAAGGATAACTCCAAGAACTACTTGTGCTACTGGTCACTAAGGTAAAACACCTCGGCTGAGGGTCTTCAAAGTCAATCTTAAAATTAAAACTTCTTGGGCTATGCCACCACATATGGTCTCGGGCTACATAGCTTCCTTTTTCGTATAAAGAAACATACTGATATAAAGGCTTATCCTGGGGGTCTACAATCCTTCCTTTTATATGAGCAGGGGCAGGCTTGGGGTCTAAATAAATAGGAGGAAGAATCACCTCCTCACCTTCAGGAACCCAAACAATATGGGCAGGGCTAGGATTATAATCCTGATATCCTTGAGCAGTTACGATAATCTGCCAGTTACCTGGAGAAAGTCTAAAAGCACCTGTATCAGGGTCAGAAAAGTCAAAGTTACATCCATCAGCATCTGGGCTACTCCTACTATAAATCACTGCCCTAACTCCTCCTGGGTCCTGAAAGATAAGGGTAATCTCAGCATTATTTATAAAGGCTTCGGTGTTTCTATCTTTTACTGAGCCTTTAATATTTCCCGGAAGAGGGGGTTGGGGCCGAGCAAGAAAAAAAACATTCCTAACCTCATTAAAGCCTTCACCTCTTCTTCTTGGCCACTGGACTGCTATCTCTATACGCTTAAGCTCAGTGGTAGTCCCAGCAGTAGAAACAGAAATCATCCGGGTAAAGAAATTCGAAGGATATTGAGAAGGGAGATAATTAGGTGTCAACCCAGTTGAACCCACTGGTATCCACTGATTATTCTGAATCCAAGGCTCTGTCTCTAAGGTACTAAATACTCTATCTCCTCCTTCTCTTACTACTGCTCTTATTCTCTCAAAGTAATTAGTTAAAATATTCATAGCAGTAAACCTCTCCTGAGAATCAAGCTCAACTTGAGAAAGGATAGAGAAAGAAAAATAACTTCCTATGCCTATAAGGGCGAGGATAAGGATGCTTACAATAACTTCAACTAAGGTAAAAGCTCTCTTCTCACCCATAGAAAAACCTTCGCCTCCCTTTAACCTTTAAATTATAACATTATTTATATCACTCGGGCAATAACCAACAAACTCTAAAGGAAACTTTAGGAAAACGCTTACAAAAAAGGAGAAGAAATCTAAACTTATCTTACTATTTGAGGAGTTACGCTAATAATTATCTCTTTGTCATCAGAAGTGGTCTTCTCGTATTTAAAAAGATTACCAAATATAGGAACCTGAGAAAGTAAAGGGACTTTATAGATATTCTTCTTATCTTCTTGACTGATTAAGCCTCCTAAAATAAAAGGCTGACTATCCCTTACTCTTACATAGGCTGTAGCCTCCCTTGTTCGTATCCAAGGATATTGGTCTTCAGGGCCTCGCCAAGTATAGATGTAACTTACCTCTGGCTCAATCTTAACTACCACAAAATCTTCCTCAATAATAGAAGGAGTAATCTTTAACCTTATTCCTGCCTCAGCAAATCTTACCTCAGTATTAGCTACCCCCCCAGTAACCGTAGTAATAGTATAAGGAACTTTGTCTCCAATAAATATCTCAGCCTCCTTCTCATTCATAGTAGTTATCCGAGGGTTAGACAAAACCTTAGCTTTATTTTCAGTCTCAAGCATCTTTATTATAGTATTAAATTGGATAGGGGTCCTCTCAAACTTAAATATTTTCAAAAGAGGGCCTGAGGAGGAAGGTATAGTATCTTCTCCTATATCTCCCAAGGGCCTCTTTGTCTCTTGAAAAGATAAGGTAATAGCATCTGACCAGTCAATTCCCAGTTCTCTTAAGGCGTCTGCATCTATCTCCAAAACCTGGGTAGCTAATAAAACCTGGGGCTGAGGAATATCCAACTTAGCAATAATTTTCTCTGCTTCTTCAATTTGAGAAGGAGTCCCTATAATAACCAAAGAATTCATCTCCTTATTTGAAGTTACTGACTCTACAATATTTTTAAGAAGATCTGCTACGCTCTCAGCTCTTACGTTCTCTAATTTAATCACCTTATTAGTCAAAGCTCTCTGAACTATCTTCTCTTTGGTAGCAATAAAAAGAGAATTGCCTATCTTTGCTGAACCCAAACCATAAGCATTAAATATAAGCTCTAAAGCCTCATCGATAGTAACATTCTTAACATGTAAGTCTATCTTTTTGCCTTTAAGAGAGGGGTCAACTACTATATTAAAGCCTCCTCCTTCTCCAATTACCCTTAGAACATCTTCAATATTAGCCTGAGTAAAATCTAAATCTATCCTTTTTATAACTTCTTTAGGTTCCTCCTCTTTTTTTACTTCACCCTGAGGTTCAGAGGCTGATGGAGGCATCTTAGCTTGAGACGAACTCTGGGAGGAAACTGTTTTCGTAGGAGGAACGAACTTCTTAGCCGGAGCAAGACCAAGCTCCTCCTCTAATCTCTCTTCTACTTTCTTCTTACCTAAAATCTCTTCTTTAAATTCGTCAGTATTAGGGAAGGACTCTAAAGTTTTAGCATAAAGAGTAGAAAGGATAAAAATCAAACTCACTAACCAACAATAAATACTAATTTTTTTCATTTTTTTACCTCCATCTTCAGGATTATTTCCTTGCCTCCTCTATCTAAAATGACCTTATCTTTATCTATCTTCTCTACTTCAGCCTTTCCAATCTTATCTTTTACTCTGACTATATATGTCTGCTGAGGAGCTTTGATTAAGGCTAAGGGAGTGGTTGAGAAAAATATTCCTACCAACTTCAAATCTAACTCCTCCTCAATAGCTATCTCTTCAGCCTCAAAAAATTTCCCTATTAGGGGCCTGAAAGGGTCTCTTTCTAAGGAAATCTCTACTGGCTCTGACCAAATAATTGCCTCAGCCAAATTTAAATCTTGAATAGCTGGAGTCTCCTTCTTTTTAGGAAAAAGAAAAGCCAGTTTCTTTTTTGAGAAAGGAAAAAACCTTCCGATATCCTTACATCCGGAAAAAGTAAGCAAAATCACCAAAAAATATACCAGCCTCTTTCTCATCTCTCTTTGGCTTCTAAAGTCTTAAACTGTAAAGGTTCAAAGAAAAACTACACTCTAAGAGAGGGTATTTTCTTGTCTTTATCTTAACCTCGGTTAAACTTAGAAGTTGTCTATATCTTTCTAAGGCTAATAAGAAATCTACTAAATTAGCAAACTTTCCCTCCACCCTCAGGCTTAGAGGGGTAAACAACAAAGTAGGCTTCTCTTTTTCCTGAGTTTTTTTTGTCATTCCTCTCCGGGAAATCTCCTCTTCTGCTTCTACTCTCCGGGTAGGTTGAGTTTTTATATCCCTAATCTTTATATTAAATCTCTTAGAAAGAGCAGAAACTCCTTCTAAGAAAAGAGGGATATCTTTATCTTTAAAGAGGATACCTTCAAAATGCTGTTTGTCTTTCTTATATTTAGCTAAAAGCTCATCTAAGTTTTCTAACTCTTCTGCCAGGGCTTTAACCTTCTGTCTATGGAGGGAAAGTTTTTTTATTGAATCCTGATATTTAGCAAAGAAAAAATAGACTACTCCTAAACCAGCTAAAGTAAATATAATACACACCCCCCCTGCTAATATTTTGAATTTCTTGCTCGAATATTTATTCATTTATTATTTAGGGTTATTTCCGATTTTAAACTTAGACTTGCTTCTATCCCAAACTCTTTAATATCTTTATCTTCTATCTTTCTTTCTCTTACAAAATTAAACTTAACATTTCTTAATAACTCTATATTCTTTAAAGACCTTATAAGAGAAGCTACAGAGTCTAAACTAAGACTGTAGCCTTCCAGTTTAATTAAGCTTGCCTTCTCTGCCCTGAAAGATTTAAGCCATACTTCTTTAGGAAGTGCTTTCCCAATTTCTAAAAAAACTTTGGACCAAGAGACCCTATTTAACTTAGAGATAAAATTTGCCTGCTTTAGAATCTCATCTCTTAAGGTTAAGTACTTCTCCTTCTCCATCTTAAGAGCCTGTGTCCTTCGCCGAAGAAAGTTTACCTTCTGAGAGAGCTTCTTTATCTTTCTCTTCAGGTTTTTTTCAGAATTTATAAAGTAAAAGCTTAACATACCAACCAAAACTCCTATAAACACTATATAAGTTATAGAAGAAATTAACACTTTCCGCAAAAATTCAGGGGTCTTTTCTCTACTCCAAATTCTTTCCAAGTCAAACTCATGCTTTATCCCAAAGGTTCTCAAGCTGGTAGCAATTAGAGAAAGATATTTATAATTAAACTTCTCCCTCTCAGCCTCCTTAAAGAACTTTATCTTACAAGGAAGTCTGAGCTCAGATACTTCCCTTCCTGAATAGGAGCTGAAAACTTTATCTAAATCTTTAACTTTCTGGTTATCCCAGATAAGAAATATGTCCTTAACTATCTTCCGGGTGGCAGTTTCATAAAACTTAAAGGCTCTTTTAACTTCTTCTGCCCAGACTTTGAAGGAGGCCTGATTAATACCTCCTTCCTTCTGACAGATATCTTCTAACCCCGAATTAGCAACATAAATTATACTTAACTCTTCTTTCTCAAAAACAAGAACATAGCTTAGGCTATTCTCTACCAGAATTAAGCCTCTTGGTTCTGACTGGGGCTGGCTATAAAACAGGTTTAAAATGTTTAAAGGCACAATATCAAAACCCAAAACATTAGCTCTACATTCTCTTAAAGCCTGAAGAGAAAAATCAAAAAAATCTCTGGAAAAGGCAAGATATAAAACTCTCACTTTCTTTTTATCTTCCGTAGAATAAACATTGTAAGTGTAAAGATAATTTCCCTGAGAAAAATAAGGGAGTTTTTCTATCTCATTTATTACTATCTGGTTAATCTCTGAAGAAGGTACAGGGGGTAGGACTAATTCTTGAAAGATAGCATCTTTATCCCAGAAAGAAAGATAGAGATTTTTTAGAGAAATACCTTTTTTACGGAAAAATTCTTTAATAAGAAAAGCAAAGGCTTTTGTATCTTTATTTTTAAAGATATCCTCAGGGATAGTAAGTGTATCCAGCTGGAAGATTAAGAGAGTATTGGCTCTCTTCTCCAGCCGGGCACACCTTAATTCTCTGGGGCCAATCTCTAAGCAGACTTTCATAAAATTAGAATAAGTATACGCGAGAATTAATTATGTTGATCCGGCCAATTTCCTGGAGCAAAATGTCCAGCCCTATCTGCTCTGTAGCCATTAGTGGCGTTACCCGTAAGAGTATAGTTTACTCCAAACGGACATACCGGTAAATCACCTAATCCATCTCCATCCTCATCAGGAAAAAAGGGTTGTAACTCACTCATACTATCACAGGCAGCCCAATTCCTGTTCTCAGAAAAACATAACTGAGCTGCAGTATCAATGGAACGGATATTGGAAGCACACTGTTTGGTATTTGCCTGTCTTATAGCTCTCAAAGCATTAGGAAGAATTATAGCAATAAGTATCCCGATTATCACCAACACCACCAGAAGCTCAACCAAAGTAAAACCTCTCTTCATTTTACACCTCCTTTCTCTCTTTTTTAAACTAATAAATCCACCTCCCTCAAGAAAAGCCCTTTTATTATAACATAAAGGCTTTTCCCAAAACAATACTCAGAGCTGTTTAAATAGCCCCTTAAGAAAACATTTACATCCCTGAACCAATCTTACCCCAAAGAGTGAATATCGGTAAATACATTGATAAAAGCACAAACATTACCATTCCCCCTACCATCACTATTAAGATTGGCTCAAGAAGAGTAAGAAACTTATTAAGCCGGTAATCTAACTCTTCTTCCAAATGAAGAGCAATCCTATCCAGCATCTCTACCAGAGTTCCACTTTCCTCGCCAATAGAAATCATCTCAGTTATAAAAGGAGGAAAATATTTGGTCTCCTCAAGAGAAGTACCGATTCCCTTGCCCTGAATAACCCTCTCTAAGACATAATCCAATTTCTCTTCCATTACTTTATTGGCACAACTTCTCTTAGCAGTTTCTATGCTCTCAGTCAAGGGAAGACCCCCGCCCACCAACAAAGAAAAAGAATGGACAAATCTTCCTAAGGAAGCAGTAAAGACGAGTTTTCCTAATAAGGGGAGTTTTAACTTCCAGTAATCTATCCGGTATCTTCCTTTTTCTGTAGAATAACACTTCTTATAAAGAAAAAATCCCAAAATTATTAAAACCGGGCCCAACCACCAGAATTTTACTGAGAAGTCTGAAACATCCATAAGAATACGGGTTAAAAAAGGAAGACTCACATTAATCTTAGCAAAAACTTTTTTAAAGACTGGGACAACAAAAAGCATCATTGCTCCCACTGCCAAAATAGCAATTATTATCACAATTAAGGGATAAGTAATAGCTCTTTTTAGTTTCATTAGGTTTTCTCTTCTTTTATCTAAATAGTCTCTTATATCTTTCAATATCTTAGGAAGTGTTCCTCCTCTTTCAGCTACCTTTAGCAAGCTGGGATATATCTCAGGAAAAATATTAGGGAACCTCTCAAAAGCTCCGGAAAGAGTCCCCCCCTCAGAAAGTCTATTTCTGACTTCACTTATCACTAATTGAAAAACCTTATCTTCAGCCTGTCTCCAAAGAATCTCTAAAGCAGAAATGATAGGGATTCCTGCAGCAATCAGAGAACCAAACTGATGAGTGAACATAATAAGAGTATCAAGGCTTACCTTGCGAGAGAAAATCCTCTTAACTTCCTTATAAGAAGAGACTCGGACTACAAAGTAGCCTTTGTCAGAAAGACTCTTAATCAAAGAACTTTTATCGGTAGCCTCTAAAATTCCCTCCAGAAGCCTTCCTTCTTTGTCTCTTATCTTATATGCGAATTTAGGCATAATTAGATTTTCTTGACAAAAGCTACTCTCATAACTTCCTCAATAGAAGTTATCTTCTGAAGAGCTTTTACCACTCCACTTTGTTGGAGAGTGTGCATACCTTCTCTTATAGCTAAATCAGTTACCTCTTTTTCAGTAGCTCTTTTCAAAATTAACTCTTTCATCTGAGGAGTAATGCGAACTATCTCAAATATCCCTGTACGCCGATAATAACCTAAATTTTTACATCTTTCACAACCCGAAGATTTAGCAAACTTTACTTTCTTAGGCTCAGGTATATATTCCGAAATCTCTTTCATTAAATCCTCGGAAGGGGTGTAATCTTGACGACAGTAAGGACAAAGTTTTCTTACTAATCGTTGAGCTATGATTCCTATTAAAGAGGCACTGATTAGAAAAGGTTCTACATTCATATCTAACAGCCTGTTTATTGCTCCCGGAGCGTTATTAGTATGAAGAGTGGATAAAACTAAGTGTCCAGTCAAAGCCGCCTGTATAGCAATCTCAGCAGTTTCTAAGTCTCTTATTTCACCAATCATAATAACGTCAGGGTCCTGCCTCAAGATGTGACGCATACCTGTAGCAAAGGTATAACCTGCCCGGACATTTACTGCAGTCTGATTTATCCCTTCTAATTCATACTCCACTGGATCTTCTACGGTGACAATATTCCGAGTAGCATCGTTTAATTTATTAAGAATAGAATAAAGCGTGGTGGTCTTTCCTGAACCAGTGGGTCCGGTTACTAAAATCATCCCATAAGGCTGATAAATTAAACTTTCGATAATAGAACGCTCATTTTCATCTAATCCCAGCTTATCCAGAGAAATAAGAATACTTTTCTTATCAAGAATCCTCAGAACCACCTTTTCCCCAAATATATCAGGCAGAGTAGAAACTCTTATGTCGTACTCTCTGTCTCTTATTCCAATAACCATCCTTCCATCTTGAGGCTTTCTTCTTTCAGCAATGTCCATCCCGCTCATTATCTTTACCCGAGAAATTACTGCTGGCTGCAATCCTTTAGGGATAGTAACTTTCTCATACAAAATCCCGTCTATCCGATATCTAATCCGCAACTTATCCTTTTGAGGCTCAAAGTGTACATCAGATGCTTCCTGCTTAATAGCATCGGTAATCACTGAGTTAACCAACCTTACTATTGGTGCTTCCTTAACCACCGCCTCCAGTTCCTGGAGGGGTATATCTTCTAGCCCAGTCTCTTCCTTAGAAGTCACTATCTCTTGAATAGCCTGGTGAGCTTCTTGGAGAGGGCCAAAATATTTATTTATACATTCTTCTATCTCCTTAGAGGTAGCTAAAACTGGCTTTATTTTATACCCACTTAAATATTTCAACTCCTGGATAACTCTTATATCCAAAGGGTTAGTAACTGCTACAATAAGGTTTTTTCCTTCTAACTTTAAAGGAAATACTTTGTATTCCCGGATTTTTTCATAAGGAAAGATACGAAGAAGATTCTCATCTACAGGATAAGATTTCAAATTTACCTGTTCTAAGTCAAATTGATAAGCTAAGGCGTTTATTATTGCTTTCTCCGAGACTAAACCTTTTTCAACCAATATTTTCCCTAAAGGTTTTTTTGTCTTCTTCTGAGTCTCTAAAGCTTCATAAAGTCGTTCCTTATTAAGCAAACCTTGTCTCACTAAAAATTCTCCCAATCTATCTTTCTCTCCGGCCATTTAAGATTATTCAGGTCTATTTAGCTTTTCTCTCCAAGCCTTATAAACATAGTCTAAAATCTCGCTCTTTGCCTCTTTATCAATCTCTTTAATCTTTATCCCTACTTCCCAGTTGGCATCATTAGCTCTACTCCAAGCAACCTGGCCTTTAACTTCCACTGGCTCTTTCCTTCCCGGAATGTATATCTTCAGCTTAATATCTGCTTCTTCCCCCAGGCTAAAATTATGCAAGATTAACCTTAAACCCTCCCGAGAAAAATCTTTAGTAACTCCTTCCTGGAGAGAATCTATATTAGCCTTAATTACTACCTCAGCTTTTAAAGGAATATCAAATCTAATAAATTTTCTCCTCTCCTCCATAATCCTCCTGTCCTTCTTCTTTTAACAGAATCTTCTTAAGCTTCTCAATCTCTCTAATTGTATAACGCCGCCAATTATTTATAGGATGACGACCAGGCTTAGGAAACACTCCTTTTTTTTCATACCTCAAGAGAGTCTGTTTAGAAATACCCAATTCTTGGGCTACCTCTTTCACTGTAAAAAATTTCTTCTCAGCCATAGTATCTCCTGAATACTCCTGATATATTCTAAAGCTTCTTGATAGAGCTAACTGTATTTAGTTTAGATTAGACTATTCTACATTGTCAAGAAAAAATAAGCAAATTATTTAAGGAATTTCCCAATATATTGGGGTAGAGCCAGGAAACCACTACATCTTCTAATAAATAAGAAAAGAGAGAGGGAAATTTTGAAAAAGAAAACTAAAGGGTAAATAGAAAAAGAGTAGACTCTTCATTCAATATTCCCAAAACCAAAATAAATATCTACTAATCAACACCGCCTATTCAATCACTTCTATCTCCAAGGGAGAATTTACTATTATTTCTGGACCATTATACTCTCTTATTCTTCCGGTTACTTCTACAACTTTACCCCGGTAAAAAACCTCAGGAGTAATTCCCTTCTGGTAAAAATAATTAAAACTATTTCTAAAGATAACTGCTGTGAAATCTTTCTTATAATCTTTCCCAAAATTAAGAAATATGGCTTTGCCCGAATTATAAGTAGATAAAACTCTGCCTCTTATTGTTCTAATCTGGCCTATAAAATTTTTAGCTTCTTCAGGCTTTATAACTTGGTAAGCTCCCCATAAACCCTTCTTACTTTGGCGGGCTTCTCTCTGAGCTTTAACAAATTCTTCTATATACTTAACATTAGGAGGATAAGTATACAAAACAGAAAAACCTTCCTCTAAGAGCCTTTTATTAAGAAATAATTCCTTCTCTTTTTCTTTTATAAAACAGTAGCCTAAGAGTCGGCCGTACTTATCTCTTTTGTCTACATCAAATTCAATCCGGGCGTATTTTCCTTCAGCTAACTTCCGAGTGAATTCTTTTGCTTCTTCAGCTAAAGGAGCAGGTTCATAAACAAAACCTTTAAAAGTTTTTTTCCTCAGTTCTGGAGTATCTATCCCGATGAGCCTTAAATGGCTTCTGTCTTCTAAGACCAAAGTATCTCCATCGATAACCTTTATTATTTTTATATGAGAATAATCAGGAGGCTGAGAACAGGAAAGAAAAAACAGAAAAAGAAATAGAAGAAATTTCTTAACTTTCAATATATTACCTATTACCTAAATTACGGACAATCTTAGTAAAGATATCCTGAGCCAGTTTTAAATTGGCTAAAGCTAAGGCTTTTCTACAGGTAACTTTTAAGTTGTAAGAGTGTTCGGTTAATTCTTTTATCTTTACTGTTATCTGGTCCTTACCTTTCTTAGCTTTTATCAAGCCTAAATCTTTATCTCTATCAGTAATCTCAGCTCTTTTGGATACTACTCTCAAAGAGACCTCCCAAAGTTTATCAAAAGAAGTTTCTATATTTCCCGAAGCACTGTCTTTGGTAGCCAAGTATCCTGTAACTACGCCTGTACCTATTAATACCGGCACACAACCTATGGAAGAAAGAGAAAGCATCCAGAAACAAACAGAAAGAAGAAATAAATTTTTCCTCATCTACACCCTCCCTTTTTCAGAAAAATTCAATAAGAAAAAATTCTCCACAGCTTTCTTCCGGATATTTGCCTGAGAACTTAAACTCTCCTTAAACTCCAAAGACTCAGCCTTAACTAACAAAAATATAATATCTAAATTTAGCTCCCTTTTCAAGAAGTGAAAAAATATCAGAGAAGTATGGGTAGAAAAGGGGGCTAAGCTCAAAACTTCATCTAAGTTTAATACCTTAAAATTCTCGCTGATATTAGGACTGGCATCTAAAACTACCAACCTTTTTATCCCCTTAAAATTCTTTAAAGAAAGATTTTCAGGGGTAAACCCTGCCTCAAATACTGGCAAAGCTATCCTGTCTTTAAGAGCCTTGGTTATTTTTACTCCTAAACTGTCATCTCCTTTGAGAGTATTTCCTAAACCCAAGAGAGCTGAATTATCTTCTTTAAGAAAATCCTTTAATCTATTTAAAGAAGTAAGTTCTTCGGAAGAAGCGATAAAACAGCCTAAATTTTTAAGTTCTTCTCTGCATTGATTTACATCCTTAAATTGAATACAGATAAATCCCTGTTTTTCAGCTTCAGTGATTAAGTCTGGTCTATCGTCAATATAAATTAAATCTTGCTTAGACAAATCAGGCTGTTGAAGAAGGTACTGATAGATATAAGGAGAGGGCTTAACAAACCCTACTTCAAAAGAAAGAATCTCTTTATCAAACAAAGAAAATACATAAGAGTAGTTTTTTTTAAGAAAATCGTAATGGAGTTTATTTATATTGGAAATGAGAAATAGCTTATAAAAAGGTTTAAGGCTTTCTATTAAAGAGAGCGTCTCTTTATTCAAAGTAAATATGTCACACCATACTGGTATAAATTCTGGATAGTCTAAAGAGAGTCCGGTTTTATCTTTAAATTTTAAATAAAAGTCAAAAGGGCTAATTTTTCCTTCTTCAAAATCCTCAGCAAAATTTTCAAAAAATAAAGCTTGAATTATTTCCTGTTTAGAAATTCCTATTTTATCTTCTATCTTCTTTAAAGCTATATTGTAGTCAAAATCAAACAAGACTCTTCCTAAATCAAAAGCTACTGCCTTCACTTCTTAATTAATAGCGCTTATTTCCGTGACGATAAGGTCTTTTTTTATTCCGCTCAATCTTCTCTAAAATAGCCTTTTCTAAATCTATCTTCTTCCTTCCGCAGTAATCAAATATTCTTATACAGCAGTCAGCTAATTCTTCAGCTACCTCTTCTTTGGGTCTGTGCTCTCTTAAGGCTTCTAAGGCTTCGGAAAGTTCAGAATGCATTAAAGCTATGAGTTCGGCATCGTTTCTTCTCTTATCCCACCAGCCTTTCTCCTTAGCAATACTATAACATATCTTAGTTAATTCCTTAATTGAGAAAGTATTCTTACTCTTCATCGGAGGTTTCTCAGGTAAAAATAAATAGTAATAGTCTTACTTAGAATCTTCCAGCAACTTCTCAGCTTTTTCTTTTAAATCTGAAGGGACAAATATTTTTGCTCCTCCTAAACCGTTTAAAGTTATCCCGTACATCCTGCCTATTGACTCAGCTTCTATTTTAACAGGGATACCTTCTGATTCAAGTCTTCCTTTTATTATTTGGGCCTTAAAAAATTCTTCCTTAGTAAGCAAACTCCACTCCATACTTCTAACAAATACGGGGAAGTTGTTCTGACTCTAAAGGAAGTAAAATCCTGGCTGAGCCTAAAATAGTTTTTAAATAAACTTTCTTGGGGTGAGATGAGACTACCTTTCCAATAATTCTGGCTTCTTTACCTAAGGCTTTTTTTACCTTGTAGGCGTCTTTTTTACCAACAAAACATATAAACTTTCCTTCGTTAGCAATATACAAAGGGTCAAATCCCAAAATATCGCACATCTTCTTAACTTCTTTTTTAATGGGGATAGCTTCCTCATAAACCTCAATCCCCAAATCAGAACTTTCAGCTATCTCTGATAAAGCTGTAGCTAAACCTCCCCGGGTAGGGTCTCTGAGAACACTTATCTTTTTAGAAACCTCTAAACATTTTTGAACCTGCAAATTCAGATTTTTACAGTCACTCTTAATCTTAGAGATAAACCCTAAATTTTGCCGGGCAGATAAAACCGCTAAACCGTGCTCAGCTATTGGACCATTTATTATTATTAAATCGCCAGGCTTTGCTTTTGAACTTATTCTGATATCCTGGGAAAAAATAACCCCAACCCCTGCTGTATTTATAAACAGTTCATCTGCCTCTCTCTTGCCTACTACTTTGGTGTCTCCACAAACTATTTTAACTTTAGCCTTTTTAGCCCAGAAACTTACTGAATCAATAACTCTTTCTAAAACTGAAAAAGAAAGGCCTTCCTCAATAATTAAAGACAAAGAAAGATATAAAGGAACAGCTCCCTTCATAGCCAAATCATTAACAGTGCCACAAACTGCTAACTTCCCGATATCTCCTCCAGGAAAAAATAAAGGTTTAACTACAAAGGAATCAGTAGTAAAGGCTATTCTCTCTTCTTTCAGATTAAGCTCAGCAGAATCACAAAGTTCGTCTAATATCTTATTAGAAAACTTTTTTCGCAAACTTTCTATAAGTTCGGAAGTTAACTTTCCTCCACTCCCGTAAGATAAGGTTATAAAATTGTCTTTAAGCTTACTCATACTTATAATAAGCTGAACAGGCTCCTTCAGAAGAAACCATACACGGCCCCACGGGCTTTTGAGGAGTGCAAACTTTTCCAAACAGTTTACAATCTGAAGGTTTAAACTTCCCTTTAAGAATTTCCCCGCAGATACAACCTTTTAATTCATAAGAACTTTTAACTTCTCTCAGTTTAAATTCTTCTTCAGCAGAAAACCCTTTAAACTCTTCTCTAAGAACTAATCCACTCTTTTTAATAAGGCCTAAACCCCGCCAAAAAGAATCATTCACCTTAAATACTTTCTTTATCAATTCTTTAGCTTTAGTGTTCCCTCCAGATTTAACTGCTCTTTTATAGGCAATCTCTACTCTGGAAACTTTCTTCTTCTTCTGCCTTACCAGCTTAATAATCCCTTCTATTATGTCCTCAGCTTCAAAGCCGGTAATTACACAAGGTTTTTTGTATTTTTTGGAAATAACCTCATAGGGCTTTGAGCCAGTAATTACACTCACATGCCCCGGACAAATAAAACCATCTATATTTAAGTCTTTAGCTTTAGAGAGAAATTCTAAAGCTGGAAAGATAAGTTTAAATAAAGGAAGAACAAAAAAATTTTTAATTTTTTTTCTTTTTGCAGTCAAAATTACTGAAGCTATTAAAGGAGAAGTAGTCTCAAATCCTACGCCCAGAAATACTATCTTCTTATGGGGATTATCTTCAGCCATCTTTAAGGCATCTAAAGGAGAGTAAACTACCCTTATATCTCTGCCCTGGGCTTTTTCTCTCTCTAGGCTCCCTAATCGGGAAGGAACTCTTAGCATATCCCCAAAGGTAGTAATAATTGCATTTTTCTTCCGGGCTAAAAGTATTGTCTTGTCAATATCAGCTTGAGAAGTCACACAGACCGGACACCCTGGTCCGGAAATCAATCTTATATTTTCTCTTAGAATCTTCCTTAACCCCCAGCGAGAAATAGCTACAGTGTGAGTACCACAAACTTCCATAAAAGTAAAAACTTCAGTCTCTTTTACTGTCCCTGCAGAAGTAAGAGAATTACTTCTCATCTTCTTTCAAAACCTCTTTTAATTCCTCAATTAACTTAAGAGTTTCTTGGGCAGATTTTTTTTCTACTTTACCAATAGCAAAACCAGCATGGACTAAAACATAATCTCCTATTCTTGCCTTTTCTATCAAGCCTAAAGAGACTTCCCTTAGCACTCCTCCAAAATCTACTAAGGCTTTATCCTTCTCTATCTTCTTAATTTTTCCGGGAACTGCCAAACACATTTGATTAATCTGGTTGTACTCTCTTCTATTTATTGATAAGGTCTGGCTAAATAGTATTGCCCTAAGGCTATATTTAAGTCGTTTACCGGGTAATCCTGGTTAATGAAGACTTTAAACCCCTGAGAAGCCAAATCTTTTAAAACTTTTTTTCTTAAAAAATTATTCTGAAACACCCCTCCAGTTAAACCTACATTTTGAGTATTATACTCTGAGGACAAAATCTCTACAACCTTTAAAACTATACCGGTTAGAGAATTGTGGAATTTTGTAGCTATAACTTCTTTAGGGGTTTTCTTTTTTATATCCTTTAAAATCTCTAAAAATAAAAATTGGCTATCTATTATAAAAGTATTATCTTTCTTATCTATCTTAAATTTATAAACTCTGTCTATTTCTTCTTTACAGAGCTTCTCTAATTTCACTGCAGCTTCTGCCTCATAAGAAGAATAAACACACACTCCTAACAAAGCCGATAATCCGTCAAATAATCTACCCACTGAAGAAGTAAGGGGAGTATTGATACTTTTAGAAACCATCTCTAAAATTAATTTTTTTTCTCTGGTTTTAACCTTGTTCAAAAAAGGCAAGGATTTTTCTCCTAAAATACTTAGAGCTATTCTCCAGGGTTCAGACATTACTCTTTCACCTCCGGGCATCTTAATGTAGTTAAAATAAGCTAACCTAATAAATTTCTTACCTTTGGCTAAGATAAACTCCCCTCCCCAGATGTTGTGGTCTAGGCCAAAACCTGTCCCGTCAAAACAAACCCCGATTAAAGGAGAGCTTATCTTCTTCTCCAGAATTAAGCTTCCCAAATGAGCAAAATGGTGCTGAACTTTTATAAGTCGGACCTTAAAGGATTTTTTAATTAAATAATTGAAAACTTCTTCAGCCAATAGGGAAGAAAAATACCCCGGATGCAAATCACAGGCAATTATCTGAGGAGGATCCCTTCTTATAATCTTATATACTGAATTCTTTAAACTGTTATAATTCTCAACTAAAGATAAGTCTCCTAAGACAGGCCCAAAATAAAATTTTTTATCTTTAGCTAAAAGAAATCTGTTCTTTATATCGGCACCTAAAGCTAAAACCACCATATTAGTTCTTTTGTTCAATTGTACTTTTGTTCTTTTGTTTAGTAGTTCTATTGTGAACTGATTTCTATACTCTCTATGTAGACTTTGTCTCCCTTTACTATCTGAATATCTTTTAAACCACAGAAGGGACAATTTAGAGAATTTACTTCAGTTAAATCTTTCTTACAAGATTTACACCTTAGTAAAATATCTTCATCTAAAAGTTCTAATTCTAAAAAATTAAGTCCATTCTCAGGAAAAATATGGTCTAAAAAACTATGCCTTAAAAATTCTTTATCTATACCGGAAGCTTTGCCTACCCTTATCTTAATCTTTCTCAGTTTGGAGAGATTATCTACCTTATTCTTAATAACCTCCCATAAATCCTTAGCCAGAGTTAACTCGTGCATCTTAGATTGTAATTAGATTACAAAAATTAAGAAGTAAAAACTGCTTCTCTCCTACAAACAGGACAAAGAATTCTGAAACGGTCTGAACGCAAAATCTCCGGGGTAGATTTGGGGAGAGTCTCAGCTATAAAAATTTCTTTCTGCTTAAAAGAAATCAAACTGGTATTAGAAACATAGAGAGGTCCCAGCTTATTAATAACCCACCGGTAATGGTCAATACAGGCCACAGGCTTACCACAAACTTCACAACAAACTAACGCCTTCTCAATCTCTTGAAATAAACTCTTTCTTTCTTCAGTTGCCGATAAATCGTACTCATTAGATAATACTATACCTTCAGAAGTCAAACAATTAAGCTGACACTGTCCACACTCAATACAGATATCCCATCTTATCTTAAGAACCCTCTTAAACCCAGAATCTGTCTTAATATCCTTAAAGCTCAAAGCTCCGGTAGGGCAAACATTTACACAGGCACTACACCCTACACACTTATCTTTATCAAAATAGGGCTTACCCCGAAAAGATTTAAAAGGTATATGGGGCCTAAAAGGGAACTTAGTAGTATAAGGTTTAGTTATTAAAGCCTTTACCGCAGTAATTATTTCTCTTATCTTAGGTAATCTCATTAGGTTATGCTCCCTTAATTTTGGTAGTCGTCACAAACACTTCCCTCCCACAATTTTACCCCTGCTTTATGGGAACTCCGGGCTAAAGCATGGGCTGAAACTGGGGAAGTAAGGAGTAAAAATACTATACAGAGTAAAGCCTTTATCCCTCCAGGAGAAAAACCTAAAATTAAAAATACTCCAAATAAGAGACTGCAGGTGCCAAAAGTAACACACTTAGTAGCTGCCTGAAGCCTATTATAAACATCAGGAAGTCTAACTAAACCTAAACACCCAAAAAGGTCAAAAACCAGCCCTATTCCAATAAATACAATACCTATTACCTCAAGCATACCTTCTCCTACTCATCAAAATGTTTCCCTTCTAAAAATTTTGCCAAAGCTAATGTAGAGATAAAACTCTGCAAAGCCCAGGCAATCCCAATATCCATATACCAGTTTCTCCTGGTAGATATACTTAAAACTGCACAGAAACCTATAATTAAAATACCTAACATATCAATACTAACAATCCTGTCAGAAGCAGTAGAGCCTCTTAAAACCCTATACAAACACAAAAAAGCACTTAAGAGCAAAATCCCTACAGCTCTTCGGAAAACCCCTAACAAGGGAAATTGAGGATAAATAAGAGAAGGCAAAGGGCTAAAAAGAATTATCCCTAAGATTATGGAGATTACAATTAGGCCTAAAATATAAGTAAGTAACTTCTTCTTCATTCAAAAATCTTGGTTAGTATTTTCTCAAATCTTCTTACTATTATCTGGGTTGCCTTTTGGACATCCTTACTCTTAACATCTATCCAATGCACATACAAAAGCCCATTTTCTTTATCTACATCTACAGTCAAAGTCCCGGGAGTTAAAGTAATAGAGTTAGCCAAAAAAGTTAAACCCGTCTCAGATTTTAAAGAAGTAGTAACCTTTACTATCCCCGGCTTTATTGGTAGTGAAGGCCTGATTACTCTTAAAGCTACATCCACATTTGCCTTAAAACATTCCCAGATAAATACTGGGATATAAATTAGAAACCAAAAATACCTTTGAAGATGTTTAAAAATGTGCGGTCTCTTAGTAAATAAATCTCCGGTCATAAAAGAAACAAATAAAGAAACTAACCCTCCTACTAAAAGATTTTCCCAACTTAGAGAAAAAGTAAGTAATAACCAGACTAAAAAAGCCAAGATAAAAAGGATAAATCTACCGGACATTTTCTACAAAGTCATTTATAGTTGAATAATTCTTTGCTTCTAACAAAGTTTTCTGAGCAGGCCCTAAGAAAAAATTAGAAAACTTATTTAAAAATAAAAATGAACTCAAAATACACAACAAAGAAAGACTAAGCATAGCTAATTTCATAAAAAAAGGAACTTCCTTAATTTCTCTATTTTCTGTGTGTTCTGTAGAGAAAGAGTATCTATAAACCTTCATAAAGGAAGCTAAAGTAAGAATACTTCCTACTATAGCCCAGAAAGCATAACCAAAAAAACCTGCTTTAATACAGGAAAAAATAACTATAAGTTTACTAAAAAACCCATTAAAAGGAGGAATCCCTGAAATACTTAAAGAAGCAATCAAAGTAGTTAAAGAAGTAAAAGGCATCTTACTTCTTAAACCTAAGTCTTTAATCTTAAGAAGCTGGCGGCTACCTGTAGAATATTCAACTGCTCCTGAATTTAAAAATAATAAAGACTTAAATAGAGAATGGTTAAAAAGATGAAATAATCCGCCCAAGATACCCAAAGGCGTGCCTAAACCTATGCCCAAAATTATATAGCCAACCTGACTTATAGAATGATAGGCTAAAAGCCTCTTAAAATCCCATTGCCCTATAGCTAAAACTACGCCCACCATTATGGATACTGTCCCTAAAAACATCAAAGGAAGAGAAAATAATTCCTTAAGCCCTAAAACATTGTAAATCACCCTCACTAAACTATAAATACCTAAAGACTTTATAAGAAGCCCTGATAAACTCGCAGATATAGGGGCAGGGGCTGAAGGATGAGCATCAGGAAGCCAGGCGTGAAAAGGAACTATACTTGCCTTTAAACCAAATCCCATAAAAAACAATATACCCGCAAACACTACTACCTTATTTAAAGAACCTCCCAGAGTTTTAGCTATATCAGCCATATTCAAAGTAGAAGTAAAAGAGTAAATTATCCCAATCCCTAAAAGAATAAATAGAGAAGCCACACTACTCATAATAGCATACTTAAAAGAGGCCTCTAGTTCTTCCTTTTCCGTTCCAAAAGCTACCAGAGCATAACTTGCTACTGAGGCAAGCTCTAAAAAGACAAAGAGATTAAATAAATCTCCGGTAGCTACTACTCCATTCATTCCGGCTAACATAAGAAGAAAGAGGGTGTAGAATTTTTCTTTAGAAGTATATTTCTCCATATAATTTATAGAATATAAGGAGATGAAGAAACTAACCAGGCAAACTGTAAGTAATAAAAGACTGCTTAACCCGTCTAAAACTAAAGTTATCCCCAAAGGAGGCCTCCAGCCTCCCACCTTATAGATTAAAACACCGTATTTATTAACTAAAAATAAAGAGAGGAAAGAAATAACTGATAAAGAGAAGGTAATTAATAAAGAAAGAATATCGGAAACCTTAGTATTCTTCCTTACAAAGAGAGAATTCAAAAATGCTCCCAATAAAGGCAAAACTATAAATAGAGGGATTAACTGACTCATTTTTAGCCTTTTAGCTGATTTATCTTGGTAATATCAAAAGTCTTATATTTTTCATAAATTCTTATAGCTAAACCTACCAACAAAGCTGTAACCGCTAAACCTATAACTATAGAAGTTAAAACCAAGGCCTGAGGCAAGGGGTCAACCATATTTTTAACCTCTTGCCCAGGTGAATAAATGGGGGCTCTCCCATCTTTTCTATAAGCAATAAGTATCAAAAATAAGTTAACTGCATACTCACAAATAATAGTGCCAATAATTATCTTAATTAAATTCCTTTTTCTTAAGATAGCGTATAAACCCACTACAAAAAGTATAAAGCAAAGAAAATATACTCTCATTGTTTATCCTTATCTTTTATTACTCTTAAGAGAACTAAAAACACAAATATAGCAAATAATCCACTGCTCACCTTTATCCCAATAGCAATATTATACAAGGGGATATTCCCTGCAGAAAAAAGATTAAAGGGAGCACCTTTATCTACAAAGAAGTCTAAAAAGAAATAGCCAGCTAAAAAACCTAAAATAGCAATCCCCAAAAATAGAGTAGCCCCCAACCCTTCAAAAAAAGTTATGTATTCTGAAGAAAATCTCTTTAATACCTCTTCTTTACCAAAAGCTAACATAAGGTGGATAAAAGATAAAGCAATGATTACTCCTCCAGCAAAACCTCCACCCGGAGAGATATGGCCGTGTAAAACAATATAAATACCGTAAAGGAGAATCAATCCTACGGTTAAACGGGTTATAGTCTTGACAATCAGGCTCATCCCTTTAGATTCTGTTTGTTCTAAAGTATTTTTGTTCTTTTGTTCTGAAGTATTATTGTTTTTCTGTTCTAACATTTTGCGCTCTTTTCCTCCTAATGGGTTATGCCATATATCACCCCATTCAACTTCCTTGCTTCCTGCCACACTGTAAGGTCTTCAAACTTCTCTATCTTCATCAACTAAACAAAAACAACAGCCGAACTAAAGAACTAATGAACTTTACTTCTACTTTCTCCCAATTTTCCTCACTACAGCTAAGACTCCAATAACTGCAGTAAATAAAACTGTGGCTTCTCCTAAAGTATCGTAAGCTCTGAAATTAAGGATAATTGAGGTTACTAAATTCGTAGCCTTAGTGAGATTTTTTCCCTGGTTAAGATAAAATTCAGATACCCTCATTAAAGGCTGACCAAACGAAGGAAGTTCTTTTAAGATAAAATAACTTAAAAACAAGAATGCTCCCAAAAAAACAAAAGTTACAGTAGTATTAAAATACCACCTTCCCGAAGTAGAAAAAGGAAGGTCTCTCCTTAGAGTTGCCCGGATTAAGATTATTAAACACAAGATTTCTACTACCAACTGGGTAATGGCTAAATCAGGAGCCTTCAAAAACAAGAAAGCTAAAGAAAGCCCTAAACCTGAAATTCCTACTGCCACCACTGAGGAAAGCATATCCTTGGTTTCAATAGCTATAATTGCTCCTAAAATCATAAAGATTATTAAAAATTCTAACTCTAACATAGCTAAAACCTAAAAAAGGCTAAAAATAAGCCTAAAACTCCTAAAAGACACCAGACCAAATATGTAGGTAAAACCCCGTTATGAAGGTACTTTAAAAAATTAGCAAAAGAGAAAGTTATTTTCTTAAGAACTTGGTAAATATCAAAAAACCCCTGGCAAGCTTTATCATAGACAGGAGCTAAAAATCTCATCTTCCTAAAAGAAGTATAAAAGTCAGAGACTAAAGGCTGAGCTTCCTCTTCCTCTCCACCCACAAAAAGATTATCTTGGCGGAATTTCTTCTTTAAGGAAAAAATAAAGAATATTAACAAACCTAAGACTAAGCCAAAGATAATTAAGAGAGTAGCTAGGCTGGCTTCCCACAAACCATAAATTTTTATTTCTCCTAAATAAGGTTTAAGAAAGATATTTAAAACAGTCTCTCTAAAAAAGATACCAAAAATTACACAAAAACCGGCTAATACTAAAACAGGAAACAACAAGAAGAAATTGCCTTCTTTCACCTTTTTCTTAGATTTTCCTAAAAATACTCCTCCTAAAAATTTCAAAAAGGAAGCCAAAGTCAAACCTGAGCCTACCAGAGCAAATACTAAGCCTAAACTACCCACAATCTTTAAACTCCCTGAAGAATTCCCCACTAAATCAATAAGGGCTTGGTAAACAATCCACTTAGAGACAAAACCATTTAAAGGAGGAATACCTGAAATAGACAAAGCAGAAATTAACCCTCCTAAAAAAGTTAAGGGCATAAATTTAGCTAAACCTCCTAAATCTTCTAATTCTGAAGAACCTGTTTTCTCTTCCACATTCCCCGCAGTTAAAAAGAGACAGGCTTTATATAAAGCATTATTAAGCATGTGGAATAATCCTCCAGCCAAACCTAAAATACTTCCACAGCCTAAGCCTAAGACCATATACCCTACCTGAGAGATAGCATGAAAACCTAATAATCTTCTTATATTATGCTGAATTAAAGCCATCATTACTGCTGAAATTACTGTAAACCCTCCTAAGAAAATAAGGATAACTTTAGCTAAGCCATTTAAGATAAAGACATCTTTAATAACCCGAGCTAAAAGGTAAATCCCTAAGAGTTTATCTATTGAAGCCGGCAAATAAGCTACCACTGGTAAAGGCGCATGCTGAGAAACATCAGGAATCCAGGTATGAAAAGGCATAAGCCCAGCTTTAGCAAAACAACCTATCCCAATAAAGAGAAAAGAGAAAAGAGAAAGTAGAGAATTAATCTCTAATTTATTCCCAGAAAAATCAATACTCCCGGAAAGATAAGTCAAAATTAAAAAACCTAAAAGCAAAAAGGCATCACTTCCTCCCACAATAATAAAGGTCTTCTTAGCGGTATCAGCCTGTTGAGAAGTTCTATCTAAATTTATAAGAGAAAAAAGGCTCAAGCCTAAAAACCCCCAGAAGATTAAGATTAAAACAAAATTAGAAGAAAATACCACTCCTAAAGAAGCTAAGAAAGTTAGGATAAACCAGAAGTAATAATAAAATCTCCTTCTCTTTATAAAAGCTAATGAATAAATGAATATTAAGACAGTAAATAAAACTACAAACACTCCAATAAATTTAGAAAGCCCATCAAAGATAACTAAACTCCTCATTTTAACTCTGCTTCTAACTTTTTAGTTTTTTCCTGAGAAAGCTTAATTAAATCTTGGCCAGTAAATATCTTCTCTCTATTTTTATTATAGGCTACTGCTCTCTCGGTACAACAATAACAGGGGTCTACTGCAGCTAAAGTAATAGCGGCATCAGAAATTGAATAACCTTTAACTGCAAACTTATTAGAAGCAACATTCATATAAGAAGGAGCTCTTACTTTATGGCGAACCGGCTGATTTGTCCCATCACTTCTTATATAATGAAAAACCTCTCCCCTTGGAGCCTCAGCTCTGCCTATGCCTTCTCCCGGAGGTATTTCTCTCACCTCTACCTCTATTGGACCAGGCTTAAGCCTATCTACACACTGCTCAATTATCCGACAGGATTCGTACATCTCTAAAACCCTTACTAAAATTTTATCGTAAACATCACCCTTCTCAGTAGTAATCACTTGCCAGTCTATCTCTTCATAAAGACAGTAAGGCTCGTCTCTTCTTACATCTATTTTTAAACCTGAAGCCCGGGCAGTAGGACCAGCCACTCCGTAAGAGATTGCTTCTTGCTTAGTTAATACTCCTACCCCTTTAGTTCTTTTGTGAATTACCGGGTCATCTCTTACAGCCTTCTTAAATAAATCTAATTGAGGATAGAGTTCTTTAATAGTCTTTTTAATAACTGAGTAATCTTCTTCTTTTATATCTCTTCTTACCCCTCCTATCTTCATCATTGCGTAGTGGTTTCTATTGCCGGTAATGAGTTCAAATAAATCTAAGACCGGTTCTCTAGCTTTCCAGGCCCACATCCAGACAGTATTATAACCAATAAAATGTCCGGCTAAGCCTAACCATAAAAGATGAGAATGAATTCTCTCTAATTCCGCTATAATCATTCTTATGAAGCTGGCTCGAGGAGGTGGTTTTATCCCTAATAAATCTTCTACTGCTAAAACATAAGCTAAAGGATGGGAAGTAGAACAAATCCCGCAGATTCTCTCTACTAAGAAAGTAACTTGGTCCCAGTGTTTAGTTTCTGAAAGCTTTTCAATCCCCCGATGGTTATAACCAATCTCTATATCTACATCAATAACTTTTTCTCCTTCTACAATGAGCCTAAAAAATTCCGGTTCTTCCTGTAAAGGGTGGTAAGGCCCAATTGGGATAATTTTTCTTTCTTTACTCATCTTGAGGATAACCTTTCTTTAAAGGGTAATCTTTTCTCAAAGGGTACTCTTCTTCAGGCCAATCTTTATCTAATAAGAGATGCCTAAGGTCGGGGTGACCTTTAAAATTTACACCCAACATCTCCTTAATCTCCCTTTCTATCCATTCTGTAGAATTAAAAAGAGAAACTAAGGAATCTATCTCAGGATTAGCTTTGTCTTCAATAAATACTCTTAAATTAAAGAGCTCGCCAGTTTGGTCTTTCCCAAAATGATATATCAACTCAAAATTTTTCTCATTATCAATGCCAGTAACTGTAGAAAGGCGCATACCTAAATCCTTGTGGAGAATCTTAGCTACCTCTTTTAAATCTTTCTTATCAATAGTAATATAAATTCTTCGAGGGTTCTTTTCAAACCACTCTTTAATCTTTCCTTCTAATTTTTTCTTAACTTCTTCTTTAATCATCTGTTTACCTTTTTAATTAACTTCACAATTCCGGAAATTATTGCCTCAGGTTTAGGAGGACAACCCGGTATATACAAATCCACAGGGATAATCTCATCCAAAGGAGCTTGCATTGAATAACTGGGCTTAAACATTTGCTGAGAACAAGTACAACTCCCTACCGCTACCACAAAACAGGGTTTTGGTGCCTGGGTATAAAGCTTTTTAAGCCTCTTTAAAGACTTCTTATTCATTGCTCCAGTTATAAGTAAGACATCAGCGTGTCTAATACTGCCGATTAACTGTATACCAAACCTTTCTACATCATAACGGGGAGTTAATAAGTCTAAAATCTCAATATCACAATTATTACAGGAGCCTGCAGATATATGAAAAACCCACAAAGATTTAGTAAGTATTTTCTCTTTTAACCCCATTAAAAACCAAGTATTGCTAAAATTATTGCTAATAATCCTAAAGGAAATAATAAAAACCAGAAAAACTTAACTATGTCATCAGCTCTTAACCGAGGGTTAGTATTCTTAATTACTGAAATTAAAAGAATAATTATAAGATATTTATAAATAAGATGCCAGCCTAAATTATCAGCCCAGAAAAGTAAAATTAAAAATAAAGGTAAGATAAAATAGAAAAGAGCCCGGGTTAATTTAAAAAATCCTAATAAAGGGCCTCCATACTCAATATAGATTCCGGCCATTATCTCTTGCTCTGCTTCAGAAACATCAAAAGGAACTAAACCCATCTTAGCCTGAAGCCAGATTAACCCCAAGATAAAAGCAATAAACCCCGAAATACTCCCTAAAAAAGGAAAAGATTTCTGCAAAGAAATTATCCCCTCTAAACTCAAATTACCCTTAGATTTTATTAAGACTACTATTAAACTGGTAACAAAAATAAATTCATAAGAAAGCATAAGTTTTACTTCTCTGGCTGCCCCACAGCTAGCTAAAGGATTAGCTGAAGAAAATCCTCCTAAAATAGTAAATAAGGAAGGGGTAATCAACAGGTAAAATACCACCAATAAATCAGCCTGAAAAATACTTTCCTTTAAAAATAGAGCCTGAGTTATAAAGAGAATCACCAAGAGCACTGAAGAAAAGGAAATTATAGGACTAGCTATGAATAAAGGCTTAAAGGAATCTTTAGGAATGACTTGTTCTTTAAAGAATAACTTCAATATATCTATAAAATTCTGATACCAGGGAGGACCAACCCGGTATTGAAACCGGGCAGTTAACTTCCTCTCTACCCACCAGCCTAAACCTCCCCAGAAGAGAGAAAACAAAAATCCTGGAAAAATCAAGTAATTAAAAAGGAGTTTCATTTTTTCTTATAAAGAATTGTGTCATCCTTAAACCACTTCTTAGAATGAATAGCCAACTTATCAGAAACAAAGAATATCCCTTCTTCTATACTCTCTTCTTTTATCTCTCTAATCTCTAAAGCACCGTAAGGACAGCTCTCCACGCAAGAAGGTTTACCTTTCTCTATACAGAAATCACACTTAGAATCTAAGAAACTTAAAAAATCTACCAAAATAGTCCCGAAGGGACAAGCCAAAGAACAACTTTTACAAGAAGTACAAAGAATGTTAGACCTTCTAAGAATACCCTTCTCGTCTTTAGCTAAAGCCTGATGATAACAAGCTTTTATACAAGGAGCTTCCTCACACTGCCTACAAATCAAAGAAAAAGTAGCTAACTCTCTTAAATTAGTTATCCCATTATTTTGAAGGTGATAAAAATAACTACATTTTACTACACATTCTTTACAGTTATCACACTTTTCTAAATCAATAAATAGCTTCATCTCTTAATCCCAGATATCTTCAATATCTTTTATCTCGGAATATTTAAATACTGGCCCGTCTTTGCAGACATAAAACCGGCCTAACCTGCAATGCCCACATTTACCTAAACCACAACTCATATTCTTCTCCATAGATAAATAGATATTTTCCTCTAAAAAGCCCGATTCTAAAAGTTTCCAGGTTGTAAACTTCATCATTATTGGAGGTCCACAGACTACACTAACTGCCTGAGAAGAATTTAAAGGTAGATTATCTAAAAGAGTAGTAACTACTCCTACGTTTCCTTGCCAATTCTGGTCAGCCTTATCTACAGTAAGCCTTAACTCCACATTCTCAGGTTTTTTAAATTCTTCTATCTGGTATTTATAGACTATATCCTGAGGGGTTTTAGCTCCATAACAGATGATAATTTTCTTAAAATCTTCTATTCTCGAGAATAAAGCATAGATTAAAGAACGAAGAGGTGCAAGCCCTACCCCTCCTCCTACTATCAATAATTCCTTTCCTACAAAACTATCTAAAGGATAACCTTTACCTAAAGGGCCTCTCAAACCTAGAATCTGGCCTACCTTGGCCTGATGAAAAAGAGCAGTAATTCGGCCTACCTTCATTATGGTTACTTCAAATTCTTCTTTTTTGTTGGGGTCAGATGAGGGAGTAAAGGGAGCTTCTCCTTTTCCCGGATAAGTAAGTTCTATAAATTGACCGGTAGAAAAAGAAAATTCTTCTTCAGGTTTTAAGACCAGCGTCTTAATTGTGGGGGTTTCTTCAATTATCTTAGTAATAACTGCCTGTTTAGGAGTATAGATTGAATTCATTTTAGGCATTAAGAGCTTTAAAGATTTCTCTTAGGTCAATCTTAGCTATACAAGAATCAATACACCTTCCGCAACCAGTGCAGGCATAAAGGTCTATTCTTTCTTTAAAAAATTCAAATTTTTTAATATAACGGTTGCGCAATCTCTGGGCCCTTAATTTCAAAGGGTTAGCTCCTCCAGCAACTCTAGCAAAATTCTTATATTGGCAACCATCCCAGATTCTCCCTCGAAAATACTCACCTTTTCTTTCCTCATCAGAAAGTAAGAAGCAGTGGCAAGTAGGACAATTCATAATACAAGCTCCACATTCTACACAGCTTAAAGCAGTGTCTTGCCAAAGGGGGTTAGCGTGATTGTTCTTTACAAGCTGGTACAATTTCTCCTGAGGAACTAACCCTAAGGAAGAAAGGTGTTTTTCTAAGTCTTCAATAATCTTTTTTCTCTTTTCTTCTCGTCTGGCTTGTAAATCTTTTCTCTCTTCAAACAGGTCTTTATTATCCTCCCAGATTCTCTTAGCTTTTTCTGAACCTATCTCTACTAAAAAACCTCTATCAATATCAGAAAGATTAAAGTCAAAACCTTCTTGAGGATAAGGTTTTATCTCTAAATTCAGACAGAAACACACATCTTTGAAACTTGTACAGTCCGAAGAAATTATTAAGCTGGTTTCTCTCTTTTTCTTATATTCCTCATCAACAAAATCCCCTTCTAAAAATACATAGTCCTGAATTTTTAAAGAATAAAGGTCGCAGCTTTTAAGCCCTACTATAGCAAAAGGCTTAATCTCTCTCCGGGGAATTTTAGAATCAAAATAACCAACGACCAGAGAAGAAGAGGCAGTAAAAAATTGACGGGGACTGCTAATTAACCGGTAGGGATTAAATATAAACCCCTCTTTAAATAAAGAATAATCATAGTCTCTCTCATTAATGAATTGGGGGGTATAGACTAAGAAATCTTTACTTAATCTTTCCAAGAATCTCCTAAAATTATAATAACTTATAAATTGCATCAGTCTTTAAATTGTGAAAAAATTCACAAGAAAAGGAAAATAAAAAAAGAAAATATCTTTAAATTGGAAATATAATATCAATTTAAGCAAAGATGTCAAGAAAAACCTCTGATTAACTACAGAGATATATTCATAGCCTGGTAAGGACAAGCCTTAATACATATCCCACAGGCAATACATTTATCCTGAATAAACTCTATTTGGAGGGTATGCTCATTTCTCTTTAAAGCTGAAGTTGGACACAAAGGAACACACACGCCACAATCAACGCATTTATCTCTATCCATAATTACATCTTCACTTAAAGGTTGAATCTTTACCCCTACTGAAGAAAGATAATCCAATCCTTTTTTATAATCAGAGTCTTTGCCCTCAATTTCCAAGACTAAAACTCCTTCTTCCTTGGGGTTAACTTCGGCTTTTAGGATGTTAAATTCTAAATTAAACTCCTTAACTAATTTATAAACAATAGGTTTATCTACCAGCCGGCGGGGAAAATGCAATACAATCCTTTTCTTCACTTTAGCCTCTCTTTTAAAGGTTTAAATCTATATCCTGATTCACAACCAGGAAGATTTTCGACCTTCTCAGTTAGAAAGAATCTGCCTTGGCTAATCCAATCTTTCAAAATACCGGCTATATCTTTTGCCTTCCTTAAACTGGAGAGACAACCGCAGTTAACTTCTTCATCTTGCACCTGAATAACCCCTGAACGCAATTGTTTATAACTTACCTCGCCTAAAATCTTACCTGTTCCTTGAGGATAGTCATAAGAATAATCTACTACTGGAGCAAAAATCTCTTCATCTTTTACACAAACATTTTCAAAAATTTCTTCATCTAATATAGGTATAGGCACACCTACCCCTACACTTAAAGTCACCCCATAGCCTATCATAGATGTCCCTCTTAAATATTGAGAATTCATCCCCTTTAAATCTCCGATTAAGGCTAAAGTTCCTGCTGGTCTTTTAGGCACTCCCTTCTCTGTCCTCTCCACACAAGGATTATGCTGTGTCCCCCAGAAAGCTACAAAACCTACCCCACCTCCTAAAAATATCTTAGTTCCTATACCAATAGTCTTGTAGTGGGGGTCACAAAGTAAGGGGCTGTAATATCCTGCCGAGCAAAAATTAGCATTACCTAAATTGGGCTTAAGAACCCCCATATAAGTATAGATAGGTTTATCCGAAAGATTAACCGCCACATTATAATTCTGATAACAATTTCTAATGTTAAATAAGACTACTTCGTTTAAGTCTTTTATGTTTATTAAAGTCTTAAGTTCTTTGCGGGGATAACAATCTGTGCCGTAGGCAGAAGCTAAAAGTAAAAGGTCATCTCCTCTTACTAACTTCTCAATCACATGGCCTCCCCCAAAGCCAAAATTGCCGGGATAAACTCTATTGCGGGGGTCGTCCTCAGGAAGGGCGGCTGCTCCTAAAAACAAGTCTACTGCAGAAAGCCCTGTATAACAGGGAACCCCTTCCAAAGTAACTTTTCCTCCTCCTAACTTTATCTTAGGTTGAGAGTGTCCCACATTAAAATAAATTCCTGATGAACACATTGGCCCAAAAGTAGCAGTAGTAACTACATCTACTTCCTTGAAGGTATTTTTATAACCTTTCTCCTCAATCAGAGAAAGAAGCTCATCCTTAGTAACCACTAAGGCTTTACCTTCTTTTATCTTCTGATTAATCTCGGAAATACTCCTCATTTTGCCTTCCTCTCTAACTCCTCAATTCTCTTTTCTAAACGGTGCAAAACTTCAATTACTGGGTCAGGAAGTTTATTGTGGTCTAAATCTACCCCACTAATTTTTTTGGGTTCTTTAGAAACAACGACCCTGCCCGGGACCCCTACAACTGTAGAATTAGGAGGGACATCTTTTATCACCACTGAGCCTGCTCCAATCTTTGCTCCATCTCCAACTTTTATAGGACCCAGAAGAATGGCTCCGGCCCCAATCACTACTCTATTACCAATAGTAGGGTGTCTTTTGGTCTTCTCTTGAGAAGTGCCACCTAAGACTACACCCTGGTAAATCAAAACATCATCACCAATCTCCGTAGTCTCGCCAATAACTACGCCTGCTCCGTGGTCAATAAAGAACCTCCTCCCAATCCTTGCTCCGGGATGAATTTCTACCCCAGTTAAAAAGCGAGAAATATGAGAAAGAAGCCGAGCAAAAGTCTTAAAACTTCTCCTCCAGAACCAGTGAGAAATCCGATGTAGCCAAATTGCGTGCAGTCCAGGATAGCACAAGATGACTTCGGCCACCGTTCGGGCAGCCGGGTCCTCCCGAAAAGCAGTTTGAATGTCTTCTTTAAATCTTTCTAATAGCCCCACTCTAAAACTTTATGTTAGTTCCTGCTCTTCTTCTTTCTTAAAAATCTCTATAAACTCGTGAGGAGTTTTTGCCTCCAATAAAGAGGCTCTCAAAGATTCTTTTTTAAGAAGACGGGTAAGGTGGGCTAATATCTTTAAGTAATTCTGAACTTCCTCCTTAGGAGTAGCCATAAGAAAAATTAACTTTACTGGCTCCCCATCCAAGGACTTAAAGTCCACGCCTTTATCTATTCTGCCTACAGCAATTATAAAGGAATTTACTGCATCTGTACGGGCGTGAGGTAGAGCGAGTTCCAATCCTATGCCCGTAGTTCCTAAATCCTCTCTCTCAAATACATCAGCTAAAAACTTATCAAAATCCTTTACCTCAGGAGCTCCTCTAAAGACTTCTGCTAAATTCTTTATTGCTTCCTCCTTAGTTTCTGCCTTTAAACCTAAAATTATCCTTTCTTCTTTAAGATGTTCGGATATATTTACCATTGCTCCTCCTCGATTAAATTGAGGTTTCTAAAAAAGGAAGTATGGCACAAAAAAGAGGATTTGTCAAGGGTAAGAATTTTGTCTTAAATTTTACAAAAATGAAAGAAGTTTATCCTATTTAGTTCTTTCTTTCTTAGGATTGAGGGTAGACAATCTATCCTGATACTGAGAAATATTCTGAGGAGTAAATTCACCTTCTTTGACAATCTTGGCGGTAATAAAGATAAGAAGGTCTATCTTTTCAGTATCGGTAGTCTTTCTTTGGAAAAGATTACCTAACAAAGGAATATCTCCTAAAATAGGCGTCTTATATACACTCTTACTCTTTATGTCTTTAAGTAAACCTCCAATAACTACCGTCTCTCCATCTTTTAATAAAATCTGGCTTTGGGCTTCTCTGACCAAAATAATAGGGTAATAATCTGTAGTGGTAGTTTCTCCTATCTGGGATTCAGCAGGAACATTTTGAGAAGAAGAAGTCACTGAAGGATAAATATTTAAAAGAATATTGTCATCTTCACAAATCTGAGGAACTACATTAAACTCTATACCTAAATTTTGGTAATAATCTAAAGATTTGCTGATTCCTACACTGGTATCACTGGATTCTATACTTGATTTTATAATTGGCCTTCTTTCTCCCACCATAATATAAGCTTCCTGCCCATCCAAAGTTAAAATTCTGGGAGCTGAAAGAAGATTGGTATGGACATCCTCTTCTAAGGCGTGAAGAATAACTTCAAATTGAGTCCCGGTTAATTTTTTGTAAAGTAAGGATAACCCGGCATCAAAAGGCCAAGTCCCAGAAAGGTCAGCTTTTGGGCCAAAAACCGAGGGAGCCTTTTGAGAACTCAAATTAATAACTCCTAACTCACCAACGACCTTGCCATTACTTTTATCTATGGGTTGATTAGTTAGGGTGCCACTATGAACACTTCCTCCTGTTCCCCAATCAAATCCTAAATCCTTCAATACATCTTCGTTTACTTCCATAATCTTAGCTTCTATCAAAACCTGGCGGGGCTTTACATCCATTTCCTTAATTTTTTTTATGAGTTCTCGCACCTTAGATTGAATATCAGTAATAATTAAGGTATCAGCCCTGATTCTTGCTCCAGTTTCTCTCTCAGCCTTCTCAAACTCACCCTCCAACCCCCCTCGGGCTCTCCACCCCTTTTGAGGTTCTATCTCCAAAGCTGTGATTTTCCCTTGGGGACTAAGCTGATTCTCTAAAACTTTTTTAACATCCCGAGCATCTAAATACTTAAGTCTGTAAATTTGAGTCTCTAAGGGTTCTGTCTTTTTAGCTAAAGTCTCTAATTCTCTCCTCTCTGGCAAGGTTTCCAAAGGTACTACTAGAATATGGTCACCTACATATTCCTTATCTAACTTGTAAGCTCTCATAATTATATCTAAAGCCTCTTCCCAACTCACATTTTTAAGTTGAAGATTTACCGTTCCTGCTACTTCCGGAGCAGTAATTATATTAATGCCGGCCACCGCCCCTAAACTACTGAGGACCTCTCTAATAGGCGTGTCTTTAAAAGTAAGAACAGGGATTTTATCTTCTTGTTCCTGAGAAAATACAGAAAAAAACACACTCACCCATAAAATTCCCAAAACAATAACAAAAAATTTACTTTTCACCTTTTCCCTCCATTTTTAGAATAATTTCTTTACCTTTCTTGGTTAAAACAACCTCGTCAGGCCTTATCTCCTTTATCCGATAAGGACCAAATACATCTCCCTCTTTAAAAGAAGCATTATTTATAATAACGAGCCTGTCTTTTTTTTCTTGAGCATAAATAATCCCACTTAATTTCAAATCACCTACTCCTCTTACCAGTTTTAGATTAATAATACCTTCCTTATTTATTAAAGGTTCAAAAGGGTCCCTCTCTAAGTCTAGAGGATAGACAAATTCCTTCTCAGCCCTTAAAGGATGGCTAAACAAAAATAAAAAAACTAAAAAGAATCCTATTCTCTGACAATTCCCCATAATAACATCTCTACCCTCGTATCAGGAAACTCTCCCTTAATCTCTAATTCCTTAACTCTTAGATAAAAATCTAATTTCTCCAATCTATTAAGAAACTGGGCTAACTTATGATAGCCCGCATTCAAATTCAAGACAATAGGTAAAGAATAGAATCTACCTTCAGGAGTCTTTTTAATCTCTTCCAAAGACTGAGGTCTCAATACAGGAATATTTAAACCCATCTCTCGGGAAATCTCATCTATCTTGGCCATTACCAGATTAACATCCTCTCCGGAGAGAAATTTCTTTTTAAATTCCTCTATATTTTTGCCCATCAATTCCTTCTGTCTTAAAAGATTAGATTTGTTCTTAAGAGCAATCTCCAGATTTTTAAGAGCATTCTTTTTTTCTCTTATCTCTTTGGAAATCTTGCCTAAAATAGAAAATTGAGAAGGCAAAAACACAAAAATATCTGCCCCCAGTAGAATAACAACTAAGGCTCCTAATATTAAAATTAGTCTATTTTTTTTCATTTGCTAAAACTCAATTCAAAATATAAAATGCGTCTATCCTTTATTCTTCTCATTTCTTGAGAAACAATTTTAATCTTAGGAAAAACTTTTGTTATCTTTGCTACTTTCTTAAGATTATCTATAAATTCTTTTAAAGACAGAGAAACATCTTTCTGATAATCTAAAACTGTTCCTTTTATAGTTAAGACCCCCTCCTTAAAAGTAATTTCTTTAAACCAGATATTTATAGGAAGATTGGTATAAATCAAATACATCAACTCCGAAAAAGAATATCCTGAATTAGCTATACTCCTTAAGCTGTTATATTCCTGAGAAAGTTTAGAGAAATTCTCCTTTAAAGAATTAATCTCCTGAAAAAAGGGCATTTTTTTATGCCAGGCAGATTTAATCCTGTTTAAAGTAGTTTTTCTCTGAAAAATAAAAAGGCTCAAAACTAAATTAAAACCTAATATTACTAACAGCCCTAAAAAAAGATAAGGCATAAGTTTATTAAGACAATTTATAGTCTTTATCTTCTTTTGATACTGTGGAGGAAGTAAATTTATCTCTATCATTTTTCTTTTGATTATAGCAGAGAACTGATAGCTACAGAAAAATTTCCCTTTAATTCTTCTAAATCTTTTTTAATTGAATCTTTACACTTAAAATATTTCAAAAGATTAAAAGGGCAAACCTCTATCCCTAAACCTCTAGCTAAAAACTCCTCTATCCCTTTACAGGCGGTGAGCCCTCCGGTAGAGTATATCTTCTTAACTGCTAAGTTTTCCTTTGTCTCCAAATAATCTAAAGAAAGTTTTATCTCTTCTATCAAATCTGAGCAAACCTCAGAAAGAAGTTCAAGACTGATATCTCTCTGAACAGCAACTAAGTCTCTAAAGTTATTTATAGGCTTTCCTAAAACATTGGAAAGACTCTCTAAAATATCTTTGGCTCCTTTCTTTATCTGCCGGGATAGATGGATATTATCCTTATAAACTACTGTAATCAAGGAAGAAGAATACCCTAAATCTAATAAACCTGCTGGATAACCTTCCTGGGGAAAAAATTTGAGGAAAGCGTTACTTAAAACTATGGGAGAAAGAGTAATTTTTAAAGGAATTAAGCCTGCTTCTTCTAAAATTCTGATTTTTTCCTCTACAAAATCTTTCTTGGCTGAAACGATGAGGAGTTTAAAACTTTCGGATCTGGTTTCTGTGTTATTAAGAATAGAAAAGTCAAAATATACTTCCTCAGCAGAAAAAGGGATATATTTGGAAAGCTCATAACTGAGAGACTGCCTTATCATCTTCTTATCCATCCGGGGAAAATCCACTACCCTTACTAATGTAGACGGTCCATCTAAGGAAAGAATAATATCTGGCAATAAGAAAGATTTGCCGCGAGAAAATTTAGAAAGGGCTTCGGAAAAGTTTTCCTGAAGGTTCTGATATAAAAAGTCTGTTATAAAATAACTATCTTTGAATTTATAGCCTGAAACTATTTTTAAAGCAGAAGACCCCCAGTCAATAGAAACTTTTCTAAAAACTGACTGCAAAAAAGGAAGTTTAATCTTCATTTTAAAATAATTATTACACAATATTAAAAAATGTCAATTATTTTAGGACAAACCTACAGAAATGTTACAAAATTGCTTGGAACAAAAATGTTTGGAACAAAAATGTTCCAGGTTAGTCTTTGAAAAGTTCGAGGTGTTCTTCTTTTAATCTGTTTAGATTTTTTTGGGCGGTTTCAAAATCAGGTTCTATCTCCAAAGCTTTCTGCCAAGTTTTTTTTGCCTCCTCAAATCTCCCTAACTCTATATAAGCAATAGCTAAATTATTATAGTTAAAAACGTACTTAGGGTCTAAGTTTATGCCTTGCTTCAGGTATTTAACTGCCTCCTTATATAAACCTTTTTTTATAAAAGCTACCCCTATATTAGCATAGGCTTCTCCAAAAGAAGGGTCTAATTTAATTGCCTTTTTAAATTCTTGAATAGCCTTGTCTATAAGCCCCTTCTTATAATAAACACAACCCAACCTATTATGGGCCTCTACATAATCAGACTTAAGAGCTACAGCCTTCTTATGTTCTTTAATAGCTAAATCTAAAAATCCCGCCCTTTCCAAAAGGACCCCTACTCCTCTATGGACTGAAGGATTATCAGGATAAATCTTAAGCATCTCTAAGGCCAAGGAGAAATCATTTCTCCAAACAGGATGCCGGTTAATAGTAAATGTTGAATAAAATAAAAGAATTAGGATAACTAAGGTTATCTTAAAAAATCTAAAAGAGTAAACATTAAAGAGCCTAAAAATAAGAATTGAAAACAAAAGACAAAATCCTGGTAAAGGAAGATATAGATAGCGGCAAGCCATATAATTAACAATTGGCACTATGTTAGCCACCGGAAGAAGAGTAATGAAAAACCAAAAAATAGAGAAAGATAAATATTTTGAAGACTTATAAGCTCTTATACCTAAAATTAAAATAAATACAATTAAGGCTAAAGAAGATAGCACCCTAACATCGAATAGAGAATAACAAAGCCTTGCTGGATTCTCGGGCAAAGCCACATAGATATTGATAGGGAAAACCAACCACTGGATATACTGAGCAGCTACTCTCACCATATTAAGAAAATTTATATAGAGATTATCTGCTATATACCTGCCCAGAGGTTCGTCAATATTAAAAATTACAAAGCGAATATAAAGATAAAAGGCTAATATCAAACTGTAGCCTAAAAAATACTTCCTAAAGGTGGTGAATTCAATTCCTGTCCTCTCTCTAAAAAGAAGAAAA
>Ga0180300_10000051_pt1 | contig 39050 bp, 42 predicted proteins | sample GuaBasSediGuay15_FD_121798 | JGI IMG/M metagenome (GOLD analysis project Ga0180300, IMG submission 121798) | Subseafloor sediment microbial communities from Guaymas Basin, Gulf of California, Mexico - Guay15, Core 4569-2, 21-24 cm | ecosystem: Environmental > Aquatic > Marine > Hydrothermal...
CAGTACTCTTCTTCATTCTTGCCCTTGGAGAATTAACTGGAATCCCGGAAATAACGATCATCGGCGGTTATGGAGGAATCTTCTGCGGTTCATTAGCGATTTACTTGGCCATAGCTGATATACTTAACGAAACCTATGCAAAGATTGTTCTGCCAGTCTGAGAGCAACTATTCTCCTGCAAATTTTTTCTGAAGTTAATCAAGCCTTTTTTCTATAGCGTCTCTAACACCTTATTTATGTCTGGTTATCTCCTAATTCTTTTTTTCACGGTCTCAGCTATCCAAAGAATGATCAATTATCTATTCTATAGGGATAAAAGAAAAATCAGACTGGAATTAGCTGAGAAAAGAGGCGTTATTGCCGCTTTATTTCGAAAAAATAGCAATTAATCTTAAAACGGTTTGAAAAATATGAATTGCCGTATCGAAAGTTTTTTAAATAATGTTTTTTCATGAAAGATTTTAAGATCGAAGATGCTTGTTGGTGAAGTTAGTGTCAGATGAGGAGTGGCATATAGAAAGAGAGGAATTTTTTATTGGCGGGCAGGGAATAACAAAAAGTAAGCACCACTGGTATTTAACAGTTACCCATTGGCAGCTCGCGAAAGATTTTCCTCTTAAGATTTGGCGTGAAGGATACATCTATAAGATCGACTGCGTCACTAACAAGATAGTTTCCCACAAGAAGATTCCTTTCCAAGAATCCAGATATGATCATGTTGGAGATATAGACTACTTCAATGGTCTCGTTTATCTATCCCTTGAAGATGTGATATACTCCCGGCCGAGGATCCTGGTATGCAACGAGGATCTATCTACATACGATTATGCTGACCTAGTTGACCAAACGCACATGCCCTGGTGCGTAATTAACCCGGAGAGCGGCTTGTTACTCTCTTCTGAGTTCGACTTCGTAAAGTATATTAATTTCTATGAAATCAAGCCAGGTCACTCTGCTGAGCTAGTTGATAAGCTTGGGCTTTCTAGAACTTTACGTAAGGTGCAGGGAGGTTGCATACATGAAGACAGCCTATATGTATCCTGCGATGATGACGTGAAAGGGATTTATAGGATAGACTTGAAATCCGGCAATGTCTACATGTTGCTTGAGACAAGAATACCTTATGAGATGGAGGGAATTTGTGCAGATTTTCTCGAGAATCCAATCTTCCATTTCATAGATCATGAAGGCCATCTTTATCACGCTCAAAAAGTGAGTAGGTCACTTTACGCGATGGTGAATGCCACGCGTTAATCTTTCCTCCTTCCATTTTTAACGCTTTCTATCTCAGAAACTCTTCATCCTTTCTTGGAGAAAAATAATTTTTCAATGGAGAAAACGAGATTAGAGTAGACTAGTGGAAAATTAAAAACTATTCCGAAAGAATTGTAAAGGATTTTAATGGGTTTAAGCTTCCAAGTATAATGGAGCGTAGTTTTGGATAGAAATTCTTCCATTCTTCCAGAATCTTAGCAGCTTCCTCGTCGGAGACAGCGTCCATCCTCTTCAACAGGGAGTTTATAGATTTCCAAGAATGGATGATATATCATTAATTGTCTCATTAATCCTCTCTTCTACATCTCCTCTGCCAAAATAAAGGCTGAGCCATAAGGGGGACGTAACGAACTCATCTTAACATCCAACAATAATCATTCCTCCGATATCCAAAATGGATACTCCAGTTTTTCTCCTCAGGATCTATTTAACTTTTCAGAAGAGTGTAAGAAGATCAAGCCCTTCTAGGCTTTATCACTTTATATAATATTACTAGGGAATAGGTTAGTAGAATAGTTGTAGCTATATCTATTGGAACTCTAATATAGTATATCGCTGATTCCTCCAATATACCTAGTAGTATAAGCATGCTAACGAGTCTTCCAGAAGCAAATATTGTGAAACCTGCAATAAGCACCTTAAGCGACTTTATTGTGTCTCTTCCTCTGAGGAATAATCTAGCCATGGAATAATCTGTTTTCCGCATTGATGAAAAGTATACTTTGAATGTTAAGTAGGACGCTATAGTTGAAGCGAAGATTCCGACAAGCACTGGATTCAAATATTCCATGGCACCTTTACTCCTCAAGCGTGAGCTTTAAGTTCCTTACAGATAATAAAAGCAGAATTAGAGCTAGTATGCTTACCAGCCCAACTGATATTCTCAAGGCTTCATGATTTGTTATCCACCATAAATATAATAGTGCAGCCATCATCATGCATGAAAGGGAGAAGAGAAAAAGGTTCTTAAGGAATTTCAGAAAGACTTCGCTTCTAAGGAAGATTCTTGAAGAAGAAATGTTGACGTTTCTCATCTTAGAAACAATCTTCGCAGAATAAAACAGGATTTGTAAGCCTAAAATTAAGTAGACGATTTCTCTGAAAGCCATAAAATAGTCTGTCGTCCTCATTCCTCCTTCGTATTCTTTTATATCGTAAAGGATATTTAAAAACAAAATAAAATATTAATGGATGATTCACCCTGGTTTTTAGATTTTTAAAGGCATCTAGTTTCTTTGTCGAGGATACATCTTTCTTATTCACATTTATGATGCTTCTTCTACATCATCTTAAGCGCATGCTGATGGTTTATTTCTTATATACTAATTAGACTTGCATATCCTCAAATTGAGCTTTCACATCTATCTTTGCGATCTTTCTAACCTTTTGAGGCTGAATCCAATAACACGAGGCTTTTCTACCAAGTACTAATTTAAGTTAACTAGTTATGGTTATGAGGGTCCTCGTTAGAAGATATGTATTTCCAAGCTAGTAGCGCTTCTTTACGAGAAGAATTAAGGCTGCTAAGAGGAATATTGCCAACAAGCCTATGAGAAAACCTTTAAGATACTCGTACGCTTCGCCCTCTTCTCTAGGAATCTCCACAGCTTTGAAGGTTACATATCCTATTGAAGTATTTCCGCAGGTTTTCAAGCTAATTCTTGTATCATTCACGTAGACATTGAAACCCTTAGGTACACATATTCTAGCTCTATTATCCCATATCCGCGAAGTATTCAGAAATATATTTTCATCCTTTATAGCCGCTGAGAGAATTCTACATGAGGTTACGTGAATAATGTGAGGGATCCGCGGCTCTCCATACCTTATCTTGAACTCGTAAACTCCACGGCTCAGCTCCGGAAGAATGACACAATCATCAGAGAAGAGAGGATAAGCTCTATTCATAAACTCTACGTAGCCTATATGATCCCCATCGACTCTCAGGCACATGCATGAAGTATATTGAAGATATTTCTGAGGCACATCTGATAGATCTACGTGAACATTGACTCCTCCAAGCGTGTAGGTAACTTTAAGCCTTATGTTTCTCCAAGCTTCGAATCTACGGATGAACTCCCCAGCCGTCATAGGAGAAACGTCGAACCTCCCAGCATACTCATATCTTAAAACTTCAAGGAAAACCTTCAATCTTGTCTCGTTAATTAAGCTGTAGTCATGCCATAAGAGAATGTAAGGTGCCGAATGCCCTAGGGCATAGAATCTGTTAAAGTTTTCCTTCTCAATCTTTAGAGCCTCTTTAGGGCTACTCTTAGAATAGTCAAAGTAGTAGAAGTCAGATTTTGTGCTTCTCCAGAATGTGAATATCGAGCCTTCTCTGAGGGGCTGTACACCAACCATGCGGAGAAATGGATCAGCAAATGTTTGGATGAGATATTTATAGCCTGTCTCCTTCACGAGGGAGTAATGCTCTATTGGGAACATTCCATCTGGAATTTGGAAGCCCTCAACCTCAGTTAGGTTTTCAGCGATATCTCTGTAGCTCTGCCTGAGCTCAGATAGGATCTTCTCCTCGCTCGTTACTTTCGCCCATATCGGATGATGCACTGTGTGGCTTGTAAACTCTACGCCTGCGTCGATTGAGGCTTCAAATAATTCCTTTAGAAACATCCAGTCAATATGACCCTTAAATTCGCTGTAGTTTCCCGTTATAAGCGCCCAGGAAAAGGGAAAGCAGGTCTCCTCCGACTTCTTTAGAAGCAAGCGTAGAGCCCTTCCAGTAGCAATCTTGTCAGCAGACCAATCTGCATCCACATTGAGCATCCATATTACTCTCCCGCATGCTAAGTTCAAACCTATGGGTGTGTGTTCCCCGAAGATCCCCCACTGAATCGACCTGAGTAAAAGGTTCGTTTTCTGGAAGAGGCTGTTTGAGGCTTGAAGAGTAAGGAGTACAACTCGCCCATAACCATACTTCGAAGCAGCAGCTAATATATCTCCAACGTTAGACCGTAAAAGAATGGATGCGTTAGAGGCTGGATCCAGAATTAGATAGTCGTAGTTTTTATCTTCAATCTCTATCTTCTCAGCGAAGTCCCTCGTTATCATGTGGCTCTCAGCTCTGACATAAAAGGACCTTCCAGTTCTGGAGGATACATGAAGCGAACCGAAGATCTCACTGTAAAATTTTATCCATTCACCGGAGTAGACGAGGGAGCCTTCCCCCTCAACAACGGGAATTCCAAAGCTGATGAGGGCTCCTCCAGATATAACCCACCTGCCAAGTTTATCTATGAATCCTTCTGATGAATTAAGCCAGCGTGCACTTGGAAAAATCAGACATGAGTATCTCGAAAGATTCGCTGCACATAGTTTCTCCTCGCTGAGAACTACGTATGGAGTTCCAGCGAGCAATAAACCGTATTGAACAGCCATCAGAGCGTAATGTGCATCAGCAATGCTGATTTGGCTTGCCCTAGGCGAATAGACTATGGCAATGGGCTTAACATCCAATTCAATATAATCCTCGGAGCTCTTCACTTGGTGTATGCTTGTGTCATTAAGAAGCAAAAAGAGTATTGTGACGCTTAAGAGGAGCTTTTTGAGCATTTATATCATTTATTAATCATTAGTGAAGACTAATTTATGCTTTTGTGGAATAATCAACTTTTTTATCTTCTTCTCTGTTACTTTTTGGTTAGGGTTAGGTGTCTGTGGACTAGATTGGTTGACGAGCGGCTTATAAGGCAGGATGATCTCCTCCTCTTCATCCTTAATTTCCTTGAGAGTTATTATCGCGAGTTTAGGAAAGCTAAAACATTATGGTAAAGTCTATGAGCACTACAGCTCAAAGGTTCACCAGATTACCGAAGGAGAAGAAGACAGAGACGGTTATCAAGCCCCATAGGAACAGCCGATTAGATACCATCTTCATCCTTGCCGGTGGGGGTGGACTGAAGGACTATGTGCCATCTGGCAATGTTGAGACTGAAATAACCTTGAAGATCGTAGGGAGACGCGTCTCCGAGGGCTCAACTACATACACCGACTGCTTCAAGGCCTATGCAGACCTAAGAGGGGCAGGATACAGGCATGAGGCCCGTCAACCACTCGGCTAATGAATGGGTTAGGGTGAATACTATATTAACAACTATGAGAATGAGGCATCGATAATGAAGACACTCCTAATTTTAATAATGCTAACAAGTACTTCAACAACCCAACAAAACGACAGCCACAAAATTCTTAGGTAAGAGCCGATCTCTTTACGTTGCATGTTTGCTAATCTTCATCGACAAGTTTTCTCTTACTTCCACAATAATTTTGCTGGCGGGAGAGAATATATTTTTAAGTTTGAAATCATGTATGGTATCATAGGGGTTTAAAAAATGCCGAAGACCGTAGCAAAAACGGAGGCGGAATACGTCTTCGTAAAGATTCCGAAGAGTCTTCTAGACGAGGTTGACGAGGCTATCGGAAAACATGGATATAGATCGCGAACGGAGTTCATTAAGGATGCTATAAGAAACCTGCTAAGAGAGTATGGCGTGTATCGTTCTGAGAGCGAATAAGAGGAGCATAGTGATGAGAACTTCTCTCCTTCTAGAGGAGCACCTAAAGAAGCAGCTTCTCGAGTTCATGGAGGATAGAGAGGAACCATTCAGCATCAGCTTCCTAGTGAACTGCTGCTTGCAGCCAATCCCAGCGACGATGATCCGCGATATGCTTTGCAAGCTCGTTGATGAAGGCAAAGCGATCAGAATTGATGACGAGCGTTACATGGCGACGAGAATATTGATGAAGAAGTGGCTAAGGCAGAAAATAAAGAGGAATGAGGAGGATGTGAACTTTGATGAGCTGGAAATTCCCAGAAATCTCTTTAAGGAGATTTCAAAGCTACTAAGAGAGAGACCTGAACTAGGATATATTGATGAATCAGACTTCATAAGAGACGCCATTAGGCGAAGCCTATATAGGCGTTAGAGAAACTAAAGCCCTATATGTAACCCTGAACTGCACGGCGCAGTGTAAAGATCAACGTTCCATTCGTATAGAGAAAGTCCTTAACCTTCGGAATCACGGGAACAGGCAACGCTACGCGTCCATAGTATCTTAAGCTCCTGCGTTGAGCTGATATCACAACTTCCCATTCACTCACGGATATTTTTATATCTTTCATCTCAACCCCAGGCATGAAGGCATAGATTCTGACAACATCATCCTCAACAAGTAGATCCACCAATGGGGTGCGGGTCCAAGGAGCAATAAGCGGCCTTCTTCCTTTAGATACTACACGCTTCGGCCTTGAAATGTTAAAGCTTTCAACGATGAGCATGCCAAAGAGGAAGCCTCCTATATGCGCCCAGAACGCCACAGTTGATGGAAGCCCCATTAAGGAGAAGAAACCCATAAGGAGCTGATAGAGAAACCAGAATCCTAAATAGAAGAAGGCAGGCACACTGATAACCGTTACAAAGTAAAGACAGAATACTAGTGTTCTTATTCTAGCTCCGGGAAATAAGAGCAGATAGGCTCCAAGAACGGCCGAGATTGCCCCTGAAGCTCCAACCATGGGTGTTGCGAGATTTAAGAAGAAGTATGGGACGGGAAACGGGGCTAAAAAGCGTGAAAGAAGCGTAGAAAATATATGCATGAAAGTTGCGACCAGTCCTCCACTAATATAAAATATTAAGTATCTCCCATGGCCAAGCGTATCCTCAACATTATCACCAAATATCCACAAATAAAGCATGTTCCCTAATAGATGCGTAATATCTGCGTGAATGAATATGCTCGTGAAGATCGTCCAGAATCTATTTCCCTTCAGTATTAGGGCAGGTATAGCTCCATATAGCTCTATTCCCCTCCGCAGATTTCCAGTTAGGAAAAGATAAAAGAAAATAGTTACATTAGCTGCTATCAAAGTATAATTTAAGATTGGTTTCCGAAGAGGCTTATTCTCATCACGGAGGGGAATCATCCTAGGCAGCCTGCTACATAAGAAGCAAAGACGATTCTATTTCGTCGCTCCGAATATTTAAATTATATTGGTAATTCGTTCTCTAAAGGAATATAAGGCTTTATTGGGGTTTGCGATAGGGGGGAGATATAAGTTGATCGGGTATTCCAGTATCGCTTCTCTACCATACTTAAGAAAATACAGAAGTCATAGAATTTCAAGCTACGATGTCACCGGAGGTAACAGAGACTTCTGGATTATTCGTTCTGGAGAGAGAAGGAGACTAGCGGAGATTTCTGGTCCTGGATGCATAAAGCACATATGGATGACTCTTGGAGTTCCTAAGGAGGATTACATGAGAAGGGTAATCCTTAGATTCTTTTGGGATGGATGTGATGAGCCGAGTGTTGAATGCCCCATTGGAGACTTCTTCGGTCTAGGACATGGAATGAGAAAGAATTTCGTATCCCTGCCTCTCCAAATGAGCCCACAGGATGGAAAGGGATTCAATTCGTGGTGGTCAATGCCATTCAGGGATGAGGCCATAATAGAAGTTGAAAATCAAGGAGATGAAGCCTACGTACATTATTTCTACATAGACTATGAGGAATATAACTCAATAAAACCCGTTAAGGATCAAGCGTACTTTCATGTCCAGTGGAGGAGGGAGAATGATACCGAGGGATGGGCGTACATTGACGGCTTAACGCTTAAGGAAGCGGAGAGGGACCCGCGAAACTTCAACAAGGATGGGGAAGGAAACTATGTGATTCTGGAGGCTGAGGGAAACGGAATATACTGTGGAGCTCATCTTGATATTGATTGCTTCCACAGAAACCCAAATGATTGGTATGGAGAAGGAGACGATATGATATTCATAGATGGAGAGAAGATCCCATCAATACATGGAACCGGAACCGAAGACTGGTTTAACTGTGCATACTGTCCAAGACAAGAGTATAATGCCCCTTACCATGGCGTAATTCTCTACTCTGGAACCAAAGACTGGCCCTGGAGGGGAAAACAGACAGTTTACAGATACTATATAGAGGATCCAATAAGATTCTATAAGAGCATAAGAGTCACGATAGAGCATGGACATGCAAATAGGCTAAGCAACGACTACTCAAGCACTGCATACTATTACCTTTCGGAGCCTAAGAGGGGAGGTCCTCCGTTACCTCCAGTTGAGGAGAGGCTACCGAGGCCGAACGAAGAACTCTATAGGCCTAGAAGAAAAGCATAGTATCTCTCTGCAATATTCCCTTTTATTTTGAGAATGTAATCGTCGCATAAAAAAGGAAATGTTCCATGCTACTTGGTAATTTCTCTTATTTGACGAGAACATCGGCTGGACTTCTCACTGGAAATTTCATCTTCTCAAAATTCCTTAATAGTAGTTCCCTTCGGCCTAGCTTTTAATCCCTCTTAGTTAAGGGAAAATCTGTTTCTTCAAACATAACTAGAACAATTAGGATTCAAGCGATTCCTAAAACATCAACTTCTTCCCTTGCGAAGAGCTTTACGCTTTAGACTCTAGGCTCGTGAAATTTTCTCCGTAAAACTTCATCTAATACGTCGACTTCGAATAAAAAATTATGAGATTTTCAGCAAATTCTAATCATACAACTAGAGTTCAATTTTAAGATGATCCTTCGCAATGATGACTTTACAGTTCAAGCTTTCAGAGAAATTCTTCTCCATCTCCTTCTCCCTTCCATATAGGCTTGGATGTATATGCGTAACAATCACCATTCCAATGTTCCTTTCAAGCTTCCTCAGCACTTCGCAGAGCCTTTCAGGATTGAAATGGGCGCATTCCACTATGAGAAGATCCACATACTCCTCTACTAGATCTGCAGTCTCCAATTCGCTTCCAAGATCACCTGAGTATGCTACGCGCTTATCCCGACTTGATAGAATGAACGAGAATGAACTGTTGTTTCTGATATGACTGTTGCGGATAGCTGAAACCCTAACTAGTTCATCCGAGTATATGCATCCCTCTTCCAGCGGCTTAATGTGCAACTCGTATCTTAAAGTGGATAAATGTAAAACACGTAGTAGGTCGCGAAAGATATCTATTGTTTCAGAAGGTAAGTAGAGCTGAATACTGTTGTCAGGCTGAAACCTAAAGGAGACATTTCGCTTCTGCCACAGATGCATAACTTGAAGCAGCATTGGTAATCCGCCTATGTGGTCGGCATCGGAATGAGAAATGAAAATGGATTTGATTGAGTATATATCGATAAATGGAAGGCTCCGAATAATCTCTAAGCCATAAAATTTTAGCAAGGCATTTGTATGTAGAGTTGCGGCGCATGGTTCTCCAGCATCGAAGAGGTAGGAGCATCCCTTCTCTTCCACTAAGACTGATTCGTTAAAGTGTCCAAATATTGGGATTCCGGATCCGGAGCCTATAATAAACACTTTCATCGCGGATCATCAATTATTGTTTAGAGAGTTACCTTTCTTTTCTTTTCTGACGATTCTATGACTGCGTTTAGTATTCGGGTTACCTCTAGACCGTCACGTCCAGTAACTAAGGGCTCCTTGCCTTGAGCTATACAATCCACGAAATGGGATATAGATTCCTTAGCGAAGCCTACGTATCGTCCATGTATTAGGGAAGGCCCGACTAGAATATCTGGATATTTCCATTCATTCTCTGTGAACTTCTTGAAGGCTCCATGTTGAATCGGATCTATGTAAATGCATCCTTTAGTAAAAATGAATTCTGCCTTGAAGTCAACTATCGTTGGCAGCGTTTCCGGAAGTATCCAGCTATTCTCTAGAGTCGCGACGGCTCCATTCTTGAATTCAATCATGTACTGATAATAGTCAGGAGTGTCTATTCCTGTTTTCTTCAGAACTTTCATGCCGGATACAGCGTAAATGCTATCTGCTTCGGAGCCAAATATCCACCTAGCTAAGTCAGTTGTATGGCTTCCAAGAAACCATAGGACAGAAGATTTAGAAGCCCAACTCAGCATCTTCGTAGGCACATATATTGTGTCGCTTAGTCTTATGTAGGCGTATACGGGATCGCCGAGCTCCCCCTCCTCAACTGCTTCTTTAGTCCTTGCAAATGGCGGATTCCATCTATTATGAAAATCAACCATTAAGATTACTCCAGCCTTCTCAGCTGCCTTCACCATCTCCTTTGCATGTTCAACCTTCGTCGCTAAAGGCTTCTCGCAAAGTATATGCTTTCCAGCCTCAGCGGCATCCACAACTATATCTCTGTGAAGAAAGTCTGGAGTAACAACGGACACAGCGTCGATCTTAGGATCCTTAAGCATCTCGCGGTAATTAAGGTAGCTTTTAACACCATATTTTTCAGCCGTAGCCTTCATTAAATCCTTCTTTATGTCACATACAGCTACCAATTCGCCGTGTGGATGCTTGGCGTAAACCTTGACATGGTTCTGACCAAAGACGCCTAAACCAATAACGCCCAAGCCGACCTTTCTCAATTCAAACACCAAATAAAAGAAAGATGGTTAATAAAAAAAGAGTTTCACAATCATGGAGGATTTATCGCCTTATTAATGAATTTCTCTTGTCATGCAGTTGTTATGCCAGTGAATACCCTTATATCAGGTGATTCTCCGGGAGCCTACGAAAATACGTTCGTGATAGATTACGCAAATGATTATGTAGGCTATATACCGGATGAAGAGGATTATAAGAGACATGGAGGTTTCGGAGGATACGCAGCTACGGTGGTTCCAATCTTAACAAATAATTTTCCATTCATGCCTAATGTGGGAAGCGTTATTGTGAATGAGATGATGGATTTAATTCAAGAAGTAGATGAATCCTAATCCTCTTTAGTCAACCAAATTTTTTATAAGATTCCATCATATAGTATTTCTTTAATGATGGGTATCTTAATAAATTCAAAGGTGCGTATCCGGATTGGATCTTCCCATTAATATTGATGATATAATTAACTTCTTTTATCTCTTCTACCGTGCTATTAGAAGATTGATTCAGTACTTATTCGAGGCTACGATTGTGAAGGCTGATCCTTCATTGGCAGCTAAATACGCGGATGCGACGACGATTTTAATAACGATTACAGCGTTGCTACTGGTTCTAGAGATCTTCTCAGCTGCGAAGAAGATTCTCAGAATACTAGTTGTAATCGGCTGGGTCTTGCTTATCTTAAGTATACTTGTAGGAACATTAATTCATTAATATGAGAAGGTTCTTGAATTCTTCAGATTCATCATACCGTAAGACTTAAAAAGATAATCTGATTATCCAATAAGATCGTAATGGAGGGATAGAGATTAGTTTACCTCCTCTACTTTCACATGCATTGGTATATGCAAATGTCATATCTTTCATGACGATATCTGTGACGCTTACGTTAACGAAAACTAAGGTGCCAAATTTTGCAGTTGCAACTTTCGGAACCATTGGAATCTACATAAGCTTTACATGCATCAAGATTTTCGGAATAGGTCTTTATCCCTCTCTAATCTTCTGCTTCTTAGGCGGCGGAGCAGTCGGTGCAATTATTTATTGGTTACTAATTAAGCCTCTGCGGAGAAGAGGCGCAACGAATGAGGAGATGATGATCGCTACGCTGGGTCTCGACATTTTTCTCATAGCTCTACTCAACATCTACGCTGATTATCTTACACACACATATAGTATTATGGCTAGGGATTTCACATTAGAAGTTTACGATTTCAAGATTTGGGGAGTCGACGGCGTCTTCGTAGCTTCGACGCTTGTCTTCTTCTCGATCTTTATATCTCTACATCTAATCTTTTCAAAAACCAGTATTGGCATAGCCATGAAGGCTGTAGGTGAAAATCCATCCTTAGCTGAGTGTGAAGGAATAGATACGGAGATACTCTATGTGATTACTTGGTTCCTCGCTGGAGCTTTGCCAGCTACTGGAGGAGGCTTCTTTCCAGTTTACTGGATAGCAAACCCAACGATATCGTATTTCATCGTTGTAACGATCTTTAGTAGTTGCGTCTTAGGAGGGTTTGCAACGATCTATGACGCAGCTCTTGGAGGGTACATAGTATCTCTGGCTCAGACAGTCCTAGTTTCGTATCTATCCGATCTGGTTGGGTTATGGATTCTTCCCTATAGCTTTCTTGTACCACTACTGATAATGATCATTACAATATTCTTGTTCCCGCGGGGAATCTACGGCTTACCGTGGAACAGGATAATCGAGAAGATACATTCAACAGTTAAGGGAAAGGAATATGGAGGAGGTTTAAAGAGTTGACGCTTCCAGGAATTGATTTCTTCCTTGTCCTAATAATTTATATAATCATATTTCTCATCATAACGTTAAGCTATAATCTGGTGTATGGCTACACTGGTGTGCCTGACTTCGGTAGGGCTATGGCGGCGGGGGCTGGAGGCTTTCTCTGCGGATATCTGCCGGGCAGGCTCATGGCTTATTTGCTTGGAATCAAGGGAGACTATCTTGAAAATGTCCTTTTAATAATTGGTAGAATAAATGTGGCTTTAGAGAATGATCCACTCATGTCGATCGGACTTCTAGTATTAACGCTTATTCTCGGAGCCGCTGCAGGAGGTGTTTTAGGTCTTATAGCATCTTTACCACTCTTTCGTGGAATACGCCTCTTCTATCTAGGCGTAACATTACTCGCGATTCAGATAAGCTTTAACACTATAGTTTATCATTGGGAGCCTATAATAAGAGGAGAGTTTGGAGTTTCAGTTCCTGACCCGTTCAGGTGGTTATGTCATTATCGGCCGCCAAATGTGGCTCCAAGCTTCATGAGGCTAATGGGGGTGATAGTCACATCTGGAATAGTGTTGGCGATCGTTGCCTATTACTGTATCTCAGTCAGTAGGTCTCCTCTTGGGAGACTCTTAAAGGCTGTAAGGGATGACGAGAGGAGTGTGGAGGCTTTGGGTAGAGATGTGAGGAGAATCTATGTTAAGGTTATGGCTGTTTCATATGCTCTCACAGGTATGGCGGGGGTTCTCTTCGCTTATTATCAGGGATACGTAATTGGACTGAATTTTGATAAAGTCGCATGGACATTCTGGCCTATCGCCATGGTTATACTCGGAGGATTAGCGAACAATAAAGGAACCGTTATAGGAACAATTGTTTTCATTACATTGAAGAGGCTTATAATATTCTACAAATCTGATCTGAGATTCGTTTTGCCTTTTGATCCAGTATGGTTACAAGGCATTCTTTTAGGCATTCTCCTAATGATCACGCTTATCTATAGACCTCGAGGGTTATTCCCGGAGGCTCCTGAAATACCATTAAGTAGAGAAGAGATCGAGAAGTTAAGAAAGAAAACGAAACAGAGCTAATATTAAAAATTTTGTATTATTCATCTGGAAAACGAAAGATTTTTTAATAACTATTGTATACTTGTTGCGGAAAATTAATGGGAGAAGTTCATAATGCTTGGAAAAACAAGTTCAGCTATATTGATGATAGTGCTCTTCTTAGCGGGGTTAGGAATAGGTTATGGAGTAAACGTCTTCGTACCGTTAGCGCCAGCTCCAGAAACTAAGGGATTAACGGGGAAAATTCAGATAGGTGCTCTTGAAGATCGCAGTGGAGCATTAACCACATATGGAGAGGATATTAAAACAGCATATGAAATAGCAGAGGAGGATGTAAACGCTTTTCTCAAAAAGATGGGGGCAGAATGGACTATCGAGCTTCTGCATGAGGATACAGAGTCTACGCCAGATGTGGCACTTGAGAAGTTTGAGTCTCTAGTGGGGAAGGGAGTGAAGATAATACTAGGTCCGATGATGAGCCCGGCTTGTGCTCAAGTCAAGGAATATGCTCAATCAAACGATGTACTTTACATTAGTCCTTCATCTACGGCTATTGAGCTGAAGATTCCCGGAGACAATCTATTTCGGTTCTGTGCAATCGACGATCTGCAAGGTCCCGCTATAGCTTCTGCTGTATACTCGTCAGGAATCACTCGTCTCGTCTCCGTCTATGTAGATAATGATTGGGGCGCCGGATTAGACGAGTCAGCAGCTGATAAGTTTGAGTCTTTAGGCGGAATCGTGGTGGAGCATATTCCTTTTGCTCCAGAAACAATCGAGTTTGCTCCTATTGTTGAGAAGATTAACTCAGCGGTTCAGAAAGCCTTAGATAGCGGAGTTCCGTTGGAGAAGATAGGGGTTTTTGCCGTCACCTACAGGCAGATCCTAACGATATTCACAGTAGCATCAAAGTATCCGAATCTCTCAAAGGTGAGATGGTTCGGAACAGACGGCACGGTTATGATTCCTGAACTTGCAGATTTCAAGGAGCATCCAACGGAAACTAGATTTGCACTTGACACGAAATTTACAAGCACTATGTTCAAGATACCGATGACCCGAGCATACAAGCATGTACATGACGAGACGGTTAAGAGGCTGGGAAGAGAACCAACAATTTATGCTTATGACGCCTACGACTCCGTTTGGGTGGTAGCGTTATCTTTAGCTGTGGTGGGCGAGTACGATGCAATGAAGGTGAAGGAGATACTTCCTAAAATAGCTGATATATACATCGGAGCATCAGGAGACATATTCCTAGACGAAAACGGCGACTTAGCGATCGCAGATTATAGTCTATGGCGACCCGTAGAGACTGACGGAAGTGTTGAATGGAAGGAAGTCGGCATCTACCGTGCATCAGCAGACAAAATAGAATGGATGAAAGGATACGGACCCTAAATCTCGTAAGAATCCCTTTTTATTTTTAACATCCGGGAGGAAGACGATCACTTGAATGGTTTGGCGGAAGGAAACATGGATGATGTTATCTTAGAAACAAAGAACCTCACGAAGCGTTTTGGAGAGTTAATAGCGGTTGATAATGTCAGCGTCAAGGTTAAAAGAGGATCATTCTCTGTTCTCTTCGGTCCAAATGGAGCTGGAAAGACAACATGGGTGAATATAATTACGGGCTATCTAAAGAAGGACGGCGGGAAGGTCTGGTTTGATGGAATGGATATCAGCGGTCTTTCGGCAGCTGAGACTTATAAGCTTGGGTTGGCAAGGAGCTTTCAGATTCCAAGGATATTTCCACGTCTTACGGTATTGGAGAATATATTAATAGCTGAAAATAATGATCCTGGCGAGAGTTTTTTGAAGGCACCTGTGAGATTTTTCTGGAAGAAAATAGAAAAAGAAACAGTTGAGAGAGCCTTCAAGATCTTGAAAATAGTGGGTCTTGAGGATCGTTGGGATATGCTGGGAGGAGAGCTTAGCGGTGGAGATGCCAAGCTTCTAGATGTAGGAAAAGCTTTGATGAGCGGTGCTAAAATGCTTCTTATAGATGAGCCCATAGCAGGGGTTAGCCCTTCTTTAGCCCATATGATCCTCCAACGCTTACGAGGCATAAAAGAGACACAAGGAGTTACTGTTCTCATAATTGAGCATCGGCTTGATATAGCGTTGAAGTATGTGAATTATGCCTATGCGATGGCTGGTGGAAAGATAATTGCTGAGGGAGAACCTGACGCGGTCATAAAGGCGCCGGAAGTGGTTGAGAGCTATATTGGCGAGAAGTATCAGATAAGGTGACCTCTCATGTTGGAGATTGAAAATGTAAATTCTGGATATGGAGCCCATCAGATACTCTATGATGTTTCCATGAAGATGAAAAAGGAGGATATAACGGTAATTATAGGTCCAAATGGAGCTGGAAAAACCACGCTAATGCGAACAATAATGGGACTCGTGGATGTGTATTCTGGAACTATAAAGTTTAATGGGCAAGATCTGGTTGGTATGTCGACGAATAAGATAGTGAAGCTGGGCGTCTCTTACATTCCTCAAAGAAATAATCTCTTCGAGAATCTTACGGTTAAGGAGAATCTTATGCTGGGAGGCTACTTGCTCAGTAAGGGTGAGCGGGAAGCACGTATGGAAGAAGTCTTGAGCCTCTTTCCAGTCTTAGCGAGGAAGGATTATATCAATAGAAAGGCAAATAGGCTCAGCGGCGGGGAGAGGAAGATGCTTGCAATAGCGAAGGGACTTATGAAGAAGCCTAAGCTAATATTGCTCGATGAGCCTACAGAAGGATTAATGCCGAAGCTCACAATGGAAGTCTACGATAAGGTGAGAGAAATACATGAAGAGACAGATGTCCAGATAATTATGACTGAAGAGAAAGCCGCATTTGCTTTAGAGCTCGGAGACTATGCCTTCCTACTCGTCAGCGGCAAGGTGCAGGAGCATGGAGATGCAAAGAAGATGCTTGATGATCCGGATCTTAGAGAGAAATACTTCGGCATCTTATAAAGGAGTATAAAGGAATGAGCGGCGTATCCTCGGTTAAAGTCACGGTTCTGGTAGATAATACTACACATTACGAGGGACCTATACTCGCTGAGAATGGAATATCATTATTCATTGAGGCTAAGAATAAAGGCTTAACAACAAGGGTCTTGTTGGATACTGGCCTAACGGGAGATGTGCTTATAAAAAACTGTGAAGAGCTCAAGATAAGCCTCGATCAAGTTGATGCCATAGTTATCAGCCATAATCATTATGATCATACTGGGGGACTCTTAAAGGTCCTAGCTGAGATAGAAAAACCGGTGCCAGTGATCATACATCCGGACGTCTTCAAGCCGAAATATGCAATTTTACCCAGCTTGGGAATAAACAAACTAACATATACAGGTCCTCCATATGTTAGAAGTGAGGTTGAGGATGAGGGAGGACTCCTTGTGCCCTCGAGAGACCCCGTTCCTATAGGCGAGAATATTATGACAACAGGTGAGATAGCGCGAAAAACCAGCTTCGAGAAGCCGGAAGGATTCTATACGGTAGAGGAAGGCAAGTTTAAACGTGATAACCTTCTGGATGATCAGGCTCTGCTAGTAGATACCGAGAGAGGAGTTATCGTCTTCACTGGATGTGGCCATAGTGGTATAATAAATACGATCAAGCATGCGATGAAGATTATGAACGCTGAGAAAGTTTATGCGGTGATTGGAGGATTTCATCTTATAGATGCATCAGAGGAGAAAATAGACGAGACAGTTTCAGAGCTTAAAGAAGTAAGTCCCGAGATAATAGCGCCAATGCACTGCACAGGATTTAAAGCTAAAAAGAAGATATCAGATATTCTCCCATCAGCGTTTAAGGAGCTGTATTGTGGGGATCGCTTGGAGATAACATGCTGAAGATACATGTATGGGGAGTGTTTTTATAGGGTTTTGACATATTTAAACCCTAAACACTTATTAATATGCTGAGAAACTATGAGAGAGTGAGGTGACAAGAGATGTCAGAAAGTAACGCTGTGCTGATTGGACGGAAACCTGTAATGAACTATGTGTTAGCTTGCATAACACTTTTTCATGGAGGAGCAAAGGAGATAACAATTAAGGCGAGGGGGCGAGCGATAAGCCGAGCGGTGGATGTCGCAGAGATTCTCAGGAAGAGATTCATGCCAGACTTGAAAGTTAAGGATATAGCAATAGGTACAGAGCAGGTTCAGCTAAAGGATGAAGAAGGCGAAGGCGTAACCCCGAGGAACATTAGTACAATAGAAATAACATTGACTCAATAGACTTCCCAGAGCCTAGATAAAGATCTATTTCCCTACAATCTTTTTAACTTAGGAGTTTCTTTCGAGAAGTGATCAATTTTTTAAATGTATATTTCTTCCCTTCCTCTCGTGGCTCTTGATCTCCAGCTGATCTCCAGACCTTTTTCTTCTCCCTTTTTAGTGATCTTCATATCGTACTTTATAAAGCTCTTCGTGAACTTAGTTATCTTCTTATTTATCTCACCTAGCTCCTCATTTGTGAATTTTGTCATTACATCGGGGTTATTAACCCATTGCATCCATCCCCATATGCTTCTCTGGAGAGCCCCAAGCATGAAGCGTATCTCTCGCACATGCTCTAGCCTATCTTTCTCTTTAGTTCTCTCAAGCGTCTCTATCTTCCCAAGTATTCTTTTACAGCTTCGAATCCGATCTGAACACAACTATTCTCTCTTCCAGCAGTATTTAATCATTTAATGTTGCAAGAGATACGACTTAAATGTCCAGTATAAACTTTAGAGTTACGCCATCTGTCTTCTTAATTTCCATACGATGATATGTAATTGCTTTGACTCCTACTTTCTGCAAATGTCTAGAAGAATCAAATTCTTCTCCATAGATCTGAGCTTTAAGCCTGTAGCCCTGAGATGTTCTTCTTATCTCTTCTACATGAAACTTCGAGTATAACCTGCCATTTATGTCAAATCGAATAAGCAGTTCCTCAAGCCAATTATAAAGTAGCTCTTTCTCGTCTCTTCCCTCAACCTCCACATGCTCCTGAACTACAGGTTTAACTTCCTTAATATTTGTCATAGTCTCAAACATGGCGCGGGCAGCATTTTCAAATGCTTCAGACATATCCTTACCATGTGCCACTACATAGACATCTGCTGTGTGCTCGAGAAACCTGAAACCTCCATGTTCAGCCATCTCGAAGATCTCCCTTAGATTACCCATTTAAGCCTTTATCTGACTTTCTAATATTCTTAGAAAGTAGGGCAGAAAATATTAAATGTTCCCTAACTGAGAGAGGAGATGAGCTGACCAGGTATGCGATTAGTCATAGCGATCACTGGAGCAAGCGGCGTAGTTTATGGTAAACGATTACTTGAGGTTCTGAGAGAAAAAGAGGTTGAAACTCATCTTATCATTAGTGGGGCTGGAGAAAAAATAATAGAATATGAGCTCGGCGTCGCAAAAGCCGATATTGAAAAATTAGCGAATCACTCCTATGAGGAGGATGATCTCTCAGCACCTATTGCTAGCGGATCCTTCCCAACCGACGGGATGGTCATAATTCCATGTAGTACTAAAACCTTAGCTGGTATAGCGCATGGATACTCAGAGAATCTGATCTTAAGATCCGCTGAGGTCGCGTTGAAGGAGAGACGCAAGCTAATACTTGTTCCACGCGAAGCGCCTTTCAACATGACTCATCTCAGAAATATGCTTAACCTAACGCTTCAAGGAGCTGTGATAATTCCAGCAGCACCTGCTTTTTATCATAAACCGCGAAACATAAATGATCTCATAGATTTCATCGTTGGGAAAATTTTGGATCTCTTAGGAATAAAACATGAATTGGTTGGAAGATGGCCTTTAGACTCTAAAATTGTTTAGAAAAAAATGTCTTTTTTGGTAGCTGCTTATATACACCACTTAATTCTTTCATCATATGAGGGAACTTGAGAGTTTTAGACTTGTTGATTGGCGCCGTTCGAGCGAGGCTGATGAAGTGGAGGGCTCTAGTAGGTCTAGGGATAAATGCAAATATGGTGATGGAAAAATTATGGATTGGAGGTTTAAACTCTCCAGCGTTGATATTATCTGAAGGATTCAATGCCGTAGTTGACCTTAGAGAGAAAAATACAGATGATTATCGGATATTCCTTGAAAATCATGGGGTAGATTATCTGAATGTTAAGATCCCCGATGGAGGAGGAGCTTCCCCAATGATTCTCTTTGAGATCGTTAAGTGGATAAGGGAGAAGATTATGGGTGGAAAGAAGGTTCTCGTGCACTGTAACCTTGGCAGAGGAAGATCCACTCTTGTAGTTGCTGCATATATAGTTTCAACAGGGATAAGTCCAGAGGAAGCAGTGAAGATTATCAAGAGCAAAAGAAGTGTAGTCTTCCTGAATAATGAGCAGAAGCAAGCATTATATGTCTTTGCGAGGTCTTTTTCAGCAACTTAAGAAACAAATCTTCGTTAAAGACTTAGCTTTTGCCTTCTAAGTGGAAGTCTTATATCAAATCTTGATCCTTCTCCAACCTTACTCTTAACGGAGATACTGCCTCCATGAGCTTCTATAAACTTCTTGCAAATAGCCAGCCCCAACCCTAATCCTTTTGACTTAGTTGTGAAGAAAGGTCGAAATATCTCCTCTATTTTATCATCCGATATCCCTACGCCGGTATCCTTGAACGTGATTAATGTATATTCTCCTTCGATAGACATGCTTATCCTTACTTCTCCACCATTAGGCATAGCTTCAACAGCATTTTTCATAAGATTTGTGAAGACACGCTTCATCATCACGGGATCAACTACTATCTTCGGAAAATCATCCTTAATGTTTAGGACTACTCGAATATTTTTTGGAATGGCAACTGAGGATATAACATCCTCAATCAATTCACGTAGATCAGTCTCGGCAAGTTCGGGAATAACCTCTTTGACATAATCCTGAAGGTTCGTAATTATTCTGCTTATATAATCAGCTTGATCATAGATTTTTCTGATCAGTCTTTTTAAGCTATTCTTTTCCTCAGCGAATATATGTAACTCTTCTATCTTCTTCATCGCTAAGTATGATGTGTTGAATATCACTTGAAGGGGATTCCGTGTATCATGACTTATCATAGTTGCAACTTCTCCAATGGCAGCCATACGTTCAGATTCGATTAGTTGCTTCTGAATTCGTTTAATCCATTCAGACTCGCATATTACAAGCAGAGATTGAGGAAGAGTCCTTAAGATTCTAGACGTGGATTCCTCTTCTAAACAGTTAAGGTAGAGTTGCCTAATTCTCCTCTCCGGAATCATTGAAGCCAAAGTTTCGAGAAATCTATCGTAAATGTCAAATTTAACAGCTATTTCCATATTTAGATCAAGTATTATCTGTAGAGTATCTATGATCTCATACGTATTTCCCGATTTTTTTAGGGCTTTCTTGTAGATCCAGATCACAAAAGAATTGAAGCTCTCAATGATCATCGGCAACTGTTCATCCTTTGGCAGATCTCGTATATCTTGTTCAACTTTATGCATCAAAATTTCTCCGTATTTTGTAATTATGACGTTTCTTGTAGCATAATGCATCGCTAATCTTCTTTTAGAGTCATCTGATGAAAGAATCTCTGCGTCGATGGGTAGGAGTAGTCTCTTATAGATCTTGAGGCAGGCTTTAACGGGATCATATGAACTAAGACTATCATCTCTCTTTATCTCTCTTAAAAAGCGTCCCTTCGCAATTCCGTAGATTAGATCTGATCTCTTAAGAAATGGCTCATTCTCTTCGATGATCGTGTAGAATTTATCGCCGAGAATGTGATAAGCTGCATTGAGCACACGTAAATAGCAATCTATAATCTCTGAATCTCTGAACTTCTCCTCAAGAATCTTCAAGTTTCTACATATTAAGTCCTTATATTCTATGGAGCTCGACATATTGAATCTTATGCTCTTCTTAGATACCTTAACGTGATTCTTGATCCCTGATTCTTCTATAAAATCGTTGAACTTGAAGGATTCTTCGCCTAGCCTTGTTTTTCTCGTCATGTTATAGAGAGTTGTAAGGAAAGATGAATATACAGCTGAGAAGTTTCTATGTGAATATCGGTTTATCAGAAGTTTCTTTTCCCAGATCATCAATGCGCAACCTGCTAGTAGAAGAGCCGCAAAATATAAAGATCCATCCAGCGGAGGTAGCTTTGAATCCACAGTAAATAAATTGGTTAAAATTATACTGGGATATTGCAATGCGAGAAGACTTCCCAGTAGGATTCCATACTTGATTTTCAATTCTTTAGACCTGGCTTTCATAATAAGATCTGCTAGGAAAAAGGTCGCAGATGCTAAATAACCCATATAGATTGTGGCTTCGATTATAGAAATGGTTGAGAATTGGTTAGGAATATGTGACCATCCATATTGGGTTAGACGTAAGTTATCGGGGCTTAGAGTGATAATGTATGCGTCTAATGTAATTGGTAAGAATATTAGCATCAATCTTCTGGGTCTTCTACGTATGCTGAGGATGGAGGCTACATATGCTGATTGACTTAGCATGCCTAAAATAGATGAGAGTTGAAAGAAGATGAGCGCGTTATCCGCATTTGTAGCGGTTCTCTGTAGGTAGGCGGAGATTTCCCACAGAGAAACGGCAAATCCATAAATGAAAAAGTACTTTAGAGCTTGAGATAAGGGCTTGTCTCTCCGCTCGTTGTATAGGGCATAAAATAGTATTGGGAGAGAGAAGATAGCCGCTATTAAATATTGCATTAGCCAATAAGACGGCGGATTCATTGTGTCCCCCAAATTTCATTAAGTATGGACGTGTTGAAAGTTGAATTTATAACCGAGCAGTTGAATTTTTGCATAAAATTCTTTTAAAGGTAGTGTAACCACTGCTTAGACTTTTCTAGTTACACATATATGATCGAATGAAAAGACTTTTTTGCTAATGTTGACATATTTTTCATCTTGTGAAAGAGATGTTACGTTCTTCACTTAGGGATCTTGCTATAAAATATTTTATGAGAAGAGGGTACAGAGTCGATAAGCCGAGATTTGATGAATCTTATTCAAGAAATCCGAGAATAGACCTGATTGCGACTAAACAGAATAGGGTTCATCCAGTAATGATTAAGAATTGGAGGAGAACCGTAGGGGTTAATGTTGTAATAAGTCTTGATAAAGAATCTCAAGATAAAGGATTCTCCAATCCTATGCTTGTTGCTGAAAAATTCAGTGAGCATGCTAAAGCTTATGCTAACCGTAGGGGGATAATACTCATTACAAAATCGGAGATTATTAGAGAGCTGATGAGATAAATCAAAAATCTTTCAAGTAATCGTCTAGCTTACCTTCTGCTTCCAGCATTCCTAACCAGTCGACGATTCCAACATGTGGCTCCTTCTTTCCTTCTATAATTAGCAATATCTCTTCAGCTACTTCAGATGGCCCTTTAAAATCCGTATTGATCTCGCATACCTTTTCTACACCACATATGCTGACGGCGTCGAAAAGGCAGACATCCAATATTTCGGCAACTAGGTTCTCCCTAATCTTTCTTTGATTATAGCCTCTCTCCTCCAAGATTCTTTTAAGATATTTAGGATTCTTTCTAAGAACGAAGACAAATCTGACTCTCTCCGGGGAAACTACATGAACGGCGTAATGTCCCTCAATAATTAAGTCTCCTTTTATAGAATCAATTATTTGGTTGATTCTTCTTGAAAGGACTTTCATATCCGCGATGAGTGTTTCTCTTTCATTATCCCATTCAGTATAAAGGCGTTCTTTCTTAACAAGTTCTCCTACTGAAACTACTTTTGCCCCAATCTTGGATGCCAATGCCTTTGAGACTGAGGATTTTCCGGTGCCAGGTGTTCCCGTAATGATGAGGACTCTGCGATCACTGGTTCTCTTTTTTTCTTTCATTTAAGAATCTTCCCTAGTTATCTTTTAGTTTATTGTTGTCTCACGCTTATATATTATCTGTAACGCTTTGGGCTATATCTTTAATCTCGTTTCTTCCTTCACACATTTAAGGACTATCGCTGTCTCAGTTCTCGTGACCCCATCAATCATGCCTATTCTATCTATTATTTCAGCTAATGTTTTTCTATTCTCTGTTCTTATTTTTGCGATCACATAGTATGTGCCGGTTACATCATATACTTCATATACATCATCCATCTTGCTTAGAGTGTCTAAGACATGCTCAAGATTTCTCGGTTCAGTATTTACAAGAACAAATGCTGTAAGATTCTTTCCTAGAAGATCAGGTGAGACTATAGCCGTGAATCTCTTTATCACTCTATTCTTCTGTAGCTTCTTAACTCTTACGAATATTGTTGCTTCACTTACTCCTATCTTATTCGCTATCTTCTTAAATGAGATTCTTGCATCGTCCTGAAGCATTCTTAAGATCTCTTTATCAATAGAGTCGATTTTTACATTCATAAGTCATCTTCTCTCTATTGCGTATCTTATGCTTAAAATTATGTTTTAAAGAAATAATATTTTTTTCGATTATATATTGATAGATCTTTAATTTTTCCGAAAGATTTATAAGAAATTGTTCATCATGCTATAGAAGCGCCGAAAAAGGAGGCAATACCCTTCAAGCTAACATGTTTAGAATGTGGTGGCGAGATCGAGATTCCGGAGGACGTAATCTCAGGAGAGATTGTAAGCTGCCCTGACTGCGGGATGGACTATGAAATAGAGATAACGGAGAATGGTGAAATTAAACTTAAGCCAGCCGAGATCGAAGGCGAAGACTGGGGCGAATAAGACTAGATGAAGACTCTTTCTCTAGTAAGCGACAGGATCCGATGGGATGAGAAGGCACTGATCCACGCCGCATCTAGCATCGGAGTAGACCTGAAACTAATTGATCCGAAATCCATGTTTCTAAAGATCTCCGTGAAACCTGAAGATCTAAGTGATGATTTCAGTGAAGTTGTAATCAACAGATGTGTAAGCTATTTCAGAGGGTTGCATATAGCAGCTCTTCTTGAAAAGGCAGGTCTGAAAGTGATTAATTCCTTTAAAGTTATGCTTGTCTGCGGCAACAAGGTATTTACAGACCTATCATTGATGAGTGCTAATGTTCCGGTTCCAAAAACATTACTTGCCTTCACTGGGGAGGGTACGCTTAAAGCTCTGGATGAACTAGGTTTCCCAGCGGTCATAAAACCTGTTGTTGGAAGCTGGGGGCGGTTAATAGCATTAGTCAAAGACAAGGATTCAGCTCAGGCAATTATAGAAGCTAGAGAGCAGATCCGTAACGCCTTGTTTCAGATATACTATATACAAGAGTACGTGAAGCGTCCGCCTAGAGATATAAGAGTTCTCGTGATTGGCGATGATGTTGTAGCAGCCTCCTATCGTTACTCGCCAAAAGATGATTGGCGGACAAATGTTGCTAGAGGAGGAGTAAGCAAGCCTTGCCCCCTTACTGAGGAGCTAAGAGAAATTGCGCTACGAGCCGCAGAGGCAGTTGGAGAAGGCGTGCTGGCTATTGATTGTATGGAATCCCCGAATGGATTGCTTGTACATGAAATTAATGGCACCGTGGAGTTTAGAGGATTGTGCTCCGCAACCGAGGTTAATATTCCGAGAAAGATAATTGAATATGCTATTAAGGTGATGAAGCGGTGAAGGTTGGGATTTTAGGTGCTTCCGGATATGTTGGCGGCGAGCTCCTACGTTTACTTTTAAGACATCCTAAGGTCGAGATAAGCCTAGCTACTTCGCGGAGATACGCCGGAGAATTCACATATAGAGTTCATCCAAATCTCAGAGGATGGACGAAGCTGAAGTTCTCTCCATTCAACTTATCGAGGATTACAGATGCATGCGACTTTCTCTTCATCGCCACTCCTCATGGAGTCTCCTCAAACTTCATGCCTCAGATAATTGAAACAGGAATGAAGGTGATAGATACAAGCGCAGATTTCCGATTGAAAAATTCTAAAGACTACGTGAAGTGGTATGGCTGGGAGCATAAATGCCCCGAGCTTCTAGGGAAGTCAATTTATGGCCTTCCAGAGCTTCATAGAGAAGAGATCAAGAAAGCCCATCTGGTAGCCTGCCCCGGATGCATGGCGACAGCGGCAATTTTAGCCTTAGCTCCAGTAGTAAAACACGAAGATATTGAAAAGAATAGAATCATAATTGACTTTAAGGTGGGTTCTTCCGGAGGAGGATCTCATCCATCAATGGCATCTCATCATCCCGAACACTTCAATATTGTTAGACCCTACAAACCCGTTGGGCACCGTCACACAGCTGAGATAGAGCAGGAGCTGAGCTTCATATCTGGAAAGAAGATATCAGTAGCTATGTCTGCACATGCAGTCAATATGGTTCGGGGAATCCTAGCTACATGCCATCTTTTTCTAACTAATATTCCGTCAGTGATCAATATCTGGAGGATTTATCGTCAGTTTTACCGGGATGAGCCTTTTATCCGAATTGTGCGGGATGTCAAGGGAATCTTCAGGTATCCGGATCCTAAAGTCTTGGTTGGCTCAAACTTTTGTGATATAGGATTTGAGGTTGATGAGGATAACAGCCGCCTAGTTCTGCTTTCCGCTCTTGATAATCTGGTGAAGGGAGCGGCTGGAACAGCTATTCAAGACATGAATTTAATGAATGGATGGGATGAAAAGGAGGGTTTATGGGAGGCAGGTTTACATCCAGCATAGGAGAAGGATTGGATTGATGGTTCTAAAGATAGGCGGAGATATCTATAAGAGAGGCTTAAGCGAGTCTCTTATTGCCGACGTGAAGGATTTTTTTCTCCACGGCGGAATAGTTATTGTTCATGGCGGCGGAGACGAAGTAACCGAGATAGCTGAGAAGCTTGGAAAGAAGCAGGTCTTCATAACTTCTCCAAGCGGGATAAGGAGCAGATACACCGATAAGGAGACCATTGAGATATACATGATGGTTATGGCTGGAAGAATTAATAAGCTAATAGTTCAACGGCTGATAAGTTGCGGTTTGCCAGCGATTGGACTCTCAGGGATCGACGGTTCAATACTTAGAGCCAGCCGTAAGAAGAGACTCCTAATAATCGATGAGAGAGGTAGAAAGAGGATAATTGAAGGTGGTTACACTGGAAAGATCAACAAGGTGAACACTGAAGTGCTTCGTCTATTGCTTAAGAATGGTTATTTACCAGTCGTCGCGCCAATCGCATTAGGAGAGGAAAACGAATTGCTTAACGTAGATTCAGATAGAGCCGCGGCGAGTATAGCTGGAGCCTTAAAGGCTGAGAGTCTAATCCTCCTCACCGATGTCGAAGGGGTAATGATAGATGGAAGATACGTGAAGAAGATTTCGTTGCGAAAGGCTGAGAGTCTAATTTCAACCATAGGATTCGGAATGGATAAGAAACTGCTAGCTTCAACGGAGGCCTTGAAGAGCGGAGTGAAGAAAGCAGTTATCACATCTGGCTTTGTAGAATCTCCCATAAAGAAAGCAGCGAATCAAACATTGGGGACAGTGATCACCCTTGAATGAGAAGCATATAATGGCTGTTGAAGATGCATATTTAGCTCACGTATATCAGAAGTTTCCTGTGACAATAATTCGTGGAAAAGGAGCTATCGTGTATGATGCGAATGGGAAAAAATATATTGATTGCATGAGTGGCTATGGAGTCAGCTTGGTGGGGCACTGTCATCCGAAAATCGTCGAAGCTATAGAAAGGCAAGCTGAGACATTGATCACCTGCCACGGCTCATTCTATAACGATAAGCGAGCTGAGCTTCTGGAGAAGCTAGTTAAAATAGCGCCTAAAGGGCTGAATAAAGTATTCCTCTGCAATAGTGGCGCTGAATCAATTGAATGCGCCTTAAAAATAGCTGTGAAGTATACTGGAAGAAGCAAGATAGTAAGTATGATTCGCGGCTTTCACGGTAAGACCCTCGGCGCCCTCTCAGCCACGTGGAATCCTAAATATAAAAAGTCATTCGCATCTTTGATTCCTAAAAACTTTATTTTTGTGCCCTTCGGAAATCTCGAGAGGGCTGAGAAGGCTATTGACGATGAGACAGCCGCGGTTATAGTTGAGCCTATTCAAGGTGAAGGAGGAATACATGTTCCGCCTCCAGACTATCTTAAGGGGCTACGTGAGATCTGCGATAGGCATGACGCCGTTTTAATCTTCGACGAGGTTCAAACTGGTTTTGGAAGAACGGGACGCATGTGGGCTCTTGAACACTGGAATGTATCACCTGATATTATGTGCATAGCGAAGGCTATGGGCGGCGGACTTCCGATAGGGGCAACAATTGCTGAGGCTGAGATCATGAACTCCCTGAAAGTCGGCGAGCATTCGAGCACTTTCGGAGGGAATCCGCTTGCATGCGCAGCCGCCTCAGCAACTATAGATATTGTCTTAGAGGAGAACTTACCTGAGAGAGCATGCAGGCTAGGGGGCTACTTTAAGGGACTTCTCGAAGAAATGGTTGATAAGTTTCGAGTTCTCCGTGAAGCTCGTGGTTTAGGGCTTATGCTTGGCTTAGAATCCAGAATCTCCATTTATGAGGTTTTGATGAGAACACTCAGTGAAGGTCTTCTTCTCCTATACTCTGGAAGAAACGTGATTAGATTTCTCCCACCCTTAGTTATAGAGAAGGGTCATCTTGAAATAGTTGCTGATATACTGAGTAGAATCTTTGCTGAAGAGGATGAGAGAGTAACGTATACCTCCCGGAAACTTTAGCTAGGGATGTGAAGCACTATGATCCTAAAAGATCCTGTTCTCTTCCTTCGAAGAATGCTTGAAGTTTATAGTCCAAGTGGAAGAGAGGAGCAAGTAGCCCGCCTCATAATCGACGAGATGAGATCTTTAGGCTTCAGAAACGTTCGGATGAATTCAGCTGGAAACGTCTATGGAGAAATCGGATCAGGCTTCCCCTCAATTCTTCTCTGCGGACACATGGATACGGTTCCAGGGAAAATTCCAGTGAGGCTCAAAGGCGATAGGCTCTATGGAAGGGGAGCGGTAGATGCGAAATCTCCACTGGCGGCGATGATATGGGCAGCTGCATCATTGAAACCTGACATTCAAAGATTAGGCAGAATTATTGTGGCGGGGGTAGTTGAGGAGGAGCGAAACGCCCGTGGAATACGCCAGCTACTACATGAAGATTTCGACGTTAAATGCGCAATATTTGGAGAGCCAAGTGGATTAAAAAATATAACTTTCGCCTACAGAGGAAGAATCTATATGCGAATGATTTGCAAGACGCGAACTGGACATGTTGGAGCCCAGCACATGTTCAGAAACGCGATTGAAGAGGCATTTGATCTGTGGGGATGCATAAAGAATGCATGCCAAAAGTATCAGTCGCCCTATGGAATCTTCTATTCGTTAACACCGTCATTGATAAGGATTAGCAGTCGAAGAAGCACGGGTGGAATTCCGGATCGATGTCTCTTGGAGATCGATTTAAGAACTCCGCCGAAGATCAGATCTGCAGAGGCTATAAGACTAGCAAACAGCATAATCGAGGGGTTCGAAGCAAAAAACGATTCTGTATCTATTTCTTTACGTGTTAAGGATATTGTTGAACCATTCGTTGCTAAGAGAGATACATTTCTGATGAAAGCTCTGAGTGAATCGATACGTGAGGTTACTGGAGAGCAAGCGAAGTTTCTTAGGAAAACTGGAACCGGAGATATGAATATTTTTGGCACGAATAGAAAGATTCCAGTTGCGACTTACGGTCCTGGAGACTCCAGCCTAAGCCACACAATCTGCGAGTATATAAAAATACCCGAATATCTTAAGAGTATAGAAGTCTATAAAAGAACTGTTAAGAAAGTTCTAAGCAGCCTGTAAATGGATTGAAGGAGCATTCAGTTGGGGAGATATATAATCTTTCTATGTCCGCGATGCGGGATGCCTAGATATGCTAGGGAGGGACAGAAGACAGCGAAGTGCTTCTATTGCGGTCTTCAGATTCGAATTAGTTCCGCTAGAATTCGGGTGCTGGCTAGAGCTGAGGATTCGAGAACCGCTCGGGAGATCGTTGAAAAATACAAGGCGAGAAAGATTTCACATGGGAAGTTTCTCTAGTCTGGATAGCTTAAACTTTATTAGTTCTAGGCGTGTGTAATTGCTTGTGGGTTGAGCTTTGTCGGGGAATAGTAATAATGTTCGATCTATGGCTGATCTTCTTAGAAGCGGTGCAACTCTGACAAGCCTTTCATGCCCGGTATGTTCATCTCCTCTCTTCAGGCTGAAAAATGGAGATCTCTGGTGTGCTCAATGCCAAAAGAAGGTAATAGTTGTAAAGGAGGGGGAGGAGTTCAGCGAAGCTCAGGGCATAGCTGCATTGAGCATGGTTGAACATACTCTCTTCGAGAAGATACTTGAGATAAATGATAAGATTAAGGATGCTGAGAGCCTAGATGACCTTCAAAGACTAAGTGCAACACTGTCTTCTCTGCTCGAGAATCTTAGGAGAATTAAAGGTTTTAGGAAGAGTTAAGGAGAAGGGCGGATGAAGGGAGTATACGAGGGCTTTCCAGACGTAATTCATAAGGTTGCCTTCTTCTCCTATAAGATCCCGACTAGAAATCTTCAGAAGATGCTGATTCTTATTTTTTACAGAATGAATATGGCTAAGGAATCTTTGAATATGCCTTTTCCATCAAGCCGCAACCTTGAAGTAGTCTTTGAGATAGGTATTGCTGATGGCTTAGAATTCATCTTTCTCGATGACAAAGAGAAGGATAAGTGGCTGAAGTTTATAGAAAAAGAGACTTTTAGAACGCTCGATTTCCTCTGCATAATCAGATACTACGTACCTAGAAAGAGACGGAAGGTTCCTTTAAAATTCGATTATTACATGTTAAGGTTTATTTTCAAATCTGGAACTATGGAAGTTGCAGTGCATCATGAAAGGGGAACCCGAAGATTAACAACAAGAGACTTGATATCAATGATAAATGAGCAGATTGATTCAGAGCTGAAAAAAGAGAGGAAGCCTCCTCTAGGCTTGGAATCTCTGGATGTTCTTTGACTCAAGCCTTTCCAAGACTATCTTCTCCATCTCCTTTGCAACCTCTTCAATCGTTCTGTTACCATCTATCAAGGTGAGATCTCCGCTCCTAACAAGCTTCAAATATACTTCGCGTACAGCCTTTTGCGTCTCTATCTTCTCCATAATGGATCCCTCGCCTTTACAGCGGCTAGCAATTATATTTATCGGAACGTCGATATATATGGCCAAGTCCGGCTTAATAGCCGCCTTGTTAATTTTCCGTATCCATTCAGGATTAACACCAGCTGCTCCCTGATACGCAATGGATGAGAAAATATATCGATCTGACACAACTATTCTTCCCCTATCCAAGTTGGGCTTTATGAAAGTCTCGGTATGTTCAGTCCTGTCAGCTGCAAAGAGAAGAGCCTCAACAGCTGCGGAAACCCGCTTTTTCCTCTTGAGAATATACTCTCGAATTAACTTCCCAATTCTTCCATCGGTGGGCTCAGATGTATAAACAGCGTCGTATCCTCTATTGTTCAGGTTATCAACTAACAGCATCGACTGCGTAGTCTTTCCACACTTGTCAGGCCCCTCAATACAGATGAAGAAGCCCCTCTTCATTACAGACGCCTCAGCATACAACTAAATAGCAGTCATAAAAATTAATATATCCCATAAAACGCATTTTCTTCTAGATGCAAGCCGCGGCCGTGGTCTAGCCTGGTTAGGACGCAGGCCCTCCAAGCCTGCAATCCCGGGTTCAAATCCCGGCGGCCGCACCAAACTTCAGGTTCAACTCCTTCGCCTATTTTTCTTGTGGGTGCAGGTGTGAAATCAAATAGCAAAGATACAATCTATCATTACGACCGCGTTTTTTAATAGGGCTTTGAAGCGTTTATACTCGTCCACTGATGTCTGTGAAGAGGATAAGGTTAACATCTATAGGATGATTGAGCATTTGTATGTTCATCTCTCAGGCAGAGACGTAGACACGCCTTGCTGAGAGCTCACGGAATAATGCCCAGCCAAGAAGAAAAGAGTAAGATAACACTTACAACAATAGTGTGTCCACGATGCAAACGGAGAGTCAGCGCTGAAGATAAGTTCTGCTCGGCTTGCGGCATGACGCCGGACTCGAAGACCGCCGTGAAGATTGAACAGGAAAGAGTTAAAGCAGACCGGATTATGGATATGCTATTGAAAGACCCGGAAGTCAGAAGCCTTCTGGCAAGGAAGATCTACGAGCTCTATGCTTCCTCTCAGCATCCACCCACATCCTGAGAATCTCCCCAGCCCAATAAGGCAAGAGCCTACGAACTTCATCCTCATTTTCTTCTCTTTCTCTATACTCTATATGCCTATCCAACTTTATCCCATGAGAAAAATACTAGGGTAAAAAATTCTGGAAATTACAAAAAATAGATACATAGACAAGAAGATCAAAGAAAATCCAAAGATTCATGAATAGCCGATTTGAAGCAACCGCTCCAAAAAATCGAAAGCCTAATGTGGATGTTCAAAAATGAACCAAAAATCCACAGGCACCCGTGGCTCTTTTAATTATTTTAAGCGGTTACTTCATCTTTTCGTTTTTCAGATCCAAAAAATAGTGTGGAGGAAAGGAGTTTATCATATTTTTCCAGTGTTTTTCGATTGGAGGGGCACATGGGCTGGAGGAATATACTACAAGAAAGTGATACTCAATAACCTCAATGAATATCATAAATCCTACTATATATTCCACTGGATTGACGATTCTGGAGACGGAGTACCACAGATCTCAGATCTTTGAAGAAGCATTAGGATAAATATCACATATCTAATCGTGATCTCTGCGGCTCCTATTTTTTCATTAATGAATTGTTCAAGCGCTGAAGAAAAAATGTGAAGTAAATCACAGGAAATAAGAGATTCATAAACCATTTTTTGTCAGATCTGTTTTTCCTGACTTCTTTTCTGCCTGAAATATAAGTGTTTCTGTCAAGTTTAATTCTGTGAGCTTTTCTGCAGTAGGTTTTCCATCAGCATCCCAGCCTCTAAGTTTATAATATTCCCTCAGAGCTTTTTCAAAAGTAGCAGGTGTCTTCCCAGCGTTTACTCCTTCCTTTAAAGGCTCGAAAATTCTTGATGGAAGGGCGTCGTCTTTTCTGCTTACTCCAAAACGTATGTTGATGACGCGTTGTAGATTGAAGATCCTTTCACCAATTTTAAGCATGTCATCTGCTCCCATCTTCCAACCAGTAACGTAATTCAGAAGAGCTATCTGATCCTTAAGCGTTAATCCACCAGATGTCATGTACTCGCATTGGATCAAGCTATTAAAGATCTCTGCCCAATCCTGATATCTGATAGCTGATATCACGGGTTCTTTTATGCTGTAGACTTCCTGATTTTCCAGTATTCCCCACTCGGGGATTGATGACTCATCCTGCAAAACGAATCCGCGCTGATGGCATGCTCCTCTCTGCCCAGTGGCATAATTTATGGCCATAGCCAAGAATCCTCTCGGGTCATGCGCAGGAAGTTCTAGTTTCTTTACATTAACCAATATTTTCGACGCGTCCCCGCCTATTATTTTAGCGGCTCTTTCACTGCCCTCTGCAAGAATGTTTCCAAAACCTTCTCTTCTCGCTATTTTATGAATCAATGCTATAGCTACGTCGGGGGATCCCCATTCAGCCTTTATTCCCTCTAACTCCTTCTCCTTGATCCATCTCTTTTCGTAGCATTCCATCGTGAAACCAATCATAGAGCCTGCTGTTATCGTATCTAACCCATATTCGTTGCAGAGATGACCGGCATAGGCAATCGCCTCCGGGTCGCTAATTAGATTGAGCCAACCAATCATTCCGATAGTCTCATATTCTGGACCGTATCCTTCAAAGGCGTACTTTTCTGGTTTTACGACCTTGATGCGACGATGGCATGCTATAGGGCAGTTGGCACAAGCAATCGGGTTTACCGTTATCTCGAGAAAGCGATCACCGGTAAGCTCATCAATTCCATCAAATACTCCTTCTCTCCAATTCTTAGCTAGCCCGTAGCCTCTAGCCTCATATATTAACTTTGGATACATGGCTGTGCCGTATTTTCGAAGTTCGCCCGTAGCCTCATGAATCTTCTTATAAAGCTCTCCGCTGTACTCTTTCAATTTATCAGGTTCAGCTACTTTGACCTCTTTTGTACCTCTCACTGCTATAGCCTTCAGGTTCTTTGAACCCATAACAGCTCCTAGCCCGCATCTGCCGCCAACTCCATGATCACTCACAACACATGCAAATCTCACTAACTTCTCACCTGCGGGTCCTATTATAACAGCCTTTGCACTAGGTTCGCCGATTTCTTCTTTGATTACTTTGTCGGCTTCACTGACCATCTTACCCCACACGCTGTCTCCATCTCTTATCTCAGCCCTCCCGTCGTCTATCCAAATATATACAGGTGACTTAGCTCTACCCTTAATGACAACAGCGTCGAAGCCTGATCTTTTGAATTCTGGTCCCCAATATCCGCCGCCGCAGCTTTCACCCCAGATTCCAGTGAGAGGAGACCTACTTGAAACATTCCATCTTCCGCTACCAGGTATTCCTGTTCCTTGGAAGGGTCCAACAGAGAATACGATGACGTTATCCGGGCTAAAAGGATGAACGTCAGCTCCAACTTTATCGAAAATAATTTTTGAAGCTAGACCTACACCTCCAAGGTATTTTTTGAAAAAATCCTCCTTAACTAGCTGCGTTGTAGATCTTCTATGGGATAAATCAACACTTAGTATCCTACCCCAATTTCCATACATTTGATTATCTTGCATAAAATTCCTTAATGATATTATCTATTTTAATCTTTTGAAGGATAATTGCTTAGGCACACTCATATTATGCCGTTGCATTCTCCAAACTTCTTCGTTGCCAAGAATTAAATGGATCTCTTCGTAGAGTAAGAGATAGGTCTAAGGGGAAGTATTTTTTGGATCTTCATAGTCTCCTCGTGAATAATCAGCGATTAAAGGGCTCAACTAGCCACAAACAATATTCTAGAAAAGCGCGAAACTGTCAAATATAGGTGAGTACCTATCTTGTACGATGCAGGACGTAATGGAATATGGGCTAGTTGATAGATCATTGATCAAATGTGATGAAGAAATGGTGATTAATCTTGAACGAGATAAGTTGGGTGAAAGAGAAGCTTAGAGGACATGAGTCCTACCGGATGAACTGCGTGAATCTGATAGCCTCTGAAAACTGTTCAAGCACCTATGTTAGGCAGGTGCAATGTAGCGATTTGATGCATAGATATTCTTATTGGCTTGGCAATAATCCAAGAACTAGGTATTATCGGGGAAATAGATACATACAGGAAATTGAACTTAAGAGCATAGAGCTGGCGGAGAAGCTTTTCGGTGCTGATTTTGTGGAGATAAGGGCTATCTCGGGCATGACAGCAAACCTAGGCGTCCTACTAGGCTTAACCAGTCCAGATGACGTAGTCATGGAGTGTGGTAGGGACCTCGGGGGTCACAGAACGGCCTCGAAACTTACAACAGCCAAGGTTGTTAGGCTGCGGGTGATCAACTATCCAGTAGATTCATCCAGATATAACATAGATCTGGAAAAGACGAAGCAGATAGCTTATGAACATAAGCCTAAGCTGTTAACTCTGGGAGCCTCAATATTCCTCTTTCCACACCCAGTGAGAGAGATCAAAGATATCGCTGAGGATATTGGTGCATACGTTTCATATGATGCCTCTCATGTTCTAGGTCTAATCGCGGGAAAACAGTTTCAACAACCTCTGAATGAGGGTGCAGATATAATGTTGGGAAGCACTCACAAGACATTCGCCGGTCCCCAAGGGGGGATTATCCTGTCTCGTAACCCGGAAGCCTTCAAAAGGATAAAATTGTGCCCAAACGTAGTTGACAGCCACCATCCACATCGGATTCCAGGCCTTCTATTAGCTTTAGCGGAGTATAGAGAGTTTGGAGAATCATACGCCATGCAGATAATTAGGAATGCAAAGGCGTTGGGCGCCGCGTTATATGATTCTGGCTTTGATGTGCTGTTCAAAGATTTGGGTTTCACGGAGAGTCACACAATCCTAGTTGACGTGTCAAGATTTGGTACGGGGAGAGCTGTAGCTAAAGATCTTGAGAAGATACATATCATTTTGAATGCTATGGAGGTCCCTAAAGATGTGATTGAGAGAAGAAAGGAACCGACAGGATTAAGGATCGGCGTTCAGGAGATGACGCGCTTCGGGATGAAGGAGAGAGAAATGAGAGAGATCGCTGAATTCATGCGAGACGCGCTTATAGAGAAGAAGAACCCGGATAGGCTGGCCAAAGAGGTTATTGAATTCCGCAAGAGATTTCATACGTTACATTACTGTTTCAGGTAGTTTTACCAAGCACATCTCATTTCTATCTTGCTGGTTTGAGAAATGAAAGGGAGATACATACTTACAATAGAGATAGGAACTACAGCTTGCAAAGTAATCATTTTTGATGATCTCGGCAGGAAGATAGTGGCTTATAGCAAGGAACATCCCACCTTCACCCCTCGTGTAGGATGGGCCGAACAGGATCCGAGAGATTGGGAGAGTTCAGTAGTCGAAGGAGTCAGAAGCGTACTTGGGACGAAAAGAGTTAGTGCAAGTGAAATAAGTGTAGTAAGTATTACTGGTCAAATGCATTCAGCCGTTCCCGTTGATAAGACTTCAAAGCCGCTCTTACGCTGCATTATTCTAACTGACAGAAGAAGTTCTAAGCAGTGCGAAGCCGTAAGCAGTGAGATTTCTCCCAGTGAGATCTATCGCATAACCGGAAACAGGCTTGATCCCTACATCACCGCCCCCAAGTTACTGTGGATAAAGGATAACCAGCCTAGAGTTTTTGAGAAAACCTACAAGTTTCTCCCTCCAAAGGACTTTATAAGGCTGAGGCTGACAGACGTTTTTGCCACAGAACCAATTGATGCTTCAGGGTCTCTCCTATACAACATCAGAACCGGTGAATGGTCTACCGAGCTTCTGAAGATCTTTGGAATACCAGAGGAAAAAATGCCCGAGATACACGAGCCAACAGAAGTCATAGGTGAGATCACTGAGAAGGCGGCTCAGAAAACACATCTAGAGAAGGGCACGCCAGTAGTTGTTGGAGGTGCTGATGATATCGATATATTAGGCACGGGTGCGATACAAACCGGGTTGGCTAGTGGTCACCTTGGATCTTCCGGGGAGATCGCTGTTTGCGTCGATAACCCGATCTTCGATCCGTTAGGTAGAGTGGAATGTTACCCTCACGTGATTAAATCCTTATGGGTTGTGGGTGGGCCCATCTCGAATGCAGGCACAGCGTTGAGATGGCTCAAGGATAACTTCGCGAAAGACCTGACCGATAGATCTAGGAGAGAAGGCATCGGCGTCTATGAGATTCTTGATGATGAGGCGGTAGCTTCTGAGCCTGGTTCAAGAGGGTTGATCTTTTTACCATATTTAACTGGAGAGAGATGCCCTATTTGGGATCCTGATGCGAGGGGAGTTCTCTTCGGGCTAACCCTAATGCATAGCAGGAAAGAAGTAGTCCGAGCGGTGATGGAAGGAGTTGCCTACAGCTTGAGAGATGTCACGGAAACCATTGAAAGACTGTGCGTGAAGATCGAAGAGATTAGGTTTGCTGACAGGGCGGCGAAAAGTCGCGTTTGGAGACAAATAATAGCGGATGTCATCGGCAAATCAGTGCTGTTCACGAATGTTGAGGAATCAGCCTCTTTGGGAACAATGATTCTTGGAGCCGTTGGTATTGGTTTCTACAAAACCGTAACGGAGGCTTGTCGAAAAACTGTCAAGATTGTGGAAACACAGAATCCTTATGACGAGAATCACGAAACATATTCCAAATTATACTCTCTGTACAAAAGGCTCTACCAAAACTTGTATTCTGAATTCAAGGCACTCAAAAATGTTAAGTAACTATATAATACATTACGCTCCGATGAAATTGTTTGATTTACTAAAACTAAAAAATCCAAACTGAATTTTTGAGTGTTAAAGATGAGATTGGAAATCCGCTTTCAAATTTCTTTTTAGGAATTACGATAATTCTCTTCATCATTACGCTGATTGTAAATTATTTTGGGTTAAAAATGCAGACTTATCGGCATACCGAGCCCAAACTTTAGCTTATAGACTTCTGGAAGACACCCTATTGGCTCATTATGGGACTTTTGCATATCTCATTGAGGGATTTTTAATTATAGGGTTCGCCGTTGTCATATTATTATTCACAACAAAATTTTTACACCTGATTTTTTAGACTGATGAGAGGCAAAGGATCTGCCCTAAATGCTTGGAAGGACTGTATGCCGTGAAGTTGATCTTTGCATATTTGATGGATTCTCGCCATGCATGTCACTATTTGCAACTTTAACCTTGTACAGAATCCACATATTATACTTGTCATGGCGCCTTAGTGTTTTAGGCGGTTTCTGATTTTTTATGCGCCATTACGCGGAACTTTTCAGTCTGCTAATGATGTGCTCCTCCACCCCTTCCCTTGAGAGTTTCCGGTTGAACGTTTTCTGCTTGCCTGTGAGCTCTTCTGCTTTAACGCCTCTCTTGACTCTTCCGGGACTTCGCCTCTTAAACGGCACATCAACATTCAGATGTGGATAGTCTTTCTGAATTCCGTAGTAACATCGATCCGTCTCCAATCATACGCAATTAGGTAAGATGGGATGACACCGCTTGAACAAGACGTAGTCATATCTACTTCTTAACCCTTATAGGTTGCCTATGTATTATAAACCTTATTCATCCTTAGGAGAAAGTGCATCTATGAGAGATGTGTATATTAAGGAATCCGTGATTCGAAGCGTCCTTGAATATGCATCAGCGTGCCATCCGAGGGAGGGTATTCTTCTCTTAAGGGGGAAAGTGGATAAGAGGGAAATATGGATTGAAGAGGTTGAGCTACCTCCTCTCTCAATTCACGGAGTTGGCTTCTCGAGTTTTCGGGCGGATATGCTTCCGATAGATCTATCTATTGTTGGAACAGCACATTCACATCCTTCGGGAGTATTAAAACCCTCCGTAATGGATCTTAATAGGTTTTATGGAAGAGTAATGGCTATTGTGGCTTATCCTTACAGGATGGGTGTGGACTTCGCCATTTTTGACGGTGAAGGAAAACGAATTAGATATAAAATCATAGACGGCTAGTTGTCTACATTCTCTTCCTTGAGAGCATTCGGTCGGGAAATATTTAAAATAGCATTCTTCGGCTTTTTGGATACAAAAGCATAAACATTTGACATGAAACCTTTTAGAACAATAATGTTACGTTTATTTAATGAATTACCATGATTAATGAACGCGAGATTTTAATTTCAATTCTGAATTTGACTAGGAATGGATCTGCGGATGTTAAGGAAATAATCCGAGAGACAAAGATCCCATCCGAGATTGTCTGTCAAGTTTTGGATCGAAATAGGTGGAGTGGGTTAATTCGCATTAGTGGATCTAAGATAAAGGTAAATTCAGAGCAGCGTATAAGAATAGCTGTCAAAG
>Ga0180300_10000052_pt1 | contig 38915 bp, 48 predicted proteins | sample GuaBasSediGuay15_FD_121798 | JGI IMG/M metagenome (GOLD analysis project Ga0180300, IMG submission 121798) | Subseafloor sediment microbial communities from Guaymas Basin, Gulf of California, Mexico - Guay15, Core 4569-2, 21-24 cm | ecosystem: Environmental > Aquatic > Marine > Hydrothermal...
CCCTTATAAAGGACGGTTCCGTTGTGTTAAGCGGGCTCCGCCCGGGATGTAGGAGGGACGGTGAGAGGGAGGGAAGCCCGAAAGGGCGGAGCAGAGGGGGCAGATGGATGTGCGGAGCACCGCTCCCCGCGAAAGCCCGTCGATGAACCCCGAGACGGGAAGGCTCTCCGCCACACACGCGTTAATTGCAACAAAAGTGGCGGAGAGTCAGAACGGTTAGGAGAAATATCCTTCCAACTATGAGGTTATCCCTCACATACCTCAGCAACCTCTCGATGAAGTAATCTAATCTTTCAAGAGTATTGCTTTCTTTCTCACTAAGTGGTGATTTTGCCTCTACAACTCTTAGATGAATGTCTAACTTCCCAAAGAGTTCATAATTAAGCTTACCCATACCATTTATGTTGTAATGCGGCGGAAACTTCAGCGTCCAGACCGTGGTATCCGTAACCGAGTCGTATTCCGACGAGATCTCCATCTTAGCACCATTCAATGAAAGGGAAATGTCGCAGTAGAGTATTTTGTTCTTTTTGCTTATCCTGAAACCGTAACTCAGAACCTTAAGCTCCGGCTTCTCAACCCCGAGAGCATCGGCCAATCGATCATATTGATCAGTCTCTTAAAATTGGACTTTAACTCGGGCGGCAACTCGAATGTTATCTCCACTCCTATAGAAACCTTAGAGAGGTCTCGATTGAGCGCAAGGTCATCATAAGATTCTATTTTCAGCAACTTCTTCTCAACGTCATGTGGTTGGCTACCGAGGTGAGGATTATACGTGGCCCTAAGCGCCAGCCACGCTATCGCATACAGAATCTAGACTTCCCCGCAGCATTAGGGCCAACAAATATTGTGAGCGGCTTTAACTCCACGTCCACTTCCCTTATGCTCCTGAAATTATAGACCTTCACGCGTCTCAGAATGCTCATCCTCATCACTCATTCGAAACTTCTACCTCTTGCTTGATGAGTACGAAATATTTAAGCAAATCTTTTCAGCGAACCGGAGTTTTGTAGCGCATTGCATCAATTATGCAAAGATAGAGAAATTTTCGGAAGTTAAAGAGTAGATTCCGACGCGCTCGGTTATTATTTAGAAATGTGAACTCGTGCCATATCGACTGCTGTTGGTGATGTAACAGTGAGGTTTTCCTTGATCAATCGAGCAACAGTTATTACTGGGAGAAACTCCCCTTCATAGTAAAATCTCTGCAAGCATTACGAAAGCAATGCGAGAGTGGCGAAAACATGAATAAGAATGGCGTGGATATCTGCTTAATTAACGGAAACGTCATAACAATGAGCGATAAGCTGCCGAGGGCCGAAGCGATAGCTATAAGAGGAGAAAAAATTCTTGCAGTTGGCACAAGCGAAGAAATACTGTCTCTAGTGAGTAAAAGTACTCGTGTGATAGATTTAAAAGGAAAAACTGTTCTCCCAGGATTCATAGATACGCATGTCCACCTTACAGAATATGGGTTGCTTCTATCATCCATTAACCTCAAGAATGTGAGATCTATCGCTGAAATGAAGGAAAAAATATCTGACTTTTCTAAAAGAGCGAAAAAAGATGAGTGGATCATCGGCTTTGGATGGGATGAAGGTAAACTGGCGGAAAAAAGACCTCCCACGCGATGGGACCTCGACGAGGCATCTCCTGAAAACCCTGTAGTCGTATTCCGCGTATGCGGGCATGTATGTACTCTTAATAGTAGGGCTCTCGAAAAACTCAACATAACAGAGAAAACACCGCCACCACCCGGTGGAGAGATAGATAAAGACCCGAAAACAGGCCAGCCGACTGGAATATTAAAGGAAACAGCAGCCATGATGGTTACAAGCGCAATCCCCCTTTCCGATGAAAGGCTATATGAGATTCTGAAAGCGGCGTGCAAGGAAGCCATACGCCACGGATTAACGTCCGTGCATTGTATAGTAAAGTCGATTCAAGAAATCAGGGCATTCCAAAGAATGCTTAAAAGTAAAGAGTTGCCACTAAGGGTTCACATACTTCCATTTGTAAACCTACTGCATCACGTTTCAAAATTAAAGAAAGAGTTCGAACGATCTAAGGATTATCTGAGTTTGGGAGCATTGAAAATAATACTAGATGGAAGCTTAGGGGCGCGAACAGCGGCTCTGACGGAACCTTACAGCGATGATCCGGACAACACAGGAATCCTTTGGTTCGATCAGACAACGCTCAACGAGATCGTATATAGGGCACATAAAGATGGAATCCAAGTCGCTATACATTGTATAGGAGATAAAGCCGTTGAAGTGGCCCTTAATGCTATAGAGGAGGCGCTAAGAAGACTTCCACGGGAAGATCACAGACACCGCATTGAACACGCCTCCCTGCTCAATTCATCCCTTATTAAACGCCTGAGAAGGCTAAGAGTTATCGCATCTGTTCAACCACACTTCATAGTGTCCGATAAGGAATGGTTACCCAGTAGACTCGGACCTGAAAGGATAAGGCACGTATACCCGTTCAAAACAATGATCGATAACGGTATACTCCTAACTGGGAGCTCCGACTGCCCGGTTGAACCAATAAATCCACTATCGGGAATAAGGGCAGCGGTCGAGAGAAACGGATTCTTCCCAGAGGAGGCCCTAAGTGTCAATCAGGCAATCCGAATGTATACTATAAATGCAGCATATTCTTCGTTTGATGAAAATAAAAAGGGAAGCATAGAGCCAAGGAAGTTTGCAGACCTAGTTGTTCTGTCAAAGGACCCCTTCGAGGTTCCAAAGGGCAAAATTGACGAAATAGAGGTAGAAATGACCATTGTCGGTGGCAAAATAGTATACGCAAAAGAGAGTCTTCTAACCAGTTGACAACCCGAATGATAGTGTATGGGGCATTAATAGGCGATGATAATTCGGAATTAGACACAAAACGAGTAAAACGTCCATACACATCCCCGTAACCTTTACATTTTGCTTGCAATAAATTAAAGAGGATAAATGCTGGTGGGGATGGACATGCCGGGAATTCTGGGACCTCCTCCCGAATTTGTGGGTATGATCATTGCGCTCGTGGGAGGATTCATATCCGGCGCGATTGCAGCCGTGATTCCCGGAAGGGCTAGGGTTGTGATTTTGCTCGATGGCAGGGCTCTCTTAAGGGACTCCTCGGATGCTGAGTTCTTCGTAAGAATAAAAGAGTTAAAATTGCCAGTGAAATTCATAGCACCACAGGCAATTCTCTTTATAGCCACCTTATGCGGAGTGTACATGCTTACATCCCAAGCAACACCTCTCAAGGAGTACTCAATACTATTGAACGCAATCTTCGCGGTGGTGGCGTTTCTAATTGGGATACTTTTAGCTTTCCTGATGGGAAGAAAACTGTCAACAGATATAATCATAACAAGAGAGGCCTACAAGGCAATCATGCGAAAGGCGGTCGCATCGTCCCAAATACCATCGTCAGAAGCATTAGAATGACCAGCGGGTGAAATATATGACGGATGAATATCCGGGAGGATACTGGGGAAAATTATACGCGTGAATCTAACTAAGAAAAAGGTATCCATCGAATCACTGCCCAAGGAGGATGTGCTAAGAAAGTGGGTGGGGGGACGGGGTCTCGGAGTATGGTATATGCTGGAGGAAGTGAATCCGAAAGTCAATCCCCTGAGCCCGGAAAACAAGTTGTTCATCCTCACAGGACTGGTCACCGCCGCGAGATATCCAACGTCTGGAAGATGGGTTAGCGTCACAAAGTCCCCCTTGACCGAAACAGTCCACGATTCTCACGCAGGGGTCACTTTGGGGCATAACTCAAGCAATCCGGATTTGACGGAATTATAATTGAGGGGGCGTCAGAGGAGCCCGTCTGGATATGGATACGTGATGGGGAGGTCGAAATAAGAAGCGCTAAAGACCTGTGGGGAAAAACCACTAGAGAAACAACAAAAATCATTGAGGAGGAACTGGGAGACAAGAAGGTGAGCGTGCTTTCAATAGGTTCGGCTGGAGAAAACAAGGTGTTGTACGCATCTCTGATGGTGGATGGAGGAAGAGCAGTCGGAAGGGGAGGTCATGGGGCGGTTTTGGGGTTCTAAGAAGTTAAAGGCAATAGCCGTGAGGGGCACCCTTAGACCCTCGATGAAGGATGAAGAAAGGTTCAGGGAGGTAGTTAAGCACCATCTGAAAAATTATCGGAGAAAACGCCGTAGCAACTGCAATATTCCCGATACTTGGAACACCTATGGCCATAACTTTCATCAACGAAGCAGGTATACTCCCGGTAAGAAACTTCAGATACGGATACCACGAGTTAGCCCATAACATAAGTAGGGAACTTATGGCGGCAACGATCCTAGTAAGCAATGACCCATGCGCTTATTGCCCAATGGGATGCGGCAAGTACACTAGGGTTGAGGACGAGAAGTATAAGGGAGAAGGGGCGGGCCCAGAGTACGAAACCCTTGCCATGCTCGGAGCAAATTTGGAAATGTTCAACCTAAAGGCGGTCGCTAAGGTAAATTATATGGCAAACGAACTGGAATTGGATACCATAGAACTCGGAGGTACCATCGGTCTCCTTTTCGAGTTATACGAGAGATGAATTATTAAAGACTCCGAGTTGAGTGGTCTTGAGGAACTAAAGCCGGTATGGGGAATGAAGACGCCGTTTTCAGGCTTATAGAGCTAATAGCCTATAGGAAAGGAATCGGAAACCTGCTAGCCGAGGGGGGCATACAGACTTGCAAAGAAATATAACATGACCGATATAGCGCCCACCGTGAGGAAGCAAACATGGGCGGCCTACGATCCCAGGGGTGCGAAAGGACAAGCACTATCCTATGCCACCAGTAATAGAGGAGGTTGCCATTTGAGGGGATATACCATTAAGAGGGAGATCTACGCCCTATTCGAATATCCCGATAGATTATCAGAAGAAAACAAGGCAAAACTTGTCGTGTACTCTCAGAACCTTAAGGCCGCCGTCGATAGCATGATAGTTTGCGAGTTCATAACGTATGTCTTTGAACTTCCACACCTTGCGGAGGTACTCGGAGCAGTAACCGGATGGGACATAACATGGAAAGAACTCCTAAAAATCGGAGAAAGGATATACAACGCCGAGAGAATATTTAACGTGAAAAGTTTCGGCGACTGTAAGGAATACGATACTCTTCCGAAGAGGTTCTTGGAGGAACCCATACCCAGAGGCCTATCGAAGGGCCAAGTGGTTCACTTGGATAGAATGCTCGGGGAGTACTATAAACTCAGAGGATGGAAGGACGGAAGACCGACAAGGAGTAAAGTAAGGGAATTAGGGCTTGAAAAATATACCAAGGACATAAAACTTCCCGAGTGAAATGGGGCCCTCCTAATTTCTATTCAAAAACCCAACCATATTCTGTTCTCTTGATTTTACGCTCCGAAATCATTTTCTCTAAATGCATTTTGAGCCTTTGATAACATTCACTACCATAAACGGGAATCCCGTAATAAATCGCCGAAATGAAGAAGAAGTTCAAATTGTCCATGCCCATTAAAACTTCCTCTTCCGTAAACATAGAAACCTGCGCATCAACCTCGTTTATGCTAGTAATGAATGAGCGCATAGTGAGTTTCTCGCCCCGAACAGCATCTGTTATGACAAGAATATCAATATCACTCATCCCTCTTATCCACTTTCCCTCAGCGAGCGATCCCGCTATTATAATGGCTTTTGGCTTATATTTGCGAAGTATCTCAAGTATTAGTTTCTTTAAACCATCAATTTCATCAAATGAGGGATTCCTTCTCTTAATATCATGTAATATGCCGTCTAACGAGTTCAAGAATTCTTCTTGCACAGTCGATCGCCTCCTCGGCATCCCCCTCGTTATAAAATTCATGAGGTGCACCAGATGGCCACATATTCGGATACCTAGGGGGAAGGTAATGTCTATCAAGTAACTGTGCACATGCGCGCAATTTATCGTCTAATTTCAAAAACCCGCTTAGCTTTGACAATAATTTCATTACACTGTGCGTATCTTCGTAAGTTTTATACAATTTTAAAAGTAATGCCTTCAAAGCCTTCTTCGCAGCCTGTTGCGCAAAGAAACAAGCCTTCCCATACATTTTTCCCTCTTTTAATAGAAGTGCCGCTTTAAAATCGTCCTCCGCCTCCGAGAACCAATCCTTGTAGCGTGAAGCTGAACTCATGTGGTGACCTCGCTCATCTTGCTACTCGTACGTACGTATTCATGCATTTTATGAGAAACACGATTTAGATAATGGATCACAAATAAAAATATTGAAGAATGAGGATTATTTGATTATTTGGGCACCCTTCTTCTTAAACTCAGTGCTGCGATCAAAATAACCACAACGGCTATGGAAACACCTACAATCACAAGTATGAAGTTCAAGGGTCTGAAGGCATCACTTTTCACATCTCTCAGTTCTAGGTATATCTCAAAGTTGCCAAATTTGCCCATCCCTTCGATTAACACTCCGCTCTGCTTATCATATACGAGATAGACCTGTTGTTCGGCAAACCCCTTAAACGTCCCGCTAATAATAACCACGTGTAGATGCCATAACGACGACCCTGTAAAGTACCAAATGTCCCTCTCACTCACGGTCAGACTCATGTTCTCACGTGCAACCTTTGAGAGATACTCCCAATCTGTCGGTACCATTAGTGAGAATACCTTGTGATAGGGCCATGGTGCAAGCGCTAAGTTGCAACTTATCTCGGAGAGCGTGGTGTTGTCAAGCGTAAGGTTCCCAACAGTTAATGAGCCGTACACTTCTTCCTCGGTGATCTTTGTAATCTTAAACTTCAGCAGGCCTCCTTTCTCGAACGTGTACGTTATTGTCTCGTAGCTACCATTGGGATACGTATGCCACCAGAACGCTGGTGAGCCATTCGCCCTCGTAATTTCCCATACAAACTCGTCCCCCTCCTTAATGGGCAAGCCACCAGTCGGTACTGCGTATGCTGATGGGCAAACCACCATTAACAATAGCAGGAACACCACAAGTGCCGCTATTACCAGATGTGGGCAGTGTGAGCAACTTTTCCGCTTAAACATGTAGTTTATCACCTCCTAAAATTGTGAAGGAACGTACCTCCACTCAACAACACTACAATTATTCAAAATACACTTATTCGCGGCAACCTGCCCATACTCTCCATCTATCCAGTACTGCCAGTATCGGCCATTGTTATTCTCATTATTGAACACTCCATTAATCCCCTCTACAAAAACTAAATCCCCATAATACCGATAGCTTACATTTGCAACTGCAATCAGCGCATCAAATACGGTCACATGAGGATAGAAAAGTCTCTCGATGATATGCCTCTCAACAGTACCATTTTCATAGTCTATCACCACTGTGACGTTTAAAACTAATTTTGGCCAGATACCTTCCCCGGATTCCCCGCTTATTGCCAGTGACTTTCCATTCTCCATTAGACACCAATGAGAGATGAATGCCCCTAAGATCGTTACGAGAATTGCCGCCGTCAGCATGAGAAACGCTCTACTCTCTCTCAACGCTCTCACCCGTTGGTAACACGTATTGCAACCTCTCTCTGATTTCTGGCATGAGTGTGGCGGCAAGTACTGATGTGGTTCCCTCGGTGATTGGCCCCACGAAAAACATCCATCCACCTGCAATTGGTAAGAACAAACCAACGACCGATATGATGGCCGCTTGCTGTATGGAAAATCCTAACAGCAGATAGAGGATCATAGAGTTAAGGATGTCGTTCATGAACAATAGTAAGTACGTGGTTGCGCCTACCTCAAGTCTGCTTACACTCGTCTCGCCGTACCATAGAACCGATGAAATGACACCAATGAGGCCGCAAAGTATAGAATTAACCGCCGTCCAAGGGCCTGGTCCAAGTATGAAGTCGGAAATAACAAAGGAAAACAGCCCCACTAAAAATCCGATCCTTGCTCCAAAAACAGCGCCCCCGATTATCGCAAATACTGCGGGTATATTCACGAACTGTATTGGACCGGCGATTAGATGCTTTATTATTCTTAGAGATGCAGCAGCCGCTGAAAGAACCGCTGTAACAGAGAGTTCCTGCACCCTGTTCATCTTTTGCCCTCTAGGATATTTTATCCTACATACCCTAGAACATACTTATAAATCCTTCGATGAACTGGGCCCCACCAAAAGGTTGTCTTTCGTCAAGGTAACGATTACCTATGACAGGTAGGGCAAAAAGTAGAAGGGCGCGGTCAGCACTCATATATACCGCCAACCAACTGACAGGAGAGGATGTCCCTCTCTTTCAGAACTGCACTCATCCTCCTGCGTCAGCAACATTATCACGGAAGATCAATTCGTCCAAAATTTGCGTTCTCTTTGTGCACAAACCGCGCCGCCCGAATCCGTGATACGTATAGTGACAAAAAACTGAACTTTCTCATACGTATTTATCCAAGCCACGAAGGCAGATAGACATGCGGTTCCCCCATAAAAACATGAAAAACCATTAAGGCTTCTCGAAAGAATAACGTGTAACACAGAGTTTAGGGAACTCTTTAACGAAACACCTCAATTACTTAGGGAATTCTCAAGAATGCATGTGCTCCGCTGTCGAGCCCACGCGTTTTGCCGAAGTACGTCAAATTCAAAGTGATCGCTCTCCAGATCCTGAGGAAATACCCCCGCGATTCCTCAGATTCGAAGGTATAAAGAAGTACGCGATCGACGCCACGATCAACATGAGGACTTCGGTAACTTCCAAATTATAGGTAGATTTTAATAGTGCAGATTCTCCGCAATGACACATTAGCAACCTTCATTTTTCTTCGAAAATCTATCGTTTGGATCTGCGCAACGATAGTAGAAGTCTTATTGCTAGCGTAAGTGAATTTATTTCCTTCTCAATTTCCTCGTGTGGGATTTCTTGCCCGATCTCGAGGATGCGCCTAACCGATGGATACTTCTTTAAAACCTCCTGAATGGCAACTTCATTGCTACTTAGGGGGATTTCACGAATAAAAACGCCATTCGATGATATTATAAAGAGGATAGCAAGTTCTTTAGCAAGCCTGTAATACCGCCTAGGTGGTCCACGTTCCGACGGTTTTACGAAACTCTCCACCAAACCGACCTCAAGCAGTTTATCTAGATATCTCTTAACGAGCCACCTGTGCATATTCAACTCTTCCACAAGTTGTGTCCAGTACTTTGGCTCTTCCAGCATTTGAAGTATTCTTATGCAGTTTTGCGTCATCAAGACTCGCAATCTCTCCAGTAGTTCCTCCATGTACCTCATGTAATCGTCGATATCCATGTTGCTCACCTCATTATGTGATTAGCGATAAACTTATATATAGGTCACCATTATATGACCTTGGTCAATAAATGGTGACCATCACAAGGAGGTGACCATCATGTACTGGTGGAGTGAAGATGTAAAAAGAATCATGAGTTTCTTCGATCGTCTCCTGCGCACATTGATGAGAGAAACCCCCGAAATCGACAATAAAATCGGCACGAAGGTCCTCCAAAGGTATATCGCATACGGAAGAGAAGAGGTAATACTTCCTGATGGACGAAGGATAGTCAGGGAGTGGAAATCCACCGATAGGAGCAGAGAGCCCGAAGTTCACGAGTACATCGAAGAAGCACCGCGGCAGGACAATACTAGAAGATCACCTCCACTGATGCCGCTTCCATTACCAGCTCCAGAGCCCCCGTTTCCCATAAACCCTCCGATGCCATTTCCGCAAACCGAAAACGACAGCTTACTCCTTGACGTAATAGAGATGAACAACGAGGTGGTAGTCGTAGCTGAAGTTCCAACGACCGACAAGGAAAGCATAAGAGTTGAACCGCATGAGGGAGCCATAAGGATTTACTGCGATGGAAGGTTGATACATGAAACGCAACTGCCACAAGACATCGACACCTCTAAAATGCAAGTGAACTTTAAGAACAGAGTCGTTGAGGTAAGGATTCCAAAAAAGAAAGTAAAGTGATGAAATTTCTAGGCACATCATCCTGCACTTACAACTCTTATTTTTCGGTGGTCAAATATTTGCTTTTAAATGGAACATCAAAAACACCAGTGATCCTGCGTGAAATTAATCTCATTTTCTCACGATAGAGAGATTTGATTATATAAATTGAATTCAAAATCGTAATTAATTAACAGAATATTATGTCCATCTATTATCTATCTTTCAATATTAGAGTCCGGAAAAGTATTTACGAATTTAGTATGATGTTGGTGTTTTTCTTAAAAGATTTCAACAATTGCTGAAGGGACAATGATGATATACCGGATACACAGCGAATTGTTAATGCCCCAAGAAAGTTAAAATGAAAGGATGCTGTCATATGTACTTCCGGAGGGAGAAAATATGGCGGAGAAGAAGTTGATTATCACATGTGCAATCACCGGAGCGATGACGATACCCTCACAGACGCCGTATCTTCCAATAACACCGGAACAGATATCCGATGAGGTTAAAAGAGCCTACGAAGCGGGTGCCGCGATAGTTCACATACACGCTAGGGATCCTGACACGGGCGCGCCGACTTCCGACCTCAAGGTGTTCAAGGAAATCCTAGCAGGAATAAAAAAGAAGGCGCCAGATGTTGTGGTGTGTCTAACAACTGGTGGTAGCGCTGGGATGACAACAGAAGAAAGGATTTGCGTGGTTCCTGAATTCGAGCCCGAAGTCGCTTCATTTAACATGGGCTCGATGAATTTCTCCTTTCATCCACGTGCACTCCAGAAATTAAAGTCTATTGCAAAACAACCCTGGGAAAAGGCGTTGCTAGATCTTTCATGGGACTTCGTATTCAAGAACACGTTCAAGGATCTAGAGTACTTCTGTAAGACGATGCTCGAACACAAAACAAAGCCGGAACTTGAAATTTATGATGTGGGGCATATATATAATGCACGCATCTTAATGGATATGGGACTGCTGAAGCCTCCGCTGTGGATACAATTTGTAACGGGAGTTGTCGGCGGCGTCGGTGGAAATATTCATGAACTCGTACACCTCAAAGAGACCGCAGACAGGGTATTCGGGCCTAACAATTACGACTTCTCAGTGATAGGGATAGGCTATCCGTGGGAGTTCGAGGCCGCTGCAATAGCAATCGCAATGGGTGGCCATGTTAGAGTCGGGCTGGAGGATAACATTTTCATAAAGAAGGGAGAGCTTGCGAAGAGCAATGCTGAACTTGTCGCAAAGGTTGTAAGGATTGCAGAAGAACTGGGAAGAGACATTGCAGCACCGGATGATGTCAGAAAAATGCTCGGTCTTAAGGGTAAGGAGAACACCAAATGGTGGAATATGGTCTAATTTGAATTCTTTTAACTTAACGTCTACTATTTTCTCTTTTTATTTTTGTCAAGCTTTGAATAACCAGACATAATTCGACCATTTTTACAAATTGTAACTAAATATTTTTATTCAGTTACTATATGAAACCAACGATAGAAGCGTACGGAGGATAATGTATGAGGCACATGACGACAGATCCACTAATGCTACTTATTCTGGTGTTTGTAGGTCTCCTTGCTGGGATGTTTGGTGGACTTATCGGAACTGGTGGTTGTAGCATAATGCTACCAATACTGGATTTCTACATCTACGGTGGAAAGGACACGGCACTCGCAATAGGGACGACAATCTTTGCGGTGATATTCACCACTCTCTCGGGGGCCTATGGCCATCTCAAGATCAGGAATCTGGATGTCAAATCGACGAAATGGCTAGCAAGCGGTGGAGCAATGGGAGCCGTGGTCGGCTCTATAATGTTCTGGTATCTTAAAGGACAGTTAATTTGGTTATGGCTCATTTTAGGTTTAGTCTTCATACTTCCGTCGATCAGGATGATATATGAGGGTGCTCTTAAGAAGGGTCCCGCAAAGCCCTCGGGCGAGTCGTGGCTTGGAGGAGAGATCCCCGGAAATCCGTATAACAAGACGGTCTTTGGATTTATCATAGGCCTTACAACGGGGCTTGTAGGTCTCGGAGGAGGTTATGCCCTTGTACCCGGTCTCATATACCTATTTGGCGCTCCGGTGCACGTAACGATGGGCACGTCTCTTGCTACGATGATTCCACTTGCAATAATAAGTGCGAGTTTCAAGGCATACAGCGGGGATATAGACTTCGGCGCCGGAATTGCACTTGCTATTGGGACGATAATTGGTGCTCAGATAGGAGCAAGGCTGATAAAGAGGTTCTCTCCATGGGCATTGAAACTGATATTTGGCGCATACTTCCTATACGTGTCCATAAAATATTTGGGAAAGGCGATCGGTATCCCGATTCCCTAGAAGTTCCCTTATTCCTCCTTTATTATTTCCTCGGTACAAAGTCGTGCAGAGTACCAGGCGATATCCCCACCGGAGCCGGGCGCCGAATAAGAATCCCCGGCGAAGAATAACCCCTTGATATCAGATCTTACGGGAATTCTATCAATTCTTGACTGATGATAGTAAGGTGCTGCCCCGTCCACCATCGGGAGTGTCATCTTCCGAGTCCAAAGTATTTTATCCTTCAACTCCGGCAGCATCTCATAAATCAACTTTTCGAGCCTTTTAATAGCGTTTTCTTTCTCCTGCTCGAATTTTTCCCTCGGAATCGGCATGTAAAATGTTGCAAGTTGCTTCCCAGATGGCGCAACACTCTCGTCTATATTGGATGTCACAACCCCCATTACAAACGGATCCTCTGAAACTATCATCCCAGAGTACTCCACAACTGGCTCGGAAATTGCAAGATCTATGGAAACTCCTGCCGTGGGTACGGTTCCTTTCGCCTTCTTAACGAAGTCCTCTGGAAACAATTTCTCGTCAAGAATAGAAAAGATGTCTTGGCATGGAATCGCAACAACCACCTTATCGGCCTCTACAACCTCGCCATCGGCCTCGACTCCTCTAACTTTACCCTCCTCGACGATGACCCTGCGAACCTCCGTTCCCGTTCTAACTTCATTACCAGACTCGGTTATCACGCTAAAAAGGTTGTCAAAAATGGTCTTCCACCCACCCTTGGGATAGCCAGCTCCCTGCCCTGCCGCAATAGCCTGCTTTATCACATCTATGAATTCACCTGCAGATGCCCTTTCCAACTCTGGGACGACTAATACCAGTCCGGAGATAACTCTGAGGAGACGGCGAACCTTATCGCTCTTAACCTTATCCTTCATCCATTCAGAAAGCGGCGTGCTAAAATATTTGCTTGGATCCTCTCGAAGCGCTGTCATGAGTACGGATAAAGTCTCGTTCTTTTCCTGATCGGTAAGATAATCTGTAGTCCTTATCGCTACAGCGCTTAGAGGTAATGCATAAAACCTACCCTCGCTGTATAATACGCTCTCACCGGGCCTTATCATCTCCACCTTTTTACCCAATTCCCTCATCGTCTTTGCGATAATGCCTTTATCGCCAAATCTCGCCATATGTATGCCATAATCCAGCAAGAATCCTTCTTTTTCGATAACCATTGCCCGACCGCCGACTCTTGACGTCTTCTCCAGAACCACAACTTTATATCCCTTTTTCGAGAGAAGAGCAGCAGTGACGAGCCCTCCTACTCCGGCACCCACCACTACAACATCAAATTTCATATTCTCACCCTCTCTCCTGGCGGTATTCCTCATCGCATGTTAAAGTGAAAAATCTTCTCTCACCAGGTAGATATACCTCGCATGACCATCTTATATTTCCTTCTCGGGGTTTAATATCGTTACATAAGATGACCAACATGTTTTTACGAAGCCGTATATTGAGGATATGCGATCGATTTTTCGAGAAGCCGCATGGAATGCTATCGAGAAACGGTTAACGTTCCAGCACCGCAAGAATGGTCTCCGGCTGATCGGTCATCCACAAATCAAACGGGTTGAATATCTTTGTGCGGTAGCCCCACTCCTCCATAAGCCTCGCTCTGTATTCGTTTGCCTCTCTGTTTGTCCTTACGTTGATTCCGTAAACATTAAGCAATTTCTTCCTGTTATAATCGAAGCAACACGGCGTGAACATGACAATACGAGGTCTCCACTTCTCTACAAGCTCTAGGAGTTTAAAAGCAAGACCATGAGTGTGCAATCCTATTATTGCGTCAAACCTCCCGATAGCGTCATAATCGAAGTTCTCGGCATCCGCCGTTATGAAACTGACATTCGAAATTCCGAAAAACCATGCCATTACCCTATTGAAGAAGTTCTCCGCACTATTTACCTCTATTCCAACTATTTCGATCTCGGGGAATATGTATGCGAGGCATAACGAAAGAAACGCCTTTCCGCACCCTAATTCAAGTATTCTCTCGTTGCCACGCAGAAGCGGCGCGAGGTGCTCTATGAACCTCACCGTCTGCATCATTTTAGGCACGGAGAAGTTATGAACATATCTACGCATCACCGCCATGAAGTAAAAGGTCATATCGCCGTATATGTTAAAACTGCTAAGCTTTCTCGTGTTCCTACGCGCCTCTTCGGAAAACCTCCAACTATTGATAGGCCTGATCACAACTTTCCGCTCTATCACGCGTGGGTACTTCTCCACCTCCCCCTCGAATAAGGGCACCCTATATTTCCAGTTAGGGGTCAACACGGTGAAAGGGGTCTTCATGTTCGTGCTTATCTTCACGGCCAGTATCGGGCGCTCTATCTCGTCCAGTAGATATAGATATCTCTTGGGAAATGGGAACTCCTCCTCGTCCTCCCTTATTCTCACAACGTATTTCTCTATCTCCTCCATCGGAATGTCATACTCCTTTATTGGAAGTCCGCTCCATCTTCCCTTTCCACGCAATCTCTGCACGCTCCTTGTCTTACCTTAAAATCTCTACATCAACCCGCCTCCAATCATCATCCAACGTCAGGATCCTCTTTATACCCTTCTTGATCATGAAGATGTAGATAAGGGCATCACCAACGTCGATGCTTTTTCTCTTTCATTACTCATTACTCAACATCATCCGATGATAATTTAATGCATTCTACCTCTATTTCCAGGTCGCGGAGGAGTTGTGGAAATCTATCCATAAGTATCGCAAACAACCTACGCCTTCTCTCGTCTTTTTCCTCTCTTAATAACTCATTTATGACGGTCAGAAATTCGTAAATCACTATAGGAATTGTAACGAGTCTGAACCCCTTCGCTACAGAGTCAGAAAACATTTTTCTTCCTTTGAAAAACACGTTTGTATCCATGAAAACTCAGTCAGTTCTCATCACCTCTCTCCTTATCACTTTTGCAAGTCTCTCCTCGATTTCCCTAGGCAGCATTTTGTCAAGCCCTGCCTCCTCCACGATATTGAACCAGGCATCTAAAAATCTCGAGCATCTTTCTCAACTTTTCCTCTCTATCAGCACTATGACTTCTTTCACCTTCTCCTCACTTGTGCCCACCACGAAAAACGCCCCCTAACGGGCATATAAAAACCTCATGTACGCCTCTGAACGGAAGTACGACTCGTCCTCTCTCATCGACTCTTCTCCTTTCTATCATAACGGCCCCCGCATATAATCCCACATGCACGGGGAAAATTTTTTTCGGTAGTAATATACATAGATAGGACAAACATGTGGGATCAATTGCAATAATTTCCTCGGTCTCCCTCTTACCCTTTTGATTGCAAAAAGAAGCACTATGATCATTATTGCAATGGCAACAGATGCCACAATTACCCAGAAGAATAAATAATTCCAGTAGTAATTGTCCGTAATTATACCGACGTGCGGCCTCTCGGTCCATACCTCTTTTTCAATTACCCTAAGAGAGTTGTTCTTTATGTAACTTAAATAGTTGCGAAATTCTCCAACGTAGTCCCATGTACATGCACAGAACCACAACATAATCGGATCTTCCTTCAGCCATCGAGCATTATAATAGCACGAAGAGGGGGTGTTGCCCGAGCCAAATGTGAGATCTATCGGTAACCATCCGTACGGTGGCACGAACACCACTGCCCATCCATGGCCGGCAAAATTCTTATAATCAGCATAAAATCCGTAAGTGGTATTACTATTGCCGAGTATCCACAACCTTATCTCCCTGTCGACGTACCACCCGCCTGCCATGAGATAGGCTGGTATTCCAATTGTCCTCAAGATCGCTATCAGAAGGTTCGCCTGATCATCACAATCTCCTGTTGCAGTCTCATTACGACGTATTTTCCTAATGATCTCCTCGGGATATTTAGGAAGCGATAGGCAGGAAGGATAGGCAACATGGGATTTCACCCACGTCACTGCCGCATACACTATTTCCAAAACGTTAGACTTATTCTTCACGCCGGAAAGCACTTGATCTGCCGCCCACTGCACCTCAGTACTAGATGTGTTCCAAAGAGGTGTTTCCCTCGTGTACCTATAATAATCATCTCTGAGAAGAATAGAACACTGAGGAATTGTGCCCGAATCGTTTACAGAAAGGTAATCCGGCATATCACTGAAAGATGCTAACCTTTTATCGTTAAATAATTCGACGGTGTACGATATACATATATTCACCGTACTCTTTGGTGCGAGTTTTGTGACCGGGAGATTTAACTTAAGCAGTGATAGAACATTCCCGCCTTTACTCTTGATTACCGAAATATTGACACTTTTCCCATTAACTTTTACATTTATGTTAAAAACCATCTGAAAGCTGGTATTAGGGGGTATCAGCACGATATCAAAGATGCCGTCGATTCGCACGTTTTTGCTTCCATTATTATAAACGTATAGCGAGTAGTTTACGACCCATGTAATTCCTCTCGTGAGCTTTGCTTTAGGGAGAAAGGATGGAACTAGTACGTACATGCAGAATATCATTGAGAGGGATACTATCGCCCCGACCAACTTAACGCCTCGTGACATTTTTCGAATACCCCGAGATATCATAAAATGTTGTTGGCAAGTTAGCAATGGAGCATTGTAGACCGATACTTAATGGTAGGGTACCACAATTTATCCACTTGTTTGCATCGCCGTCAAAACTTTATATCGTTCTTTATGAGGAGCGGTTTGATTTTTCGACGATATTGTTATATAGGTGCATTGCAAGTAGAGTATTATTGATTAGCAAAATCAGGGTCGCAATATTCCATCTTCCATTAGAAAATCCTCGGAAATGTAGCGGTGTTAGTAATGTCCGAATATGAGTGGGAAGAGGATAACGAAGAGTATGAGGTTTTCGAATTGAAAAAGTGGTTCGATGAATTTGCGGATTTTTACGAGTTATCTGAAGATGAGCGTGAGATATGCCTGAACTGTAGGTATCTGTCACGATGCCTGTCAAATTTCAAATTCGGACATGTAACTGATGCATGTTATCCATGCCGGAAATTATGCCTACTAATGTGCCCACAGGCACCCAATTGCCCAAAAATTCCCGAGGAGTAGGTTCTAATGTGCCCCATCCTCGTGTACACCGAACGGCTTCCTTTGTTCCTCAAGTTTGCCCTCACAGAAGGACTTCAGGACCTCCTCTACCGTTCTTTCGCCACTCGCTCTTAAGATACTGATCCCATAACTCTGGAGCATGCTGAACGCCGCCTTCCCAATATTCCTTGATACAACCACAGTTACTCCCTTTTTAAACAATGCTTCGGCCAACGATACTCCCTTACCTCTCTCCTCTTCAAAGAAAGGGTTTCTTTCTATAACAACCTCTTTTATGTCCCCTTCGGCTCCTAACGTTACAATGGCAATAAACTCAGCCCTTCCAAAGTGATCACACACCTCCGCCTTCAGCCCCTCCGCCCCCTTACATGGGATCGCGACGATAATTTCTTCTCTCCGAACGGGCCTTATGGCCACAAACACATGATCGACCGATGAAATTTCTCGCTTTATTTTTTCAACGACCTCTCTCCTTATCACATCGGCACGTGTAATGTCGAGCGTTGGTGACAACTCTATCTCCATATCTACAAGTATATGGCTGCCCGCACTCCTTGCTCTCACATCCGCAACCTTCATGACGCCGGGAACGCCCTCCGCAACCCTTCTTATCCTGTCTATTATGCTCGGCTCGAGAAGCGCATCCATCAATGTGCATATCGAGTCCTTCCCTATTCGACATCCCTCCCATACTATTGCGAAAGAAATCAGTACCCCTATCATGGGATCTGCGATCAGAAATCCGTATGAAACGAACAGCAACCCCAAGAACACCGCCACACTCGCAAGCGTGTCAACTCTCGAGTGTACGCCCTCCGCAATTAGAGAAGGACTATTTATCCTTTTTCCAATTCTCCCCTTGTACTCTGCCAGCGCAAATGAAACCGCCGCGGAAACCACCGGCACCACAAGTACTATGGGTGTTACTAGCACCCCCTCGGGGGAAATCAACTTTTTAATGGACTCCCACGCCGTTTCAACTCCCGCCCCAACTATAAATATTGCAACGAAAAGGCTCACGATATTTTCGGCCTTGTAGTGCCCGTACGGGTGCATTTTATCCGGAGGTCTGATAGAGATCTTGATCCCGACCCAGACGAGTACCGAGGAGATTACATCTATTAACGAATGTAAACCATCGGTAAAAAGTCCAATGCTTCCAGATAGCGACCCCACAATCATCTTCATAAGCGATATTGCCATGTTTCCCCATGCAGAGATGACTGCAGCGCGCCTACCCAGCTCCGCATACTCGTCACTCGGCATACGAAACCCTCAATTTTTTAGCAATAGCACAATATTTGTGTTTAACTTAGGTCCTCCATACCGATAGAAATACGAAAATTAGAAACAGAAGGTCTTAAAATACGGATTGAGTTAAAAGTCGTCAGATAATTCTTTTCTTCTCCTTACCCATCTGATCGTATATTTTATAGATCTCTCTTTGAATTATGAACCTCTGTATCTCGCTCGTACCCGCACCGATCTTCATAAGGCGTGCATCCCTGTAGAACTTCTCTACTGGCATTTCCTTCGTATACCCGATACCGCCCAATATCTGAAGGGCATCATCACAAACCTCGCATGCCATTTCGGAGGCAAAGACCTTTGCAATTGCAGCCTCTAAGGTTGCTCTTCGCCCCTCATCCACTGCCCTCGCGGCATGCATAACTAGCAACCTAGCCGCTAAGATCTTGGTGGCCATGTCCGCAATTCTGAAACTTATCGCCTCAAACTTTCGAATTGGTCGGTCAAATTGCACCCTTTCCATGGAGTATCTTACAGCTTGCTCAAATGCTCCCACAGCATATCCTATGCATCCCGCAGCGATTATTGTTCTTTCAACGTCCAGCCCGGCCATCATAACCTGATATCCGTTTCCAACTCCACCAAGTACGTTCTCCTTCGGAACCCTTAAATCCTTAAATCTCAGATGGCTGTTCCTTACTCCGCGCATTCCCATGAGTTCGAAGTCTTTGACTACTTCAAAACCACTCCACTCGGTCTCAACTATGAACGCCGTTAGCGCCTTTCTTGGATCTTCAGGTCCTCCCTTTATTTTAGCATACACCAGTATGAAGTCCGCAACACTTCCATTCGTTATGAACCTTTTTTCTCCGTTGATCACCCATTCATTCCCTTTTTTCTCGGCGGTTGTCGCGATCATTGTAATGTCACTACCTGCGCCCGGCTCAGTTATTCCTAATGCTCCTAACTTCTCTCCCTTAATCACCGGAGCAAGATATTCTCTCCTCTGTTCCTCGGTACCAAACTTAAAAACGGGGAACGCGAAGAGTACGCAACTGGAGGCTCTCGCCATCTCTATGGCAGGGCATACCGCTGCGGTTTCCTCCGCGATTATCACCTCTGCCATCGCGCCTCTTTCCGTCCCTCCATATTCTTTAGGAAAAAGGGATCCTAGATATCCCTCCCGCCCGCAGGCCTCTATGAACTCCCTAGCAAAGTAATTCTCCCTCTCTATTTTGTCAACTAGCGGAACCAACTCCCTCTCGAGAAATGATATTACTTCTTCCCTAAACTTCTCCAACTCGGGGCCAAAGGGACTCAAAAGCATATGCCTCACCACTCCGAAATACTTTTCTCGTCTTAAATAATGATTAAAAATGAAAAGATAATACCTGAGATCACTTCGCTGGTTTGAAATAGAGAATGTCAGTGATTGATCCTTCGCGTTGCTCTTTAGGCTTTAGAACTGGTTCGACCACCATTCCTATCTTGACTTCCTCAGGCTTCACTTCGCCAAGCTTGTGAACCAAGCCACCGAATACTCCTTCAAACCTTATGAACGCCCAGATCTCCGGCTTTTCTAACTTATTGCCCTCGAGATCCATATATGCGATAGTATACATCTCAACGTATCCCCGCGGGGATACCTCAACCCACTCCTTTAACTCCGAGAGGCACCTCTCGCAGAAGGTCCTCGCCGGGAAGTAAGTTATTCCGCATTTTTCGCAACGCGTGCCATAAAACTTGCCGTTATCCTTTATTTCCCTGAAGAATCTCTCGCCCGCTAGGCCAACTGTGTAAACATAATCAGTTTCCATATGACCCGGCCAGCGTCTCATTCTTTCGGGATCCCTAATCTTCTCAAGCGACATTACTCCTCACCCTCCTTTAATGGTCTGAAGTATAGAATGTCGGTAATCGACCCCTCCCTCTCTTCAGGTGGCTTCCATACAGCTTTTACCCTCATCCCGAAGACCTTCATATTCTTTACGTCCTCGGGATCCACCTCACCGAGTTTGTGGAGAATGCCCATACCAGGTGACGCGCCGTCCAACTCTATAACTGCAATTATCTCCGGCTTTTCGAGCCTTGCCCTATCGGCGGCTATGTAACTTATGACCGCAGTAACGACCCTGCCCGTGTCCTTGACGTAAACCCATTCGTCCGTCGGTCTAAAGCACCACTCGCAGTACATTCGAGGTGGCACGAGGATCCTTCCGCACTTTCTGCACTTTCTTCCCACAATTCTCCCGTTTTTCAATTCTTCGAGAAACTTGCTTATCGCAACTCCAGCAGCATACATATATCTGGCCTTAGGGCGCCATTTTGTTGTTAAAACCTTGCCAGTAGAGATATCCTGCTCAGATAGGGGATGCCCCGGATACTCCTTTATCTTCTCACTCACCTTAACCACCTCCTCACGCCCTCATCACAATAACAGTACCTATCTGCATCAGGTCTCCCCAAGCTTGAGCAAGTCCGGTCCTCGGGTCTCCAGGAACTTGCCTTTTGCCCGCCTCTCCCCTCAACTGCCAGAATATCTCGCAAACTTTCATTAACCCCGCTGCAGCGATCGGGTTTCCTACGCCTAGTAGTCCTCCGGATGGGTTTATCGGAAGGTCTCCGTCTCTCTGAGTGACTCCTTCCTTCGTAAGCTTCGGCGCTTCGCCCTTTCTAGCTAATAGGAGACCCTCCATGTGATGCAATTCCTTGTAGTCGAACGGGTCATACACTTCCGCAACGTCTATCTCCTTGGGCGGGTTATGGATTCCCGCCATCTTATATGCCATTCTCGCTGCATACTCGACGTACTTTGGATAGGCAAGATCTCTGTTCGTCCAGTATCTTGAATCAAGGCACCATCCGACACCCTCTATCCATACAGGTGAATCAGTAAGCTTTTTGGCAACATCCTCAGACGCCAACACAATTGCCGCTGCACCGTCTGTTATCGGGCTGATATCCAATCTCTGAACGGGCCATACTAGCACTTCGGAATTCAACACGTCCTCAACAGTAATTTTCGCAGCAAGCTGTGCACACGGGTGATCAAGTGCGTTCGCCTTGTTCTTCACCGAAACTAGAGCAATATCCTCTTTCTTTATGCCATACTTGTACATGTAGCGGTGCATCTCGAGCGCGAATATCCATATCAGATTGACCCCGAGGGGCCTAGAAAGTATCGGGTCGAATATCGTGTGGAACGCCCACTGAGGATGTGGATGACAAGGGCTCATCTTCTCCTCAGCAACGGCTAGGCATATATCAAAATGCCCGGAGGCAACATGCCACCACGCGGCTATTGGAACGAAAACCCCAGTTCCACCGCCAACGAACACCCTAGTGTAGGGTTTCCTCCAGCCACCGCATCCATCCGCCAAGTTCTCGCCCTTCATATGAATACCATCAAACGCATCGGGAGCAGATCCCATCACTACACATTCTACGTCCTTAAGTTCGATACCAGCGGTCTCTAGGGCCATCTTGGTCGCTTCCCATGCGAGTTCCCTTGATGTTTCCTGCATTCTCCTCCTGAAGAGCGTCAAACCGGCACCAACTACCGCAACTTTCCTCTTAATAATCACATCACACACCCCCAATCATTCCCTACCTAAAACAACAACAGCACCTGAAGTTGTGGGAACTCCTCTCCATATCTGCGTCACCGCAACCTCCGCTTTTGGAACCTGTCTCTTACCCGCTTCTCCTCTCAGTTGTAGTACCGCCTCGAGTATCTTGACAAGTCCACCCGCCTCGAGCGGATTGCCAACCCCCAAGAACCCACCGGAGGGGTTAACTGGCAGGTCCCCATCTCTCTCGGTAACTCCTTCCTCGACTAAAAGACCCGCCTCTCCTTTTCTGCATAGTCTTAGCGCTTCCATGTGTTGTAATTCCTTATACGAGAACTTATCGTCAATTTCGGCGAAATCTATTTGCTTTGCAGGCTCATGAATCCTCGCCATCTTATATGCCATTTCTGCGGCCATTTCTGCATAAACAGCTCTGGACCAGTCCCTGAACTCAAGCCATGGAGTATCCGTGCACCAGCCAACTCCTTTTATCCATATCGGGGTATCGGTGAGTTTACGAGCAACCTCTTCTGCCGCTAGAACAATAACTACTGCTCCGTCCACAAACTCGCTTGCGTCCAACTTCTTAAGTGGGTGGAATAGAGTCTCAGATGTCAGAACGTCCTCTGGACTTATTATTGAACCATAAGATGCATAAGGGGTCTTCATTGCGTTCTTCTTGTTCTTAGCAACGACCATCGCGCAGTGTTCTTCGGTGTTGCCGGAGTCCTTAAGGAACTTCATCATCTCCAGGCCAGCAATGACGTAGGGATGCATCTTCAGTGGCCTGTTTATGATGGGGTCGAAGGCAAACGCCATCACATGCCACATATTGACAATATCGCTAGCCTTGCTATGCGCTTCAACTGCAACAATGTCGAAGGCGCCTGTTCTTATCTGAAGGTACGCATTTATCACTCCATACATCCCATCCGCCGAAATTGTGCATACAGGCTTCAATACGGCACCCAACTGGTCAGGAACGAATTCGTCAAAGATGCTGAAGCCCTCCCAGTAGTCCTCGGAGCATGCAATGAAACTATCGATATCCTTGCGGGGGTTGACACCCGCATCCTCGTACGCCTTGACCGCGGCCTCGAACATCATCTCATGGAAGGCAACATCGGGAGTTGCCGGTCTAAAGTCGCTATACCCTACCCCGACGATCGCGACCCTCCGGGTCACATGCCCACCTCATTGGTATTTTCTTAAAGATATTAGGTAACACGATCATATGGAGGGCTCCTATATTTCAAAATTTTCCCATTCAAACGATTAATGCAAGAATTCGGTAATGTGCCGAAAACTAGCGAAAAAATCTTCTAAAAATCGGACCTACTGGAACCTTTCTCGGATTTTAAATAGTGGTTAAGGAAGTTTATCCAACTTCCCAATTATAAAGATGTATACCAAATGTGTTTTGTAAAGTTCGAATGTTATCGCACTTACAAGGGGGTAAGAGTACTTTTTTACGAAATCGTCAACTGCAACAAAATGCTATATATCGGCAAAATAAAAATTTTGTCAATATATCATTGGAGAACAATATCAATATTTGGCAAATGGCGGGTATGAGGTATATGTCACATATGAGAATGGACAGTATGGCCACATGGTTAAGATCGAATATTACGACATGTGAAATTTCTAATATCTCCACAACATAGAATCCTCAGAACGAAATTTTGCGGTAGCAATCTTTCCTCTCTTTACTTAGGAATTGTGACCTCGGATAACATTACGCCTGAAGTGTTAGGAGAACACATAGGGCGTATAAGACAAAGGGATCTCATAACGCTGGATCATTTTAGTGGCCCAAAAATCTTTTATCAAGATCCTGTGAAAAGATCCGTGCGTGGAGGTGAAACATGATGGGTGACTCTATTTGGGTCTAACTTCTTGAGATATACCCCCGTGGGCGTGTCCCCTACGGTTAAGAGAAGACCAGCATACTCCGAAATTATTCGTGTTCTTGTGAGCATCTGCAAGAGGAGGTTGACACAAAAACAGAAATTTGTTCTGCGCATGCTTCTAAGAGAGCAAGACAATACAAGTTATAGTAAGTTCTCGGCGAGGCTTTCTGAGTCCACGGGGATACCGCTAAGCACAGTGAAAAGGATACTGAAAAGTCTGAGGGAGTGCGGTCTTGTCGAGTACGAGAGAGGAGTTCCCCTGAGGTTATCGTCCGTGGGGGAGCTCATAGCCGAAGCCTTGGACTCGGAGGGGGAAAAAGATGAGATCTGAAGTCAAAGTTCTGCTCGATGTAGAACAGGTTCCGAGACACTGGTACAACATCCTCGCCGATTTGGGAAAGCCACTACCACCTCCACTTGATCCAAGAGAAAAGGCTCCCGTAGATCCCAGTAGACTCGAAAGGATCTTTCCTAAAGAGTGTGTGCGACAGGAGGTTTCCACACAGAGGTTCGTTCCGATACCTGAGGAGATCAGAGAGGTGTATATGAGGTTAGGAAGGCCAACACCCCTCCAAAGAGCACGCAGATTAGAGAAGTTCCTCGGAACCCCAGCAAAGATATACTACAAAAGGGAGGATCTTTCCCCGACCGGAAGTCATAAAGTTAACACCGCCGTCGCCCAAGCGTACTACGCTCGTGAGGAGGGAGTCGAGAGACTTACAACAGAAACGGGCGCCGGGCAGTGGGGTAGTGCACTATCGCTTGCTGGTGCACTCTTTGGCATAAAGATAACCGTATACATGACAAGGTCCTCCTATCTACAGAAACCCTACCGTAAGGTGCTCATGGAACTATATGGCGCTGAGGTGTTTCCATCTCCAAGCGATAGAACTGAGGTTGGAAGAAAGTACCTAGCAGAGGATCCAAATCACCCCGGTAGTCTTGGAATAGCAATAAGTGAGGCGCTCGAAGATTGTCTAACTCATGAAAACGTGAAATACTCCTTAGGAAGCGTGCTGAACTTCGTACTTTTACATCAAACGGTAATAGGGCTGGAGGCGAAAGCGCAGTTCGAGGCTATAGGAGAGTACCCAGACGTACTGATAGGATGCGTTGGCGGTGGATCGAACTTCGCTGGCTTCACGTATCCGTTCATAGCTGATATTCTCTCAGGTAAGGATGACATTGATGTTATAGCCGTAGAGCCTAAAGCTGTACCTACCATGACAAGAGGAGTTTACATGTATGATTACGGGGATACCGGTAAACTCACACCGTTACTCAAAATGTTCACTTTAGGGCATGTGTACCGCCCACCGCCCATCCACGCTGGCGGGCTTCGTTATCACGGTGTAGCACCTACGCTCAGTGCATTAGTAAATGAGGGGGTCGTAAGAGCCGTAGCCTATAACCAGACGGAGGTGTTTGAGGCAGCAAGAATATTTGCGGCGTGCGAAGGTTATGTACCGGCTCCTGAAACCGCCCATGCTGTAAAAGCCGCAATAGACATGGCTCTAGAATGCAAGAAAACTGGAGAAAAGAAAGTAATAGCATTCAACTTCTCAGGACATGGGCTACTGGATCTAACAGCGTATGACGAATACCTATCTGGTAAACTGCTGAACTATCACCCAACAGAGGACGATATAAAAAGGTACATAGAGAGCGTGAGGAGAGAAATCGGAAATCTATGAGCTACAACTCCACAACAAACTTTCCATTCTCGTATATCAAATCTCCATCCGCGAAAACCTTTCCCCTCTTCATGTCTTTTATCATATCCCAGTGAATGGCGGAAACATTTTTGCCTCCTGTCTCCGGATAAGCGGCACCCAGTGCCATGTGTATAGTTCCACCGATCTTTTCATCGAACAGTATGTTCTTCGTAAATTTATCTATGTAGTAGTTTAGACCGAACGCCAACTCTCCAACCCTCTTTGCGCCCTCGTCGGTTTCTAAGATCCTTCTTAAGAACTCCTCCCCGCGTCTGGCCCTCGCCTCGACAACCTCCCCTTTTCTGAAAACTAACATGACATCCTCAACCTCCACACCTCTCCAAATCGCCGGGTATGTGAACCTTATCCGCCCCTCGACGCTATCCTCTATCGGTGCTGTAAAGACTTCCCCGCCCGGCATGTTCTCATGACCATCATCGTTGACCCAGACTCTACCATCCACCCTAACAGTTAGATCCGTATCCTCGGCAACAAAGCGCAGCTCCGAGACCTTACTCAATAGTTCTATTATCTTTTTCTGCTCTTCTCCCTTCTTCTTCCAGAAGGAAATCGGATCATCGAGATGAACAGCACACGCTCTATAAACGAACTCTTCATACTCGAAGAAGCTCATACCTGCCTCCTGGGCGAGCGCCTTCGTGGGATACGGTGCAACGGTCCATCTCAACTCCTTCTTCGCACTCCTCTCGAGAAATATTTTCGTAAGCTCTATTCTCGCCGCGTTGGCAATCTTCACCTTCTCGGGGTCTATCGAACTCATGAACTTCGTGTGGGTATCGGAGAGTATCCTTATCATGACATTTGCTTTCTCCTGAATGAACTTTTCAATCGGTGAGACGTGCTTCAGAACTTCATCATCCGCATATCTGTAAAACGTCTCTATGAGCAACTCATCGGTAAGCATAGGTATTGGGTACCCACCTCTCTCAACGATCGCTCTGTAAAGTTCCACTAAGAGCGGCATTGCTGCCATGGTAGCTCTTATTACAACATCATCACTCTTCCTAACCTCCACACTATATCCCGCAATTAAGTCTGCTAGTTTTCTTACCGGAGATGCCATTACTATCACCCATTATAAAAGTCATCACGGAAAATTCATAACAGTTGTTACTAGGATCGGAACTTCCTCGTCATCCGTAGCACCTTTTCTTCAACTCTCAGTGCAAACTTTACAAATTTCCCGATTATTCGCATTTCTTCGAAAAATCTCCCAATATTTCTCAGATCTTTGGCGTTAATGCCGCCAAATATTGGCAATAACGTCGTATAATATTGTATAAAAAATTATATAATACCACTCGTGAAAAGGTAAAGAACATTGCCAAACAAGGACTTCGGATTAAAACAACTTTTCAGCAAAATCACAATAAATGTTGAAACAGCCGCCGAGATGAAAATACCAGGAAGATACCTCCACTCCAAACTGCTCTTTAAGCCAGAAAAAGTCCATATGACACCGCTATCATTACGCTGATCCCTAATGCCGCTATGAGACCGAGTACACAAAATAGCATCGCTAAAACATATGCCGACGGAATCATAATACTCATGCAGAGTGTCATTATGCGAATGGAAAAAGGCGTTTGATTCGTTCCATTAAAGAAATTCATCAAGATCACTCTCATTCCATGAAATAAATGAACAATCGCAAGTAGACTTAGATAGAGGGAGAGCATTGGAGAACTTATTCCCGTAAAGCACATAAATTATTTTTTTCGGAAGTCGTAACAATGAAAAACATTAACGTGACGTTCATGACGTCATTCAGAGAACTTGTGAACTTTGGAGTATTGAATGACAGGATATTACAAGACTCACCGTTAGTGTTCGAGGCAATCTTCAGTAATAGGGATCCATCGGCCTACCGCAAAGTTCTATCAATATACGTAAGACTCCTATTGGGAGACAATGCGCTTTGTGAGAACTTCATCGCAAACGTTACGATCACCAGCAGGCAAAGCTTTTCAATAAGTGGATATGTAATGCCGTCTGACGGTTGGGTAAATGGCACCTGTACACTAGTTCTCGTCGTGTACTCGATGGGCAAGAAGTATGTTGAGTTTCCGGTTGACTTGAATATAACGGTCGTTGTTCTCGTACAGCCGCACAGCCGCGGGGAGAAGTTGTACAGCTACCGTTGCCATTGCAACTTTCAATACTGCTAACATTTATCGGGGGCTTTCTTCCGTCGATTCTGATATCAACCCTAAGAGGACGAAAGAAACAGGTAAGGCCTCGCCCACGTAGGATGATGATATTTAGTGAAGCCCGAGTTCCATTATTTGCATACAACTATGAAAGGGGGAGAAAAGGAAGATGTTAATACCGATAAAATAGCATTTGAGGCGTCGATACTCGCAACGCTTATGACAAGGCTGAAATCAAAAGGTTATGCTTGTACATCGTTCATAACGGGTGATGAGAAGATGTTCATCGAAGATATCGGGAACGGTTTTTACCTACTAATAAGCTACGACATAGGATGCTCGGACACCGATCCTGAGGTGAGAAGGCATATTGAAAGGGTCAGGGAATATCTACTTATTGCACACAGGAAGGGAGGAATAAGCTCCGCGAGAGATGTACTAAGCCTCACAAAATACGAAAAGCTGATTAATGGCGTTTGGGAAGCAATAAAGTAAAAACTTGTAAAGTTGGAAAGTAAAAATTTCGAATTACCCCAGACATACAGAGAGTGATGTGGGGGCTACAGACTTAGTGTTTTTCGTCAGCATTTATTGGATCGCCTCGAGAGTGCATGTATAAAAGGAGGAGCCGTGATTAGGAGGAAGGCTTTAGGGGAGGATTATGGGCAATGATATTTGTCCATAGCTATCTGACGACTCAATTAGTTGAATGGGGGATTTAAGACCTCTTCGGCTGCGAGAGAACCTTTATTTTTATCAACTTTTAAGGATATTTGCCGCAGGCTAAAACTCGTGAGGGGATCATCTTGGAGAAGTTCCCATGGTGGAACGAAAAGCAACGCAAGCTTGCCGACGAGGTTGAGGTGTTCGCGGATGAAAACCTGCATAAGTCATACATTTACATGTGGAAGCGTAAGTTTCCATGGGAACTGATAAAGGAAGTTGCAAAGAGAGGATGGTTCGGCGTTCTGATTCCTGAGGAGTACGAAGGGCTTGGCAAAGACTACGGAGTGACCGGATGTTGCATTCTTGCTGAAGAGCTGTCGAGACTAGGGGCTGTTGGGACCGCATTTAGTGACACGATGTTCGGAGGTACGCATCAGATTGTTCATTTTGGGACAAAGGAGCAAAAGGAGAAATGGCTTCCTAAGATAGCAAAAGGAGAAATTCTCACAGGAGTGTGCGTTACCGAGCCTTATGTTGGATCAGATGCCGCAAGCGTAGAGACTGTAGCCATCAGGGACGGAGATGAATATGTAATAACCGGGAAGAAGAGATATATCACGAATGCCGGAGTTGCCGACATGTATATAGTTTATGCACGCACAAGCGATAAACCCGAGGACAGAGCAAGGTATCGCCACCTTTCCGCGTTTATTGTGGAGAAGGGAAGACCCGGCTTCAAGGTGGAGAGAATAAACGAGTTATGCGGATGGGAAGGAGTCTATAACGGATACTTAGACCTCGATGAGGTCAGGGTTCCCGTTGAGAATAGGCTGGGAAGAGAGGGAGATGGCTGGCTCATTATGATGAGTGGATTCAACCTTGAGAGGACGGTTGTGGCGGCGGGATGTCTGGGGCCGATGAAAGAAGCTATTAGGAATGCGTTTTATCACACTACAAGAAGGGTGCAGTTTAACGCGAGGACATCAGATCTTGTCAACAACCAGTTCAAGATCGCGGACATGATTTGGAGGTATAGGCTCAGCAGATTGCTCATTTATTACACTGCGTACATGATGGATCAAGGATATCAACCTCTTCTCGACGCAACTGCTGCTAAACTCTTTGCCAGCGAGTCACTACTGAAAATAGCGGACGATGCAATACGGTGCATGGGAGGGGACGGCTGGACGAAGTTCTACCCCGTGGAGTCGATATGGAGAGCCGCACGTGTAATGCCAATAGTTGCCGGAACAAACGAGATCATGCGCCTGATACTCTTCAGGCAGGGACCCAGGATCATGAGGGACGTATTTAAGAAAGTCTACCGCTACTTCGACCCCGAGATCAAGGTCCCGATTCCGACGAACATTCCACCTCAAAAAATAAAGAAAGACGAGGTTACCGAGGAGGACATTCTGAAAATACTGGCAGACAACTACGTCGTGAATCCGGGTCTTTACATGACAAAAGACGACATAAAGGATTATATAGAGGTCAGTGACGATAGACTCGATCAGATACTGCTATCTCTCGAAGAAAAGGGTCTTGTAAAGCTATTCAGGGATAGAAAAGGAAGAATTGCCATGGTAAGGCCAACATACGCAGGGCTGAAGAAAGCGTACCCGCTTGAGCACTACATGTGGTTCCCAGAGTGGGTCGAGAAGGAAAACATTTTCTAACTCAAGAACTAAAAATATTAAAAATGGGGGACGGGATGAGCGAACTCTCCACTGGCCGAGCGTCGGCGATGCGGTAGTGGGTGAGCTGACCGACCGTTCCCCCATAAAGGATTTTTTACGCTTCCTCGGTAACTTCCTTAATCATGTACTTTTTGACGACATTCATATCTATTTCTATGCCGAGACCGGGTTTATCGGGTATCTTGACAAAGCCTCCGCGGGGTTCTATCGGCTCGGTCAGTATTGCGTCTCTAACTTCCGGAGTTAATGGAGGATCAAGAGGATACTCCAAGTAGGGGCACAAATAGTCGGGCATGGTTCCTATTAGTTGCAGGCATGCGGCCAGACCTATCCCGGGCTCCCACCCATGAGGAACATACCAAACATGGAACGCTTCTGCAAGTGCCGCGACCTTCTTCATTTCGGTAATTCCACCGCTTAGACATGGATCCGGCTGTATTACGTCGAAACATCCTCTCTCCAAGTGCTCTCTTATCCTGTGCAGACCATACTCCAGTTCTCCACCAGCAATCCTCACTGATGTTCTTCTACGAAGATCTGCATATCCTTCAAGATCCGTTATGGGTAGTGGTTCTTCGAGCCACACTACATCAAGCTTTTCCAGTTCTTTTGCGACTGCAAGTGCTGTTTTTCTATCCCAGTAAGGAGGGAAGTACGTCCATGCTTGGTTTGCATCGACCATTATTTCTATTTCGGGAAATGCCTCCCTGAATTCCTTTAAAACCTTCAGATCATCCTCCCATTTCATCCTGTGGAACCTTAACTTCACAGCTTTGAAGCCGTATTTTGACCTAGCTTCCTCAAAGTCGTTTATATGATCTCTTGCCTTCTTTATCTGCCCCGTGCTCATATACGCTTTAACGTAGTCTCTAGCCGCACCTAAGAGTTTGTAGACAGGCTTTCCTAAGGATTTACCTATGATATCCCAGAGCGCTATATCAACGAGCCCGACACGCGGCCCAAAGTAGGAACCTATGCGTAAGGGTCTCGTTAATATTTCGACGTAAAATGGATCGATTGGTACCCTTTTGAGAAACTCGCTAACTGCACTTTTTATGAATGCGATGACCTCAAAGCCTCGTGAGATCATCCCCGCGTATCCCGAGATTCCCTCATCGGTGGTCACTTCTACGAGTGTAAATGTGAAGTCCTTATGAGGTGCGGGTTCCCAGGCGGCAGCGAAGGCCTTTTTCTCCGGATATGGCACCTTTAGGAGATAGCCTTTAACCTCCTTAATCCTCATGATATCACCTCACGTCTTCCTATCGAAGAATGGATTCTTTCCAGCGGCCACTATCGGGATGCCCAGTATGACATCCGAATTCTTTAGTAGCTTCATCATACGTGCCGCGATTCCGACCGTTATCATAACCCTATTGTCAACATTATGTATGCTTGCCGTTTTTACTGCGGACCCGACTGCTATTCCGAGATCTAGGAGTTTAAATGCGCATAGGGGTCCTCTCACTCCGCCTGTGTCTATCTTTTTCGCTTTTGAGTACTCATCACAGGATCTAAACCCACACATTCCGCAATTTAGTCCTAGGGGGTTTGTACCTCTAACACCCACTAATAAGACCGCGTGCGCCCCCCTGACGCCCTCAGCATCTCTCTTGAACTGAGGGAGACCGGTCATTTCTCCAATTCTCTGCATCTGCTCGGCGAGTTTTTCCTTTTCCTCGCCGTATATCAATGCGACTTCTATGTCATCTACTCCGCGTGCTTTGGGAGCGGTGCGCGCACTTATAGCCATTAACTCACCGACTCTTAGCACTGCTTCCATCTCGAAATCATCACCGCTCTTTATTGGCAAAATAACCACCACATCCCACTTCTTGTCGTTATAGTCTTTACCCGTCAATAAATAAAAGAAATCGCCATTCCTTAATATCTTCTCATGACATTAGATTACGAGTTCATTTAAGCCGGAGAATACTATGCACCATTATTCATAACGCGAACAAGGCTTCTTATACGTTTTTTATACGATGTCATTAATGCGTCTAAAAGAAAGTCAATCCTAACTTCTTGGGGATCTACAAATCTCCAGAAGATCTCACTCTTTATGTAAAAGAGGAAAAATTGCCGAGTGTGATCGAATGTTTGGACTGTTATATAGTGGCGGATCCGCATCAGAGTTGATGTTGCCTGAAATTGTCATCATAACGCTTAAAAGATCGATGCTACGTAAGTATCCAAAAGTCGCGAGAGGGTATTTCTGTGAGAAAAAAATATGATTTTGTTCTTTCTGTACTAACAATACTGATCTTCTTAGGAGTTTCACCATTCATTCCCCTTCTTCAAACAGGAAAACCTGTATGTGCAGAGAAACAATCTCCACCTGTCATAGTATCCTTATTACCAAGTAACAATTCGGTAGTAAATACCAGTGTAGTAGTTTTCTGCGCAAATATTACAGACCCGGACAACGATATCGTAAATGTCTCTATTAGTTATCAATTCGACTAGCTGGGAGATGATCTTTAACGCGACAAGCGGATATTACGAGAAAGCGATCAAATTTGAGAGAGCCGGTAATTACACGTGGTTCGTGGTGGCGGTCGACGGCGCCGGAAATAACATTTCCTCGGATAAAATGCTTATAGAGGTTCCTGAAGAGGTATTAAGACTCTCTATGCCGCATTACGATCTGACTAGCAGTTATAATACTTCCTCCGTCAATGTAAGAGATGACATTTACATGAAAATAACGTGGCTATTTTCACATAGACTGAACGTCTCGATTTCGAAAGACGTTTACTTATTGATACATGTAGCAAAATGGATAGAAAATGAAACAAAGTACGGCCAGAATTTTGTAGAAGGATACGCAAGATACGATTTCTCCTACTACTACAAGATGGGGCAGGAGACACTCATGTCTGTTGCAATGATCAATGCGATATGGATCCATGATATAAAGGTGGACTTTTACAATGTAAGCAAGGTGTCGATCTCCAATGTCTCTACAGCCTACGATGGCATATATCCTGTAATTCGATGGAACACTACGTTTCACAATGTGACAGCACGCTTCGGTGATCATGTTTCAAATGTTACCGTGCACTTTGTAACCACAGTGGTGAAAAAGGAGGATAGGATCGATTTAAAGGTTAGTTTCATAATCGACGTTGCAGACTTCAAGATTTATGAACTCATCGATGACAATTATAAGGAACTAGAGGCCGGAGAGTCTTTTTCAATAAAAATGATAATTATTCACGATGTAGTGGTGACAAAAGAAATAAGTCCGGGCTATTTTAATGTAACAAGCATTTTGCCTTCAAAGCAGTTTGAAAATGGTACTTACGTTTACGAGTACAATAATAGGACCATTTCTACGGTCCATCTTGATAGAGAATTTCTCGGCATTAACGCAACTAGTTACGTTGCTAGACAGGCGGAAGTGACCATAACGCAAATGAAGAATGAAATCTCCTATGTGACGGTAACTTACGAATTTTCGAATTTAACTTATGGAAGCACCAGAGCTATATATTTGGATCCACGCTACATTTACTACGGAGAGTTCAAGACTATCGACAAGAATCCGCCCACGATAACTGTTCCATCTCCCCAAAACGGATCATCTATCGGAGAAAATCATGTGACTATTAAGTGGATGGCAAGAGATGACGAAACCGCAGTGGATCACTTCTGTATAAGTATTGATAATGGGCCTTAGGTTGATATAGGCAGAAGTAATAGCTACACGCTTTTCAATTTAACCTTGGGATCCCACATAGTGAAAATAAAGGCAGTGGACTTAGCAGGTAACGAGAAAATGGTATCTGTAGTTTTCAATGTTGTAAAGCCCACCATTTTCAAAATTCCCTCATCGTACCTCTACATAATTATTACAACAGCGATAATAGCTTCTGTTGGGGCGATCGTATATGTAATTCGAAGAAGACAAAGACATAAAGTTCTGTCGCCAGATAAACTGCAAATTTGAAACGTCCTTCAAAACTACTTTTGTACATCGTAGTGAGACGATGTCAGCACGGGCAACCACCACGGATTTAATTTCTGCATCGACCTTAACAAAGTTAGAATGATTAAGAAGCTAAAGCTAATAGTGAAAAAGGCAAAATTGATCCTATTTCCAGTACTTTATGCAAATGAGAGTATGCTCTCGAATTATTGGATATGAGCAATTTTAAAGCAGTGCCGATTCGCCAATACATTTTTATGCGGTCACGTATGCTTTTTGTGGAGATGGGAGATGAAGATTATGGTATGTAGAGCAATATTTTTTGACTTTGGCGGCACGTTGATGGATGAAAAATCTGATGTGGAGGCGCACAGACACATAGTTGAGGAGATAAAGGAGAGGTTCGGGCTAAACCTTTCGGTTGATGAGTTACTCGAGAAGTACACTAAATGTGCCGAACGTGCCTATAATGAGTTCGTTCGGAATCCTATTCCCGGGAGAGAGTACTACGAGATCACGTTCGAATATCTGCTGTCTGACGTCGGAGTAAACTTCACAAAGGACGACATAATCTGGTGTGGCGAGTGCTGGAAGAGAAACCATGCGAAGTACGTGCGCCTATATCCCGATGTTAGGGAAACTCTCATACGCCTTAAGAACTTAGGCATGCACATAGGGCTCATCACGGATGCGAATCGCAGCTATATAGAAATGCAGTTAGAGGCGCTAAAAATACGTTACCTATTCGACAGCATAACTACGGTTAGTGATGCGGGCGCCGAAAAACCTGATAAGAAGATATTCCTCCACGCATTGGAGAGTGCAGGCGTTTCACCAAATGAGGCGGTCATGGTTGGAGACCTGTTGACAAAGGATATCGTGGGCGCGAAAAGTGTCGGTATGACTGCAGTGCTCCTGCTCAGAGAGCCATCAAGGGTTTATGAAGTTTTAAGGAGAGCCCCCATCGAGCCCGACTTTATAGTGCATGACCTTTACCAGTTAGTGGATGTGGTTACGACGATACTTATGAGGTGACGAGGTGGTAGGGTGGAGGTAGTAACAGAACCGGGACGGATTTCTGAAAATATTCTGATGTTGGATGTCATAGGCTGGAAGTTCCCAAAGACCACATCGACGTTCGTTCTCATTGGGAAGGATGTTGCGATAATAGAACCCGGGCACAGGAGTTGCGCCGCCAACATAATAGAAGGGCTCAGGAGCTTCAAGATAGATTTCAATGCCGTCAAGTACATTCTCGTCAGTCACAGGCATTCCGATCATGCGGGTGGGGGCCCACCATTACTTGCCCACATGCCCAACTCCGTGCTTGTGGGACATAAGTACACGATAGAGACGTATAAGGACCCCTCTAGGATCAATGTTGCGACAAGAGAGTTATTTGGGGAGTTCGGGGAGCCCATTGATAAGGTTGAGGACGAGACGCGTCTAATGGTCGTGAAAGGCAGTGAAGTCATAGACATAGGGAGGGGTGTTGAAATAGAAGTTGTACACACGCCGGGCCATACGTCAGACCACCTGATGTTTTACGAGAAAGGCTCAAAGATGATATTTTGCGGGGATGGTGCTGGGATATTTGGTGCGAGGAGCAGAACTCCAATTCCAACATCCTTCCCTCCGAGTTTCAAGTATGAGGAGTACAAAAGATCTCTCGAGAAAATACTATCTTTTGATCTGAAAATAGTAGCATTTGCGCATTTCGGCGCGGTCATCGGGCCGGATGCTTCTAACGTAATTCATACTGCGCTGGAGGTGTTAGAGGATTGGAAGAGCATCGCCTTAAACGCTTACGAAAAAAGCAAGGACATCGCAGGCGTTGCATCCTCATTGAAGCAGAAGTATTATGAGAGGTTGGAAGTTTTCCCTCCGAAGTTCAGAGAGGTGGTTTTCGAACCAATGGCATATGGTCTCCTGCGGGGCCTCGGAATTTTGAGATGAATGTTGTACCCGAGGCTTTTATAGAAGAGTTTGGGTATGTATCTCAGTGTTCCCAAAACAGGACAGCGGGCGTAGGCTAAAATGTCGAAAAAGTTCTTATACGAATATGAGAGGCCAACAAGGGAACATTGGGCAATTCTGGGCTTCAGTTGGGCCGGGTGGGTCTTTGACTTTTACAATCTGATTCTTTACACATTCCTACTGATAGAGATAGGCAAAGAGTTCCATGTGACCGATGTGGAACTGGGAATCGTGCATGCAGCGTCGCTTGCCGCTACTGCAATCGGCGGCATACTATTTGGCTACCTTTCGGACATTTACGGAAGAAAGCCTGTGCTCCAATGGACGATACTTATATATTCTATCGGAACCGCGCTGTGTGCCGTTGCCACCGATATTTGGCAACTTCTGATCCTAAGGTTCGTTGCGGGCCTTGGAATAGGAGGAGAGTGGGCAGTCGGGCAAACCCTCGTAGGTGAGACATGGCCACCTAAGATGAGAGCGCGTGGGGCGGCCTTAATGCAGTCAGGTGTGCCGGTCGGTGTGGCGGTGGCCTCTCTCGTTGGGGGATTTGTAAGTCCAGTGATAGGGTGGCGGATGACATTCTTTCTTTCGAGTTTACCCGCATTCATGGTAGTTTTTATAAGAAAGGGGATGCCTGAAAGCGATTTATGGTTACACTTCAGGGAGATGCTGCACAGAGGAGAGCTTCCAGATGAATGGGCAGAGAGACTCGGAAGGAATCCTCTGATCAGAATATTTGACAAGGAGATTATAGGGAGCACCGCTAAGGGTCTCTTGCTTGCAACATTCGGCATGTACGCTTATTGGTTCATCTTCAGCTGGCTCCCCAAGTGTCTCAGCGAGGAGATGGGCATCGGGCTTGCGGGTTCGGGGTTGTGGGTATTTATTTCACAGATGGGAGCGTTAATAGGGTATCTGTCATTCGGCCCAATTGCGGATAGGATTGGGCGGCGACCGGCGTTTACAATATTCTCATTGACGCAGGCCGTCTCAATATTCATACTGATGCATATGATCTCAGTATTTGCGAAGAACCCGATATATGCACTGATACCTCTGTTCTTCATGGGCCTGGGCACAGGCTTCTTCAGCGGCTATGGTCCGCTGTACACAGAGATATTTCCAACGCATGTAAGGACAACGGCTGCGGGCTTCTGCTTCAATGTTGCGAGAGGATTATCGGCTGTCGCTCCCATAGTTGTTGCGCTTGTCGCGGTGCAGTGGGGATTGAGCGGTGCGATTTCCATCGCTGCCATGTTCAACGTCATGCTGGCGTTGTTCGTATGGGCATTTCCGGAGACTCGTGGAAAGGTCTTGAAAGCCGTGGAAAAGCCATAATAATCCTTTGTTTTATTCTTCTTCTAATGCGAGATGGCTTGAGAGTTCGAATAGGAAAATACGTTTGCATTCCTCATAAACTATGTCGAATATCATGGCGGCGAGGTTAAGAATTGCCTCCCAGACGTGAATTGGCACATCACCTCTGGTTGTTCCGAACACTTCCAAGATTTCTCTAGCAAACCTGTCGATGAGGTCGTACCAAGGTTTCCCTTCGCGCACCATTTTGAAGTAGCGGAGTATTGTCCTGCATAGTATCACGTGCCACCCGGTGAGCATTTCCCTTATACTTCTTTCCAGCAACGCTGGATCTTCCTCAGACATCCTTGCCAACTCTTCAAGAGTTCCGAACTCCCTCCGCCATCTTGTAACAATGGACTTCAAAAAGCATTCAAAACTCAGTGTAATCACCCCTAATTAAACTTGAGACGGATTTTAGTATAAACGTTATTCGCGTTGGGAGCGCCACTCTTTATAGTTGGCTGGGGTTATCACCTCAAGTTCCCTCACATTAGTAATGAAACCCTCCTCGAGAAACCTTTTCTTGACCTCATCCAAGTTTTGTTTAAGTTTTCGCCAATCATCCTCGTCATTTGTGATCACCGCGGCTATGTCGTTTAGGAGCATTAAGGCGGCATGTACGGAGTCGTATCTGATCCTTGTAACCTCATTTATTATTGCGGAGGCCCTGATCACGCTTTCGTCCATTTCTAGGAACTCCATAGGGAATGCCAGGTAATTGTTAATGGCCCTCCCTGCCACGTAAGTGTCTATCTTAGATAGTGCGTCCAGCAACTCTATTGCCACGAATATAGACCCGTATGCTTGAAAAAGCCCCCTCCTCATGTCTCGCAGGATCTCGGCGCAAGTATTTCCAAAAACCGGATGATGAATCACCGCGTACACGATTATGTTCGTGTCTATATAGGCCTTTTTCCTCTCAATCTTCATTCCAAGACTCCTCAACGAGTTTTACTGCGTCTACATCCATGGGCTTCTTAATTAAGTTGAGCATGTCCTCCACCGGATCTTCCGTCCTTTTAACAACGGACTCTAGAATTATTTTATGATCCTGAACGCTGACTTTCATTAGATCTCCGATGCGGATTTTTAGAAGTTCTCTTACTCTTTTTGGAATTGTCACCTGATACTTACGCGTCACCCTCACGTACATCGTAGGCCACCGGTACTGTGTACTACTTAGTACATTCTACCATTCATTATATAGCTTCTTTTTACTTACATTAACTTCCCGTGCTTGACAAGTTTTTCACACCTCTAACAGCATTTTTCCTTAAAGTGATCGGCGATAACGGTTAAGGAG
>Ga0180300_10000054_pt1 | contig 38649 bp, 34 predicted proteins | sample GuaBasSediGuay15_FD_121798 | JGI IMG/M metagenome (GOLD analysis project Ga0180300, IMG submission 121798) | Subseafloor sediment microbial communities from Guaymas Basin, Gulf of California, Mexico - Guay15, Core 4569-2, 21-24 cm | ecosystem: Environmental > Aquatic > Marine > Hydrothermal...
AGCATGGGGTGCTGGGGGTCGCAGGTTCAAGTCCTGTCGCCCCGACCACTTAATTTCTATCCCGGGATATGGCCCAGCTTGGTAGGGCGCTTGGTTCGGGACCAAGAGGTCGCGGGTTCGAATCCCGCTATCCCGACCAGGAGGTTAATGAGAAATCCACCTATTTATTTTGCATTAAAGAATTATATTGCTAAAAAGAGAGCGTGTTTTCATATGCCAGGTCACCATAGAGGAAGAGGAGCACATCCGTTTCTTCTCGATTTACTTGGAGAGAAAGTTTTACTTGCAGATATTACAGAAGTTGAAGGTATGGATTATCTTCATAAGGCAGAAGGAGTAATAAAACATGCTCAGGAGCTTGCAGCAAATCTCTTTAAAGTTGATTACACATTTTTTCTTATAAATGGAAGCACCGTGGGTAATCTTGTTATGCTTGCTTCTACTCTCTCACCAGGAGATAAGGTGATAATTCAGAGAAATTCACATAGATCCATAATAGGGGGGCTTGCAATTCTGGATCTTATACCAGAATACATTCAACCAGAAATTCATCCATACCTTGAGATTCCCTGGGGAATAACTCCAGAAGAGCTTGAGAAGAAGTTAAAAAAGGGAGATTCTAAAGTTGTGTTTTTAACTTCTCCAAACTATTTTGGCATGTGTGAAGATTTGCCGTCTCTTGTCAAGGTGGGAAGAAGATACAATTCAATTCTTTTATTGGATGAGGCACATGGCGCTCATTTTCCCTTTAACTCAACTTTACCAGAAACAGGAATAAAGTTTAGTTTTGATATGATTGTACAGTCTGCGCACAAAACCCTGCCATCTCTTACCCAGACATCTTTCCTTCATGTCTTTAAGAAAAACATTGATATGGATAGAGTGCGTGATTCACTTGCATTTTTTCAATCATCTTCTCCCTCGTATCTTTTCATGGCTTCTCTTGATATTGTGAGATATCAAATGGAGACTGATGGAGAGAAACTCTGGGATAAAGTAATCGATAAGGCAAATTTTTTAAGAGAGGAAATAAATAAAATTGAAGGACTCTATTCCTTTGGTGTAGAAATACTGGAAGATGGTATATTTGATCTTGATCCTACAAAGGTTACAGTAAATACAAAAAGTATAGGAATAACAGGTTTTGAAGTTGAGGAGATTTTAAATAAAAAATACAACATAGAGATTGAACTTTCAGATTCATCAAACATTCTCCTATTTATGACACCAGGCGTAACAGACGATGAGATTCAGAGACTTCTTGGTGCTTTAAGGGATATATCAAAGATGAGAAGGAAACCGAAGGAAAGACAGCTGGAGTCCCCAGGTATTCCAGAAATGGACTTAACCCCAAAGGAGGCTTTTTTAAAACCAAAAGAGCTTATTCCCATCAAGGAATCCAAAGGAAGAGTTGCTGGAAATATTGTATCTTCCTATCCACCTGGACTTCCTATTCTTGTTCCTGGAGAAAGGATTACAGAGGATACAATTGATTATATATTAAGACTTGAAGAAGAAGGGGCAGTAATCCAGGGATTATATGATAAAATTCTCATAAAGGTGGTGAAATGAAGTTTTTTTTTGTTGTTAATCCTGTTGCAGGACTGGGGAAAGGCTTTCTTGTTTGGAGAAGGATTAAAGAGATACTTAAAGAAAGGGGTATTAAATTTGACTATGCTATTACAAAGTATCCAGGACATGCAATAAAGATTGCAAAAGAAGCGGTTTCATCGGGATATAAAAATATAGTTTCAGTGGGCGGAGATGGCACAATTTCAGAGGTAGCAAGAGGTGTTGAAAGAGAGGATGTAATAATAGGCACTATTCCAGCTGGAAGAGGCAGAGATTTCCCAAGAAGTTTAAATATACCAAAGGACCCCATGGAAGCGCTTGATCTAATTCTTAAAGGAGAGAAAATTATTGAGGTAGATCATCCCAGGATAGATAAGGATAGATTTATAAACGTATGCGGAGTGGGGTTTGATGCTGAGGTAGCAAAAAACGCAAATACTACTTATAGAGGTTTTGGCACTTTGTCTTATATGATATCTTTATTTACCACCATTGTATCATGGAAACTTCCCGAAATTGTAATCAAGATTGATAATGTTATAAGAGAGATCCCTGTCTTCTTTGTTGTTGTAGCAAACGGTCCTTTTTATGGAGGAGGGATGATGATATCTCCCTATTCAAAGATAAATGATGGACTTCTCGATGTTATAATCTTTCATAAGATGAGTAAGCTCACGCTTTTATGGAATTTTCCTGGGGTTTATATGGGTGGCAAGCATATCAAACATGAAAAAGTAGAGCCTATGAAGGCAAAGAGAGTGGAGATAGAGTCTAAAGAGAACCTCTATATACAGGCAGACGGTGATATAATAGGTAATGTGCCGAGGGTATTTGAGATAGACGGGAAAAAATTAAAGTTTATTGGAGGATAGCATGTCTCAAGAGGTAGAAATTTTTAATAAGATAAGGAAAGAAGAGGAACTAGCAGAAAAGAAGATACAAGAAGCTAAAAGGAAAGCAGAGAAAGAAAAGAAAGAAAAGTTATTGGAACGGGAAAAGATACTGGAGGAGAAAAAGCTTAAGTTAAAGAAGGCACTTGAAGAAGAGAAGAGGAAGCTGGAAGAGGAATTCAGGTTGAAGAGAGAAGAAGTCATAAAAAAAGCAATAAAAGAGTCAGAATTAATAGAGAAGAAAGCAAAAAAAAGATACAGAGAGGCACTTAATTTTGTTATAAGAAAGGTACTTTTAGAAAATGGCTATAGAGAAGATTAAAGAGGTGTATCTCTTTTCTTTAAAGAGAGATTTCCCCTTCTTTTTTGATTTTCTCAAAAAAGAAGGAAAACTCCACATTGATTCTGTAAGGGATATAAATGGTCTTTCTGTATTCAGGGATGTAAATGTCTCAAAGTTTGATAAAGAGATATCAGAACTGGAAACCATTATAAATGAACTGGAGAAATTTGGAGAGAAGAAAAGCCTTATAAAGAGCTTTATACCTGAAAGAATTGAACTTAAAGAGGAAGAGTTTAATAAGATTGTAAAAGAGTTTGACTACAAAAGTGTATACAATAGAGTATTGGATTACATAAAAGAGGAGGAAAGGATACTTGACAGGATAAAAAATATTAAGAAGCTTCTTACATCCTTACTTCCATACTCAAGCTTTGAGCTTGAACTTGAAAACTTAGATAAACTTAAAACCATAAAGCTTGTGTTGGGAAGTCTGGAGAAAAAGTATCTTCTAACTCTCGACAGAATGAAGGAAAAACTCATAGTAAAGATCGTAAGCTCTCATAGAAATAAAGTATTTTTATTCCTTGGTTATAAAAGAGATGATAGGGAGGTGGAGGAGTTTCTAAGAAAGATAGAGTTTTCACCTCTGGATGTATCAGGTCTTACTGGAAAGATCAAAGATGTAATAGAAAACATCAATAAAGACTTAGAAAAGCTTGTAAAGGATAGAGAAAGGATTATAGAGAAGAAAAGAAAAGAGGCAAAAAATCTTAAAAACATCATAATTTTAAGGGAGTACTACCTTGACAAAAGGAGAGAGGAAGAGATTAAACAGAGGCTCATAGAGTCAAAATTCTTTGTATTTATAAGAGGTTGGATAAAGGAAAGGGACATTAGAGATTTTAGAGATAGGGTTGAAGAAAGGTTTAAAGATGTGATCGTTGAATTTCATGAACCTAAAAATCTGGAAGAAGTTCCTGTTGCTCTAAGAAATCCAAAATTCATAAAACCGTTTGAGCTGTTAACTGGTATGTATGGATTTCCAAAGTACCATGATTTCGATCCAACACCATACTTTACTCCACTGTTTATCCTCTTCTTTTCTTTGTGCTTTGGAGATGTAATTTATGGTTCTCTTCTACTTTTGGGCTCCTATCTTTTCATAAAGTTATTTAAGATTCACGAAAAGGATAGAGGTTTCTTCTACTTCTTTATGATTCTTGGTTTTTTCTCCATAATAGTTGGAGTTCTTACAAATTCATGGGCTGGTGATCTCCTCTCCTTCCCTCAACTTGCAGTAATCGACATAATAGGAGACGAAAATGGTCTTTTAAAGATGCTTATATTTGCTCTGGCAGTAGGATTCATAAGTCAGCTATTTGGGATTTTCTTGAAAGGTTTAAACAATATAAGACATGGTAAGTTACTCGATGCAATCTTTGATCAGTTCTCGTGGATTTCAGCTCTCTCTGGAATTGGGGTTTATATCCTTGGTTCTACATTCAAATCACCCGCTCTTTTAAATGTAGGTAAGTTCATGATAATAGGCGGAGTTATCATAATTGTTCTAACGGGAGGGAGAGAATCAAAATCAATATTTGGAAAGGTTATTGGTGGAGTTGTATCTCTTTACGGTATAGTTAGTAGCTATGGTTTCTCTGCAGCTCTTGCAGATATTCTGTCCTATTCGAGACTGCTTGCTCTTGGTTTTTCAACTACAGTTCTTGGCATCATTATGAATACAATGGCGAGAATGTTTGGTAAGGGAATTATGCTCTTTATTCTTGCACCTTTGATACTCCTTGCAGGACATGGATTAAATTTCTTTATGGGGATTCTTGGAGCTTTTGTTCACCCAACAAGACTTATATTCTTAGAATTCTTTGGTAGATTTTATGAGAATGGAGGAAAAAGGTTTAAACCATTTAAGTTTTCAAGTGAAAAAATTATTCTTAAAAAGATTGATTAAGAAAGGAGTGGTAGAATGGAAAACATGTTAGGTTTAGTATTTGCAATTATGGGAATGATGGCAGCGATTTCCCTTGGTGGCATAGGTTCGGCCATTGGTGTAGGTATTTCAACTACCCAGGCTACCGGGGTTTTATCAGAAAAACCAGAACTTTACGGGAAATTATTTGTTATAATGGCACTTCCTGGTACACAGGGTTTCTACGGTTTTATAGAATTCTTCTGGATTATGACGAGATTGAGACTATTTTCTGGAATCCCTCAGATTTCCTACAGCCTTGGACTTCAACTCTTTACCATTGGTTTTGTAATGGGTATTGTTCAGCTATTCTCAGCAATACATCAGGGTAAGGTATCTGCAGGAAGCATCAATCTTGTTGCTGAAAGGGAAGAGGAGGCGGGTAGAGCAATAATTCTCCCGAGCCTTGTTGAAATTTATGCAGTTCTTGCTCTTATAGCTTCAATCCTTATAACAAATATAGTAACTGCAGGACTATGAAAATAGAAAGAATAGTTGAAGAAATAAGGAAAGAAACAGAAGAGGAGATAAAAAAGATCCTTCTTTCATCTCAAAAGGAGATAGAGCTAATTGAAAAGGAAACAAAGGAAGAATTAGAACAGATTGAAGAGAAGTGGAATAAAATAAAAGCAAAGGAGCTTTCTTCTTTGAAAGAGAAAAACAAGAGTGAAATTGAAAAAGAAGTGGAAGCTCTAATACTTAAGAAAAAGAATGAAATTCTTAAAGACTTTAAAGAGTATGCCAAGGAAAAGCTAAAGCAGGAGAACGAAGAAACGCTGAAGGAATTCTTTTTAAAGGAGATAGAGATAAGCTCTGAAACTGGTAGAGAGAAGATAGTTATAGGAAAAGATTTTAAAAGTCTTTTTGATGAGGAATTTAAAAGAAAAATAAGAGAAACTGTAGAGAAAAAATTGGGACAAGAGGAACTTAAATTTGAAATTGGCAACGAAACTAAAGTTGTAGGAGATGGTTTTGTTGTAGTCATTTCTCCTTTAAGAAAGTTAGAAGAGAAATGGAAAGAACTTCTGGTTGAATTACAGAAAATTCTATTTTTAGAGGAAGAGAAGTGAATTTAAAAGGCTGGAACTACCTTTCAGGAAAATCAGTGGTTCTAATGAGCAAGATTTTAAAGATTGAGGTAATGAAGAATTTTCTTTCCAATACGCTTGATGAATTTGTTTCAAATCTAAGAAGAATATATGAGATGGGGGAGGAGTATAAAGATTTTAACGAAATAATAAACTATGACTGGCGAAAGAATTTGAACCTAATAAAGACCAAATCACCTGAGGATTTTATTTTTAGCTACTTCCACACTTCTACTCTTTTTCTCTCCATAAGAGGTGTGTTGAGTGAAAAAGAGCTTACATTAACTACCGCAGATATATCGATAAGTGAAATAAGAAATTACATTTATAAAGGTGTAGGAAAACTACCTGAAGATATAAAACTTATTCTAAAAGAGTTAAAGAAGTACATCCAGGATGAGAAAAAGACAGAAATCTTTCTTATAAGAAAGGAAGTGGAAAGAGAACTGGAATTTGCAGAGAGAGATGAGTTTTTGAAGAGATTTCTTGAAATCAAGGTAGATCTTACAAATATTGTAAACTTTATAAGACATAAAGCTTTGAAGGAATCAGATTTTTACTATATTCCACATGGGACAATAAAACCTTCAACCTTTGATTCTTTTGAAAAATCGTCATTAGAATCCTTTATTGATTTCTCTCTTAGAAAGTATCCATCCTTTCAGGTTGAAAGAAAAATGGAAGATATGCTTCTCTCTTTAGGAAAGATAAAGGACGAGTATCTAATAAAATATTTGAAGAAAGCTCAAGGCGTTGGTTTTGGCCCCTCTCTTCCTTTTGCCTATATGAACTTAAAACTTATGGAGTATAAAAATTTAAGAACAGTTTATATCGGGATAAAATATAATCTCCCAGAGAGCATGGTTATTCGGAGGTTGAGAAACATAAATGGATAAAATATGTTTTTTTGGTGATGAATCAATAGGTTTGATACTTAAGGGTCTTGGGATAGACGCTTTCATTGATGAAAATATAGAAGAATCCTTTCAGGATGCCTATAGGAAAAATCTCTATTCTCTTATTATAGTTTCTGAGGATCTAAAGGATAGAATTTTACCTGTATACCTTGAGATGAGAAAGGAATTCCTTCCGGTAGTCATATTTCTTCCCACAAAGGGAAGAAGAGAGGAAGTAAGTTTTAAATATATAAGAAGGATGATAGAGAAAGCAGTTGGAGTGGATATCCTTAAAAAGGGAGAAGAAGAATGAAGAAAGGAAGAATAATTAAAGTAGCAGGCCCTTTGGTTGTTGCTAAGGGACTTGAAGGTGTAAAAATGTATGAAGTGGTCCTTGCTGGAGAGCAGGGACTGCTTGGAGAAGTAATTCAGATAAAGAGTGGAATGGTGTTTATTCAGGTTTATGAGGAGACAGAAGGTGTTGGTCCTGGAGATCCAGTTGTCCCTACAGGAGCACCTCTTTCTGTGGAATTAGGACCGGGTCTTATTGGAGCTATCTTTGATGGTGTTCAGAGACCTTTAAGTGTTATAAATCTCAGACATGGACCATTTATTGTTAGAGGAGTTAAAGAGAAAGCTCTTCCAAGAGATAAAGAATGGGAGTTTGAGCCGCTTGTAAAAGAAGGAGATGAGGTGGTAGAAGGAGATGTATTAGGCACAGTCAAGGAAACAGAAATTATTGTTCACAAGATACTTGTTCCCCCTGGGGTGAGTGGGAAAGTAGAGAAAGTTTTTTCAGGAAAGAAAAAAATTGAAGATACAGTAATCGTCCTAAAAACTGAAGATGGTAAAAAAGAGATATCAATGCTTACAAAATGGTCTGTAAGAATCCCAAGACCTGTTAAAAAGAAGCTTCCACCTGATATTCCTCTTGTAACAGGGCAAAGAGTTATTGATACATTCTTTCCTATAGCTAAGGGGGGAACAGCGTGCATCCCTGGTCCTTTTGGTTCTGGTAAAACTGTTACTCAGCATCAGTTATCCAAGTGGGCCGATGCAGAGATAGTTGTATATGTTGGGTGTGGTGAGAGAGGGAACGAGATGACAGAGGTGCTTATTGAGTTTCCTGAACTTAGGGACCCAAGGACAGGACGTCCTCTTATGGAGAGAACAATCCTTATAGCTAATACATCAAATATGCCTGTTGCTGCAAGAGAAGCATCAGTATTTACAGGCATAACCCTTGCTGAATATTTTAGAGATATGGGTTATAATGTTGCACTCATGGCAGATTCTACTTCTCGTTGGGCAGAAGCAATGAGAGAAATATCAGGAAGACTTGAGGAAATGCCTGGTGAGGAGGGATACCCTGCATACCTTGCTTCAAGAATTGCACAATTCTATGAGAGAGCCGGAAGAGTTGTTAATCTTGGAAAAGATGATAGAATTTCATCCTTATCTGTAATTGGTGCAGTTTCACCTCCTGGTGGCGATCTTTCAGACCCTGTAGTCCAATCCACATTGAGAGTTGTAAAGGTATTCTGGGGACTTGATGATACACTTGCATCAAGAAGACATTTTCCTGCAATAAATTGGCTAACGAGTTATTCACTTTACACAAAGGACCTTGATCCACACTATGAAGAAAAGGTGGATAAAGAGTTCCCTCCTTTAAGAGAAAAAGCAATGGAATTACTGGAAAGGGAAGCTGAACTCGAGGAGATTGTTAGACTTGTGGGAATAGATGCTTTATCAGCGAAAGATAGACTTGTCCTTGAAGGAGCAAAATCCATAAGAGAAGATTTTCTTCACCAGAATGCTTATCATGAAGTCGATACATACTCTTCATTAAAGAAACAATACTTAATGCTTAAACTTATCCTGTTTTTCTATGACAAAAGTGTAGAGGCTCTACAGAAAGGTGTAGAATTGGACAGCATTATTGAGCTTCCTGTAAGAGTGGATATAGCCAGAGCAAAATATATACCTGAGGAAGAGATGGATGAAAGATTTGATAAATTGATTGAAAAAGTTGAGGAGAGTTTCAGATCTCTAACTGAAGAGAAGGAGGTTGTTAATGGCTAAAGAGTATCTTACCACAAGTGAAATAGCAGGACCTCTAATGGTGGTTCAGGACATTAGTGGAGTAAAGTATGGGGAACTTGTAGAAATAACACTTCCTTCCGGTGAAGAAAGAAGAGGAAAAGTTCTTGTTGCTGAAGAAAACAGAGCACTTTTGCAGCTATTTGAACCATCCTATGGACTTAACCCAAAAGAATGTAGAGTTAAGTTCACTGGAAGAGGACTTGAAGTTCCTGTATCAAAAGATATTCTTGGGAGAATATTTAATGGATTCGGTGAACCTATAGATGGAGGACCTGACATTATTCCAGAGGACATGAGAGATATAAATGGAAATCCTATAAATCCATATGCAAGAGACTATCCAAACGAGTTTATTCAAACAGGTGTGTCAGCCATTGATGGTCTTAACACTCTGGTAAGAGGACAAAAACTGCCGATATTTTCTGGAGCAGGGCTTCCACATCCTCATCTTGCTGCTCAAATTGCAAGGCAGTCTAAAGTACTTAAGACAGGAGAAAAATTTGCAGTGGTTTTTGCTGCTATGGGTATCACCTTTGAAGAGGCAAATTTCTTCATAACTGATTTAAAGAGAACAGGTGCAATAACAAAGGCAGTGCTCTTTATAAATCTTGCAAATAACCCGGTAATTGAGAGAATATCTCTTCCAAGAACAGCTCTTACAGTGGCAGAGTATCTTGCCTTTGACCTTGATATGCACGTACTTGTAATACTTTCAGATATGACAAACTACTGTGAGGCATTAAGAGAAATTTCTGCTGCAAGAAAGGAAGTTCCCGGAAGAAGAGGATATCCCGGATATATGTATACAGATCTTGCAACGATATACGAGAGAGCTGGAAGAATAAAAGGAAAGAAAGGATCTATAACTCAAATCCCTGTTGTAACAATGCCTGAAGATGATAAAACCCACCCGATACCTGATCTTACCGGATACATAACAGAGGGACAGATATTTCTTTCACGAGATCTTCATAAAAGAGGAATATATCCCCCAATTGACGTAAGACCGTCGCTTTCAAGACTTAAAGATAAAGGTATTGGAAAAGATAAAACAAGGGAAGACCATTCAGATCTTATGAATCAGTTATATGCAGCCTATGCGAGAGGAAAAGATGCCGAAGAACTTGCTACAATTCTTGGTGAGACTGCATTAACACCTGTTGATAGAATATTTGTAAAGTTTGCAAATAGATTTGAGAAAGAATTTATAAATCAGGGTGAGTATGAGAACAGAACTATTGAAGAAACACTGGATATAGGATGGAAGCTTCTATCCATGATCCCAATTCCTGAACTTAAGAGAGTAAGAGAAGAATACATAGAAAAGTATCTAAAGAGGTTTGTAGATGAAGATAAAAGCAAATCCTAATAGAATGGTTCTCCTCCGCCTAAAGCGGAGGCTTAATATTGCAAGAAGAGGTCACAAACTCCTGAAAGATAAGCTGGAAGGGATGATGAAAGATTTTATAAAAACTGCTAAAGAGTTTAGAGAAGATACAGAAATTGTTGATAGAGAGTATTTAAGGATTGAAAGTCTTTTTGCTCTTGCAGAAAGTGAAATGGGGAAAGAAACGATAAAGCTTTTATCCAAAAAAAGAGCAGATATAAGGTTAAAGCACGAGAAGAAAAATATAATGGGAGTAGTTGTTCCAGAATTCAAACTTGATATAAGAGGAAAAGTCTTTGACTATCCAGTTAACATAACTACACCTGAATATGATTTTGGGATTCAAGGTTTTATAAGCTTCTTACCAAAACTTATCTCTCTTGCAGAAAAGATTAAAGCACTTGAGGAGCTATCAAGAGATATAGAAAAGACAAGAAGGAGAGTTAATGCCCTTGAATACATAATGATACCGTCTCTTGAAGAGACTATAAAGTATATAACAAATAAACTTGATGAGCTGGAAAGAGAATCTCACGCAAGGATTTCAAGAATTAAGGAGATAATAAGAGGGGAGGAAAAAAGGTAAAAATAAAAAGGGAGGGCATTTGCCCTCCCTTTTAAATTCAGTCTTTAAAAATCTAACCTCTGAATTTTTCTTTATCTACAAGCTTTCCATGACTTATGATGTATTCTGGTTCATCATGGTTTCTTAAGGCTTCAAGAACATTCTCCTCTTTTAGAACAACGAGATGTGCGTCATTTCCTTCTTTTAAACCAAAGTTTTTAATCCCCATAGCTTCCGCAGCGTCAACTGTTATCATATCATAGAGTTTTTCCATATCTTCACTGGTTGTCATCCAGAGTATATGAGATGAAAGGAACGCTACTTCCAGCATGTTATTTCTACCGTAAGGATAGTAAGCATCTGATATATCATCCTGACCAAGAGCTACAAGAGCACCCTCTTCTATCATTTCTTTAACTCTTGCATGAAGAGGTCCTGTGTGGGGATCGCTTATAACACCCATCTTTGCCTTCTTTAGAATGGCAACGAGTTTCATAAAGTATGGTTTTGGATATAAAGCCATTGCTCTTGCATGATGAGCAAGAACCCTTCCTTCCCACCCCTCTTTTATTGCTTTTAAGGCTAACATTTCCAGTGTTCTTAATCCAGGATCACCGGCATCATCTACAAGCATAGATACAGGTTTATCAAATTCTTTAGCGATTTCAAACATTTTGTCAATATGTTCCTGTTCATCTTCCTCAGTGAATTCAATCCATGGAATTCCACCAACTACATCTGCACCCAATTTCATTGCTTCTCTCACAAGCTCATAGGCTCCAGGTTCCCTTACCACTCCATCCTGTGGAAAGGCTACCACTTCCACATCAACAATTCCTTTAAACTCGTCTCTTGCTTTAATAAGTGCTTTTATTCCCTCAAGTTTTGCTTTATTATCTACATCAGCAAATGCTCTTATATGAGTAACACCATTTAATGCTGCCATCCTAAGAGCCTTTCTTACATTTGGAAGTATCCACTTTTCGTCATACTTTTCCTTTATCTTGGCTGCAAGTTCTATGGCTGTCATGGCTTTGCCCATATCTTCTCCATGATAATCCTTTAGAGCCTCTTCTGTCATCATCATCAGGGTATAAACCTTACACAGGTGAAGATGAGCATTTACAAATGATTCAGTTACAAGTTTTCCTTTTGCATCAATTTCTGTAGAACCCTTTTCATCAATCTTTTCTCTTATGGTTTTGATTTTTCCGTCAAGAATTCCAATGTCAACAAGACCTTTAAGTTTTCTTGTTTTCGCGTTTCTAATTACTATATCATACATAAGAACCTCCTTTTATTATTTAAAATACCTTCCCTTCCTTCAAATATTTTTGAGCAAGTTTTGCTCCTTCAAGGATGGTCTCATATCCAGTACACCTACAGAGGTGATTTTTGAGAGCCTTAAGTATCTCTTCCTCAGTAGCATCTATGTTTTTGTTAAACAGGGCATAAAGCTCCAGTATAATAGCAGGACTACAGAAACCGCACTGAACTGCACCAGCGTCTATAAGAGCCTGTTGAATTGGGTGGAGTTTTTTACCATCAGTTAATCCTTCAATGGTGATTACCTCTGCCCCTTCCAGTTTTTTGGCTGAGTATATACAACTTTTTACAGCCTCTCCATTTACTACTACAACACATGCACCGCATGTGGCATCATCACAACCTCTTTTCGCACCTGTAAGACTAAGGTAATCTCTCAGTATATCCAGAAGTTTTTCCCATCCTTCTATCTCCACACTTACAGGTTTTCCATTTACTGTGAAGTTAATCTTCTCTCCCATTTGTATTCCTCCTATTAAGAAACTTCTGTTTTTTGTTTCTTTTTCTCTTCAATGGCCTTTTTGATTAAGTCTGGCGTGATCGGAATACGATAAAAGTCTACTCCTATAGCATCGTATATTGCATTGAGTATTGCTGGGGCAACTCCTATAACAGGGTGCTCTCCTATTCCTCTTGCTCCGAAAGGTCCTATTTCATCTGGTGTTTCAACAAATTCAACAGTTTGTTTCTTTGGTGTATCTTCTATTGTAGGGAATCTATAAGTTTTGAAATGAGGATTTATAATTCTTCCATCTTTATCAAATTTCAGCTCTTCATAGAGTGTTGCACCAATTCCCATCATAACGCCACCAACCACCTGACCTCTTATCTGAACAGGATTTATCACCTGACCTACATCAAAAGCAGATGCAAAATGGTCTACAATTATCTCTCCAGTTTTTTTATCAATTCTTATCTCACATCCCTGAGCACCAAAGGTATAATCAACACCCATATTTCCCTGACCTGTCTCAGGATCCGGAAGTGAGTAACGTGGGAGTCTTGCATCAGCTGTTGCTTGAAGAACCTCTCCCACTGTTATTCCATCATCATGCATGTATCCTCTGACTATTTCAGGTACAGAGATCCTTACGCTTGGATCTGATTTTAAAAATACATACTCACCATCATAATCAAGCATATCTATGTCACATCTTAGAGCATATGCTGCATTTTGTTTTAACTTCTGAATGAGTCTTTCTGCTGCTCTAACTATGGCCCTTCCTCCCTGTACAGTAAACATGGAACCAATGGTTTGCCATTCCCATGGAGAAAACTGGGTGTCTATTTCTGTGTATACTCTCACCTTTTCTGGTGGAATTTTTAAAGCTTCTGCTGTTACTTGTTTAACTACTGTTCTTAAACCCTGTCCTACCTCGGCACCACCCATGTTAATTGAGACACTACCATCTATGTTGAATTTGATATAGCAACCTTTGGAGGAATTTGGTGCTCCTTTAGGTCCTTTAACTATAGCTGCAAATCCCCTTCCATAAAAGTATCTTTCATCTTCCTTTGGTTTTGGTTTGGAAAATATAGCCTTTTTTACAACATCTGTACACTTCTTAACATCTCCGTGCATCTTCCACATTTTTTCTCCAAGTGCATTCTCTTTTCCTTCACCAAGATAGTTCTTTTCTCTCAGCTCAAACTCATCCATATTAAGTTTTCTTGCCAGAATGCTCATGAGCCTTTCAAGTGCAAAGTGGGAATATTGATAACCATAAGCTCTATAGGCGCCTACAGGTGGTGTGTTTGTGTAAACTGAGTATGCTTCAAGATAACAGTTTGGAACCTCATAAGGTCCTGTTGAAGAATGAGCAGCGCCCTGCGCAATATTTACTCCTGTATCAGCATAAGCACCAGTGGAGTGATATACTGTAGCCTTCATTGCTACAAGCTTACCATCTTTCTTTGCTCCTATTTTCATTCTGATTCTCATACCATGTGCAATAACAGTGCTTGTAAAGTCTTCCTTACGAGATGCAACCCACTTTACAGGTCTTCCTGGTACAAAACTTGCTATATAGGCTACTGTCTGTTCAATAATTACATCAGATTTATAGCCAAAACATCCTCCAATTTCCGGAATGTGGACTCTCACATCAGAAACAGGCACTCCATAGGTTCTTGCAATATCCTCTCTTATTATGAAAGGACAGATAGACGAAGACCAGATTTCAATGGTCCCATCCTCTTTAAACCATGCAATCGTACCATGTGGCTCTATTGCCGCTGAGGAACCAAAGGGATAAATAAATTCTCCTTCTACAACCACATCTGCTTCTTTAAATCCTTTCTCTACATCCCCTTTCTTAAGCTCATAATGCATAGCTACATTAGTTTTTGGTATTGGTTTGTAGGCTGGTAGGTGCCAGTATTCTCCATTTTTTTCGTGAATAAGAACTGCATCCTCTTTCATAGCTTCTAGTGCATCTGTGTAAACTGGAAGTTTCTCATACTCAACCTTTATCTTCTTTACAGCCTGTTTAGCATAATAGGGATTTTCTGCAATAACTGCAGCTACTGGTTCTCCAATATATCTTACTTTATCCACTGCCATTGGGTAACGATCTCTTATGCAATCTCCATAAACAACTTTACACCCCTGCCCTGTAACTACCTTAACAACACCTGGAGATTTCTCTGCTTCAGATGTATCAATGGAGAGAATCTTTGCGTGAGCATACGGTGGAGTTAGTATAGCAGCATAAAGCATTTCAGGTAGTTTAATATCATCAAGAAAAACCGCCTTACCTGTTACTTTTGATACTGCATCTGGTCTCTGAACATTTTTTCCTAAGTACTTAAATTCCAACTAAATCACCTCCTTTAAGAGGATAGAATCTCTATTATTTCTTCAAATTCAAAATCTATCCTCTTTTCTTTCTCTACAACGCTTAAATCTTTTATCATAATTTCCCCCCTGTTCCATGTAATCATTTTATTTTTAGACTTGTTACTTGCTATTAATTTTACCGCATTGAAACCAAAAATGGAAGCAAGTTTTCTACTAAAGTATGTAGGTTTTCCACCTCTCTGAATATATCCAAGAACTGTCACCCTTACTTCAGAATGAGGGAGAAGCCTGGAGATTTTCTCTCCAATCGTATATGATGATCCTACCCCCTCAGCCATAACGATTATGTATGATTTTTTACCCTTCTCTATTCCTTTTTTAAGAACATTAATTACTTTTTTTAAATTAAATGGTATCTCTGGAATAAGAACTATTTCAGCACCTGATGCTATGCCAACCTCAAGGGCAATAAAGCCATGTTTTCTTCCCATAACTTCTATTATAAAAATTCTTTCATGAGAGGTGGCTGTGTCTCTTATTTTGTCAATAGCGTCAACGGCCGTATTTACTGCTGTATCAAAACCTATGGTTTCCTCTGTGCCATACACATCATTATCGATTGATGCCGGAATACCAATTACATTGATATCACTTTCTCTAGAAATTCTTAATCCTGCGTTAAGAGAGCCTTCCCCACCAATAATAATGAGGTTTTCTATACCTCTATTTATTAGATTTTTAATAGCCGTTTCCCTGATTTTTCTATCTTTAAATTCAGGAAACCTTTGAGATTTTAAAATTGTACCACCCTTGTTTATTATTCCACTCATGTCTCTTGAGGTGAGTTTAATGATTTCATTCTCTATTAACCCTTTCCATCCTCGCATTATTCCAAAAACATCAAAACCCTCAAGTATTGCTGTTCTTACAACAGCTCTTATACATGCATTCATACCAGGAGCATCTCCTCCTGGGGTTACAATTCCAATTTTAGACATGAATTACAATATTCTTGAAGTTCTCTACAAGCTTTTTAACTTCCCTTGGAGTTTCGTCTGGATCTGGTTTAATAAGTGCAAAAAGAATATTTGTACTTTTAACAAGACCAATGTGTCTCAATCCAGAAGGGTTGAAGGTCTTTTTGGCAAGTTCCATCAGTTTATCAAGATCTTTCAGATTTTTGTACATAGTTAGAAACCTGCTCTCACCCAATACAACTTCTCCTTTTTCAAGCTCTTTTGCTTCATCTATGTCTGGTCCAAGGAAATAGTAATATTTTTTAATTATATGAACATCTGTGTTTATCCGCACCTTTGATCTTAAGACTATATAAAGCCTATCGTGTTTTCTTGTCAGGAGTGATATTGGAAAATATAGAAGACTTTGGCGTGGTAGTAGTGTGAGGGTTAACTCTAATTTTTTAATAGCACTATCATTTAATTCGTAGTGAGCTCTGAAGCCAGCGTATCCTCCAATCCAGACATACGTTTTGTCTTTAATTCTCAAATTCTTTTCAAAACCCTGAACATATTTTTTCATTAAGAGAAGGTTGATTTTTCTGCCTTGAAAAAATTGGAGGGTTATTACCCCTCCGATTACAACAAGGATAATTATAATTTGAGACTGAGTCATAAAGTTTTCTCCTCTCTTTTTCCACCCACAACAAGAACCTCTGTAAAACCTGCTTTATTTAAGGATTCCACTATCTTTTTTGCCAGGGTGTTTGTTATATAGGATGCAAGAAATAGGTTGAAGGGTCGATATGCCATGGGATAAAGGTCTTTCATATGAATTATTATTCGAGTGAAATCAATCTCTATCTCATCAATAAACTCACCTGTTATTAAATCAAGTCCCGTTGTGGGTTCTTCAATTGTAGATAAAACCAATTTTATCTTTCTTATAGTTTCCCTATCTCCTTTATACCTCATATAAGATAATTATTATACAGCTCTTTCAATTCTTCAATACCACGTGGTGAATGCTCAAGGAGGGGAATTTCCTTTATTTGTATTCCTCTAAATTCTTCTCTCATCTTTTTTAAGACCTCTTCCTGCTCTTTTATCTTGCCTTTTATACCCTCAGGAGGCTTTTTACACTGAATTACTTTATTTAAAAATATAGTTCTTAGTTTTATCTTGAATTCTGAAAGGGACTCGGATATTCTTTTTGTTTCAAAAAGAGCAAGTTCCTCTGGCATTGTTACTACATTAACTGTTGTATTATCTGATGAAAAGAAGTTTCTCAGTTCTTCCATTTCAGCTCTATACCGAACCAATTCCTGCATTACATCATCTTCCTTTTCATCAGAAGTAAGTACTACCGTTTCTCCTTCTATTTTAGCTTCAAATCTCCCCTTCACATTTTCTACCATCTTTCTTCTATCAAGAATTCTTTTTCTCATTTTTATAAGTCTATCTGTCCATAAAAGGGAGAGTTTTGGCATTGCAAAAACTCTTATTGTAATTCCTGTAGGGGGTGTATCAAACACTATTGTATCGAATTCTTTCAGTTTTATAAACCTCTTTATAGCTTCAAGAACTGCATACTCTTCAATACCGGGAGAATGTCTCAAAATATCAAAGTATCTATCAAGGTTGAAGGTAGTAAGGTATCTATAAGTGTTTTTCATCTTATATGCAAGCTCATTCAGGTATTCTTTTATCATTTTCTCTATATCCACTTCCACAGCTGAGAGATTATCGCTGATCTTTTTTATCTTGTTGGAGAGCGTAGAGTTAAAAGCATCTCCAAGATTATGAGCTGGATCTAAAGATACGACGAGTACATTTCCATTATCTAAGGAAGTGCCTACACCAAAGGAAGCTGCAATAGTTGTCTTCCCGACTCCCCCTTTTCCAAGGAAAAAGTATGTTTTCATTGTTTACTCCTAATCAATGTCAAATGTTCCTGCAGTTTCTGCAAAGACATCGTCAAGATTTTTACTTCTTAGCATCATTACATATATTTCCCTCTGCATATATGGAAGAAGCCTTAAGACAAGACCAGTTGGAGGAGATGGGATTCCAGATAAAAAACCCATTGTTAAAAGTGCAAAAACATTTTCTGTTTCCTCCAACTCTTTCTCAATGAGAGAGACTGAAGCTTCTTTTAAACCTTCATCAATACCACCAAAGAATTTTCTAAGGAGATCGGAGAGCTTCTTCATTTCTATTTCACCTCTGCTTCAGGTTTTGGTCCTTTTCTGAATGCTCCCAAGAAATCTCCTATGAGGATAAAGTTAAGGATAATCATTATTATTGTAAATATTGCCACAGGATATTTGGTTGTTGCTGCTTTGATAGCTGGGACTGCAACGAAGAGGTACCATATCAATGCTACAGTAACTGTAACCCATAAGAAGAGTGCAGGGATAAGAACTGCATATTGCCATACTTTCTTTGCCTTCTGTACATTTCTAACCCATACCGCTGCTGTAATCATTGCAATGGATGCAAGCATCTGGTTTGCACCAGCAAATCCTGGCCAGAGGGCACCAAGAGTTCCTCCCCAGACAATAAGCATTCCAAGCCCTGCAGCGATAATTGAGCCAACCCATTTATTTGCGATGAATTTATAGAAACCTTCACTTGTCTTCTTCACAGGTTCCCATATCTCACCCCATGCAAACCTTGCAAGTCTGTTGGAGGTATCAAGGGTTGTAAGGATGAATGCTGAAACCCAGAGTCCTCCAAATGTTACTCCAAGTTTATAGGGGATTCCTATTGAACCAACAAGTTTTCCATATGAGTGGGTGAATATACCCACCTTACCAACTGTAGATCCAATAACTCCTGCTCCATACTTTCCAATAAGTGCCGGAGATGCAAGTTTTGCCATGTCTCCACCTGCTTCTTTAAGGACAGTCATTCCAAAAGCGGCTATAGAGAGAACGACTATTGTGGATAAGAAACCTTCAGTAAACATACCACCGTAGCCAACAAGAAGTCCACTTAACTCATTATCCAGCTGTTTGGAGCTTGTACCTGAAGCAACTATTGAATGGAAACCAGACAGAGCTCCGCAGGCTATAATTAATGGAACAGTTGGCCAGAACGGTGAGGGCTGACCACTTATCAAGTTAGGAGAAAATACTGTAAATGCAGGCCATGAGAATCCCTTGAAGGCAATAAGAGCTGCAAGACCACCGACTATAAGTCCAAACCACAGAATGTATGCATTTAGATAATCTCTTGGCTGAAGTAGTATCCATACAGGAAGTGATGCAGCGATTATTATGTAGATAAACTGAATCACATACCAGGCTTGCTTACTTGCAATCTTAATAAACGGGAATTTGAATCCTATAACTATAGCAAGTATAAGGAGTATTACTCCTATAATAGAAGCAGCACTGAAGTTCATCTTTGTTCTGTACATTATATAACCTTCAATCATAGCTACAATGATGAAGAGAATCGATGCTGTTGCAATTTCTGGAGTGGATGATGCAAGACCGGCGAAAACGTTCATAAACGCTGCTATAACAAGAAGAAGTGCAAAATATACAAAGAGCTCAAAAGCATACTTGGTCTTTGGTGTCATAAGCTTACCAGAAATCCACTGAACCGATTTACCATCATATCTTACCGAAGCCATTAAAGCAAGATAGTCATGAACACTACCAATAAAAAGGTTACCAAACCAAATCCAGAGAATACTTGGTAACCACCCCCAAACCATGGCAAGCGCAGGTCCTACTATTGGACCAGCCCCGGCAATAGAAGCGAAATGATGTCCATATAGAACGAACTTATTTGCAGGCATGTAATCTACATTATCCCTTAATTTTACAGCAGGGGTTGGTCTGTTAGGATCTGCCTTTACTACTTCCTTCTCCAATCTTCTACCATAGACCATGTAACCTATGATGTAAATAGCCCCTCCAATAATTGCTAAAAGTGCGGTCATTTTAGCTTACCTCCTTTTAAAAATCTCAAAAAAGGTTCTCGCACTCTCCGATCTCCTCAAGGGATATTATATCACATAAAATTAAAATTTTTTCAAAATAGATATATATTTTTACCTTGATATAATTAATTAAGGAGGTGTAAAATGAAAAAATTATTGGAGGATGCAATTCAGGCTGAACATGATGCAATGAGGTTTTATAAAAAAATCTCTGATTCAGTAAAGAATAAGATTGCAAAGAAAAAACTGGATAAACTTTCCAGAGAAGAGGAGTCCCATGAGAGAAAGCTCATTAAAATGTACAGAAAACTTTTTGAAGAAAGCTTTACACCTGAAGATAAGTTTAATGTAAATCCAGAATTTAATATTGTTGAAGAGAAAGATTGGGATAAAGTTAAATCTTTAGATATAGTGAAGATAGCTCTTCAATCTGAGATAAAGGCAATAGAGCATTACACGAAAATGCTTGAAAAAACTGTTGACGAAGAAGATAAAAAGTACATAAATGAGCTTATAAAAGTAGAAAAATATCATGCCGATTTATTAAAAAGGGAATACGATATACTTAAGAAACAGGATTACTGGGACAATCCAACTCTGGAGAATCTTGGCGATTTAAGATTATAGAAACTTATACAAATTCCATTTCAGGTTTTTTTATTTAATAAAATATAGTAAAATATTGTAAATTCCTTTCCAAGGAGAGTATTATGTTTGATATTACAGAACAGTTAAAGATAATTAAAAAGGGAACCTTAGAGATAATCAACGAAGAGGAGCTTGTAGAGAAATTAAAAAGAGGTAAACCTCTTGTTGTAAAACTTGGTGTTGATCCTACTGCTCCAGATATACATCTTGGACACACTGTAGTTTTGAATAAATTGAGAGATTTTCAAAGACTTGGTCATCATGTGGTACTTATTATAGGAAGTGGAACTGCAATAATAGGTGATCCATCTGGTAGAGATAAGGCAAGAAGTGGTCTTACTCCAGAACAAATTGAAAGGAATGCTAGATATTATAGCAAGCAGGCGTTTAAAATTCTGGATAAAGAAAAGACAGAGATACGATACAATGGTGAGTGGCTTCTTCCTTTAAAAATGAGAGAGATTGTGGAACTTGCCTCCCATTTTACAATAGCAAGGATACTTGAAAGAGATGATTTTTTTAACAGGTATAAAAAGGGAGTTCCCATATATCTACATGAGTTTCTATATCCTGTCATGCAAGCATATGATTCAGTAGTAATAAAGGCAGATGTTGAGTTAGGAGGAAGCGATCAAAAATTTAATCTCCTGTTTGGTAGAGACCTTCAGAGAGATGTGGGTCAGGAACCTCAGATTGCAATTCTTATGCCAATACTTAGAGGAATTGATGGAGAAAAGAGAATGGGGAAGAGTCTTGGAAATTACATTGGAATAAATGATGCTCCAGAGGAGATGTTTGGAAAAGTTATGAGTATTCCAGACCACCTTATAATTGAGTATTTTGAGCTTCTTACAGATAGAGATCCAGACGAGATTGAAGAATTTAAAGAAAGAATGGAGAAAGGAGAAAATCCCAGAGATTTTAAGCTTCTTCTGGCTGAAGAGATTGTTTCAAGATTTCATTCAAAAGAGGATGCCAAAAGAGCAAGAGATAGTTTTATAAAAGTTTTCAGTAAAAAGGAGATACCAGAAGATATTCCCACTGTTGAAATTGTAGAGGACAAGATCAATCTTGTGGAGCTCTTAAAGGATCAAAATCTTGTATCTTCAAAAAGTGAAGCAAGAAGATTAATTTTGCAGGGGGGTATATCTATTGATGGAAAGAAGGTGAAACCTGAAGAGATTATGATAGATGTAAAGAATGGCATGATTATAAAAGTTGGGAAGAGAAGGTTTTTGAAGGTGATTAAGAAATGATAAAGGGTCCAAAGGGATGTCCTGATATCCTTCCAGGCAAAACAGAGGCACTGTATATTGTAATTTCCTTCATAAGAGAAACTGTTGAAAATTTTGGTTATAGAGAGATTATAACCCCGGTTTTCGAACATAGAGAAATTTTTGAAAGAAGTGTTGGAGAGAATACTGATATTGTGGAGAAAGAAATGTACACATTTAAAGATAAAGGAGGAAGAGATCTTTCCTTAAGACCTGAGGGCACAGCACCTGTGGTGAGGGCGTATATTGAGCATGGTATGAAATCTCTTCCGCAACCTGTGAAACTCTACTATTTTGGACCAATGTTCAGGTATGAGAGACCTCAAATGGGAAGACAAAGGCAGTTTTTCCATTTTGGAATTGAGGCTTTAGGTGATGAGAGTCCATATCTTGATGTGGAAGTCATAAATTTGGCTCTTATCATTTTAAAGAAACTTGGACTTAAAAACCTGAGCGTAAAGATAAACAGCATTGGATGTAAAAAATGTAGACCGAAATATAGAGAGGCCCTGAAAGAGTATCTAAAGCCAAGGTATGAGAAGCTATGTGATGATTGTAAGAGAAGATTTTATTCCAATCCTCTAAGAATTCTTGATTGCAAAAAGGAATCATGTAAAAGAGAAACAGAAAATGCCCCAAGAATTATAGATTTTCTGTGTGATGAATGCAGGGAGCATTTTGAGAAAGTTCTTGAACTCCTTGATATTCTCGGTGTTAAGTATGAGATTGACAATAGGCTTGTAAGAGGGCTTGACTACTATACAAGAACTGTATTTGAAATTCAATCAGGTGATTTGGGAGCTCAGAATGCAGTTCTTGGTGGTGGTAGATACGACGATCTTTCTGAAAGTATGGGAGGTAAGAAAACACCTGGTGTTGGATTTGCCATGGGGATAGAGAGATTAATGATTCTTCTTGAGAAAACTGGAAATTTGCCTTACAGAGAAAGAAAAACAATTTATATACTTCCCATTTCTGAAGCAGATTATATAGATGCATTCAAGTTATATATGGATTTAGGAGAAGAAGGAAGCAGTGTATTTATTCCCTATAAACCTAAAAAACTAAAATCCGGTGTTACTGATGCAGTAAAGAGAAATGCATCTTATCTAATAATAGTGGGTGGAGAAGAAAGAGAAAGAGGAAATGTAATCTTGAAGGATTTATCAAGAAAAGTTCAGGAGGAGATTTCTCTCACAGATATCAAGGAAAGAATTAAACAATTGGAGGAGAGGAATGGAAAGAAGTAAGTATTGCGGTGAAGTAAATAAAAGTGACGTTGGTAAAAGACTAACACTTTTTGGATGGGTAAAGAATATAAGAGACCTTGGCGGTTTGACTTTTATTGAATTAAGAGATAGAGCTGGTTTTGTTCAAATAGTTTTTGATCCAGAAAAGGATAAGGATCTTCACAAAAGAATCAAAGGAGTCGGTGTGGAGTGGGTTCTTAAAGTTGTTGGAACTGTCAGGGAAAGACCAAAAGAAAACATAAATGATAAAATTCCCACAGGTGAGGTAGAAGTTGTTGCTGAAGAGATGGAAGTGTTGAATAGATCAGAAGCGCTTCCATTTGAAATTGATTCGAGGAGTGAAATAAATGAGCTTTTAAGACTTAAGTATAGATATCTTGATATAAGAAGAGAATTTATGAAGAGAAACATATATATTAGATCAAAAGCCACAAATGTTGTGAGGAATTTTCTAATAAGTGAGGGATTCTGGGAGGTGGAAACGCCTATACTCACCAAGAGTACTCCTGAAGGAGCAAGAGATTTTCTTGTTCCTTCAAGAATATATCCTGGAAAATTCTATGCTCTTCCCCAATCTCCTCAGCTCTTCAAACAGATACTCATGATTTCAGGTATAGACAGATACTTCCAGATTGCAAAGTGCTTTAGAGATGAAGATTTAAGAGCAGATAGACAACCAGAGTTTACACAAATTGACATAGAGATGTCCTTTATCTCCGAAGATGACATTATGGATGTAGTTGAAAGAATGATCAAAAAAGTTTTTGAAGAAACATTGAATATTAGTATTCCGATTCCTTTAAGGAGAATATCTTATTCTGAAGCGATGGAGAAGTATGGCTCAGATAAACCTGATCTGAGATTCTCACTTCCTATAACTGATTTTACAGATATTTTTTTAGATTCAGATTTTAAGTTGTTTAAAAATATAATAAAAGAAGGTGGAAGAATCAAAGGGTTTGTAATAAAAAATAGACTTCTATCAAGAAAAGAGTTAAAGGAGATAGAGGAAAAAATTAAAGACATTGGACTATCTGGTGTGATAGGTTATTCCATCTCTGATAAAGTTCCTTCAATTCTCACAAAGTTTATAAATGAGGAGCAAAGGAACAAACTTAGAAATTTAGCCAGTGAAGGTGATACTATTCTATTGTTTGCAGGAAGGGACAATGAGTTTCTGGAATTACTTGGGAAGGTAAGATTATATCTTGGAGAGCTTTTTGGCATGATAGAAAAGGAAAAATTTGAGCTTCTATGGGTGACAAATTTCCCTCTCTTTGAATGGAATGAAGAGGAGAAAAGATGGGATTCAAAACACCATCCCTTTACTTCCCCTTCTCCTGAAACTGTTGAGTTACTGGATAAAGATCCTGGAAAAGTTTATTCCCGTGCCTACGATTTTGTCATAAATGGCTATGAAATTGGTGGTGGAAGTATAAGAATTCATGATATGAATTTACAGAAGAAGATATTCAATCTTTTGGGTTACTCTGATGAGGAGGTAGAGAATAGATTTGAGTTTTTCCTTCGTGCCTTAAGATATGGTGCTCCTCCTCATGGTGGTATTGCTCTCGGGCTTGATAGGTTAGTCATGCTCCTTTCAGGAGCTTCCAGTTTACGAGATGTGATTCCTTTTCCAAAAACACAGAAAGCCATATGCCCTCTGACGTCGGCACCCAGCGATGTTCAGGAGGAACAACTCAAGGAATTAAAGATAAAGATTGAAGAGAAGTGAAAGGAAATGTATAATTTAATTGATGAATTTAATTGTTACACACAGATCAGCGGATTTTGATGCATTAGCATCCCTTGTTCTTGCTGGAAAAATATTTCCAGATTCTGTACTTTTACTACCTACATTATCTTCACCTGTTTATTCCTTTTTCTCAATATACGGAACATTATTTGATAACATAAAGCCAAAGAAAAAGATAGATTTGGAAAAGATAGATAAGATTATTGTAGTTGATACTCAGTACCCGGACAGACTCGGATCAATAGGTGATTTTGTTAAAAATTTTCCAAAAGTTGTGGTGATAGACCATCATGAACTAGATTCAACTGCTTTACCTCAAGCTAAAAAGATAATAAAGATAGTTGGAGCTACAACCTCAATAATTGCTCATATGCTTAAGAACAAGAGGATAGAATTAAATTCCATTGAGGCAAGTCTTGGTGCCCTTGGAATATATGAAGATACAGGGAATCTTACATTCTTAACGACTAAAAAATATGATATGGAGGCTTTAAGCTATCTATTCAACTTTGGTGTTGATCTAACAATGGTTTCCAAGTATGCAATGACATATATGAATGTTATACAGAAAAAGGCATTTGAAAAACTCCTGTTTGCTCTTAAGATAAAAACCATAAATGGTTATAGAGTTGGGATTTCAGAGGTTGTGCTGGAAGAGTATGTTGAAGGGATGGGTTTTTTAACTCATAAACTTCTTGAGCTTTTTGATCTCAGTGCAGTGTTCATAATTTTGAAATCCATAGAAAAAAAGAGAGCGGTTATAATAGCGAGGAGTAAAACTGTTGAAGTGGATGTAAGAAAAATACTTGCTCCTTATGGAGGGGCAGGACATAAGACAGCCTCCTCTGCAAATTTTGAGATTAAGGAAGACGAGATCTTGACTGATAAGATAGTTAAATTGGTGGAGGAGAACACTTCAAAGAGAATTCTTGCTAAGGATATAATGAGTTCCCCGGTAAAGACTGTAAGCGAGAAGAGTACTCTTGATGAAGCAAGAAAGATTATGTTAAGATACGGGTTTTCTGCTCTTCCGGTGGTTAAAAAAGAAAAGATTACAGGAATACTTTTAAGAAAGGATCTTGAAAGGATGGAACTTCATGGGCTTACAAACCTTAAAGTAAAAGACTTTATGAAAAAGAGTATAGTTATTGTATCTCCCGAGACTCCTCTTGAAGAAATTGAAAAGATAATGATTGAGGGAAATGTTGGCAGGATTCCTGTTGTGGTTAAGGGAAAGATAGTAGGAATAATTGCAAGAAGTGATATATTAAGAGCTATATATCCTGAAATAAACAAAGTTATCTTTCCAGTAGAGAGGGATTATATAATTGATCTATTGGAAAGAAATGTACCCTCAAGAATAGCAAAAAGATTTAAGGAGATAGGTAAAATTGCTGAAGGTCTTAATATGAAAGCTTATCTTGTAGGTGGCTTTGTAAGAGACTTGCTTTTAAAGAGAAAGGTAGAGGATATAGATATAGTAGTGGAAGGAGATGCCATAATTCTTGCAAGAAAGATAAAGGAAGAATTTAAAGCAAAGATATTTATACATCCAGATTTTAAGACTGCAAAGGTTGTATTTGATGATGAAGTAAAGATTGATATAGCTTCTTCAAGGAGAGAATACTATAAGGAGCCAGCTGCTCTTCCAAAAATAGAGTGGGCAAGTTTAAAGGAGGATCTTGCAAGAAGGGATTTTACAATAAATACTCTGGCGATATCTTTAAATCCTAATGAATTCGGTCTTCTAATAGATTTGTTTGGTGGGATAAAAGATTTAAAGGAAAGAAAGATAAAGGTGCTCCACAATTTTAGCTTTATAGAAGATCCTACAAGGATATTGAGGGCAATTAGATATGCCACAAAACTCGGCTTTGTTATAGAGGATGATACGATAGATTTGATGAGAAATACAATGAAAACAGGACTCTTTACAGACTCAAGAAATACAAGAATGAAAGAAGAATTTTTCACCATATTAAGAGATAAAACTATAACTATTCCAGCTTTAAGAATACTTAAATCCCTTGACGGCTTCAAGTGCATTCATAGAAAGCTTAAATACACTGAGAGGACAGAAAAATTAATTAAAGAGGCTGAAAAGTTGATGAGAAAAATGGAGAGGGAGGTAGTTCTTTTTGAAAGAGATAAGATTATACTTTTCCTTTTAATTTCTGAACTCAATGATTTTGAAAGGAAAGAGGTTATAAAGAGATGGTGTATGAAAGAGAATTTTATAAATAAAGAGTCTTACTATTCTGATAAACAGAATGAACTTAAGGAGACTGAAGAGGCCTATTCCATTTATAGAATCCTCGAACCCCTTACTTTAGAGGAGATAGTTTATCTTTATGCTAAAGGAGATAAAGAGATAAAGAATAAAATTGAAAAATACCTGTTTGAGTTAAGGAAACGAAAGCTTCATATCGGGGGAAAGGATTTATTGAAACTTGGAATGAAACCATCCCCAGAGTTTAGTAGAATTTTAAGGATAGTAAGAAGATATGTAATAGAAGGTAAATTAAAAACTAAAAAGGACGAACTTAATTTTGTAAAAACTTTGTTAGAGAAAGGAGAAAGGCATGTTTTTGAAAAAACTACTTGAGCTTCTATTCATTTTACCTACCATAATCATTGCAGTTATTATTCATGAATATGCACATGGATGGGCTGCATATAAATTGGGTGATGAAACTCCAAAGAGAAGTGGGAGATTAACCCTGGATCCACTGAAACACATTGATCCTATAGGCACAATTCTTGTTCCAATACTACTTCTTATAACATCCAACTTTACTTTTACATTTGGATGGGCTAAGCCAGTTCCAGTTAACTTTTTAAGATTTAGAAATCTTAGAAAGGGGCTTATTCTGGTTTCCCTTGCTGGACCTCTATCAAATCTTCTCCTTGCTTTAGTATTTGCTTTAATCTATAGATTTCTTGTTTTTCCATTTCCAGCATTTTCTTCTTCGTATCTGGAATTTTTTACAAGGTATATGGTAATAATAAACTCTGTTCTTGCAATATTTAACCTGATACCCATTCCACCTCTCGACGGATCAAAGATTTTATATGGAATATTTTTGAAGTACCCACAGGATGTTCTTATGAATCCAAAGATTGATATGTACGGGATGATTATTCTTGTTATACTTCTCTTCTTTGGAGTGATAGGAAAGATTATAAGTCCGATTTTAACATGGCTAATATACCTACTTCTCTGGTAAGCAAGAAAAAGAAAAAAGCTGTACTTATAGGAACGATAACTGGAAAGTTCAGCCAGTTCTTACCAGAGGAAACTCTGGAAGAACTTGATCTTCTTGTAAGGACCCTGGGTATAGAGGTGGTATTTAAAACTTTAAAAAGACTTAGAGAGATCAACCCTGCTTATTTTATCGGTAAGGGGGCACTCATGGAGATTTCCAGTCTGGCAAAGGATAAGGGGGCAGAATATCTTATTTTTGATGAAAAACTTTCCTATTCTCAAATAAGAAACATAGCGAATTTAACTAACCTATTTGTTCTTGACAGACCCCATGTAATAATTGAAATTTTTGAGAAGAGAGCAAAAACAAGAGAAGCTAAAATCCAGGTGGAGCTTGCAAGGCTCAAGATGGAACTTCCAGCCATTGTTGGTATAGGGAGAAGCCTTGATCAACAGATGGGAATTGTTGGAATAAGGGGTGGTCCTGGAGAAAAGTATAGAGAATTGAAGAGAAGAACTGTGGAGAAAAAGATAAAACAACTGGAAAAACAACTTACTTTGATAAAGAAAAGAAGAATTACAAGGAGGAAATTAAGAAACAGAAGTGGTATTCCTATAGTGTCAATAGTTGGTTATACCAATGCAGGAAAGACCACTCTTTTCAACGCAATTACTTCAGAGAAGGCATATACGGAGAATATGCTCTTTGCTACCCTTGATACCCTTGTAAGGAAGTCATATCTTAAAGGTCTTGGGAAGGAAATAATTTTTGTCGATACCGTTGGTTTTATCCAGAAACTTCCACCCATTCTCATTTCCTCTTTTAGATCTACGCTTGAAGAGATTAACGATTCTGATTTGATACTTCTTACAGTGGATGCATCAAATATATCTTATAGGAAACATATAGAAACTGTAAGAAAAATTCTTAGAGAGATTTTAATAAGAGATATACCCATAATAATTGTCTATAACAAAATTGACCTTTTAGAAGGATTCCAAATAGAGAAACTAAAAAGTGGAGATCCAGAGGGAGTCTTTGTGTCAGCTCTAAAGGGCTATGGAATAGAAAAACTGAAGGAAAGAATAACTCAGCTACTTTCTGGCATCAACTCAAATGCATTTAAAGAAGCTTAACTTTACGGAGTATAAAGACCAGCTTTAACAGGTATCCATAAGCTTAGCTGAGGGAAGAATGTGAGTATAATTAGACCAACAACTGCGGCAATAACAAAAATCCATACTTCTCGAGAGAGTCTATCAAGGCTACTTTTTATCAAATTTGCTGCAACATAGAGATTTACAGCTACAGGTGGTGTGATCTGGCCAATGGCAAGGGCAACTACAAATATCACTCCAAAGAAGAGAGGATCTATGTGGAAGTGTGCAAGAACAGGCATCAATATAGGCATGAAGACATAGGTTATTGAAATCGCATCAAGGAACATACCTGCGATAATGACAACGAGGTCTGTAAGAAGCAATACAACTATAGGAGATTTTGAGACTGACACAATAAATCTTGCGGAGGTGTCTATAACACCTAAGGTAGCTGCTGCCCATGAGAATATACCAGCAAATGTTACAACAAACATTACAACAGAGGAGGTAACAGCAGTATTAACGAGTGCTTCATAAAGTGATTTTAAGTCAAGAGTTTTATATACAAAGAATCCCACAAATAAACTATAAAATACAGCAATTACTGCTGCCTCTGTAGGTGTAGCAACACCTGCATAGATTCCACCAAGTATAATCACAGGTGCAAGTAATGCCCAAAAAGCATCCTTTAGTGCAATAAGAATTTCCTTGAGGCTGCCTCTTCTTGTTGTACCGTGATAATTTCTCTTCTTCGAAACATAATAGGCGCCTCCTATGAGAGATAGTCCTATAATTATACCCGGGATGATACCGCCAAGGAATAGAGCACCCACAGATACACCAGTAACATTACCATATATTATGAATGCTATACTTGGTGGAATAACAATTGCAAGTCCACTGGCTGCAGCTATGGTTGTTGCAGCAAAGTATGAACTGTAACCCTGAGCAACCATAGGTGTTATTAGTATGAGTCCAATAGCAGCAGTAGTTGCTGGTCCTGAACCAGATACAGCACCCCAGAACATTGCAGTTACTATAGCTGCTATTGCAAGGCCACCTGTAGCTTTACCAACAATTAATGTTGCAAGATCTGCAATCTTTTTTGCAAGCTTTGCCTTCTCCATAATGATACCGGCGAGAACAAAGAAAGGGATGGCTATAAGTGGGAATTTGGCTATTCCTGCTGCGAAGTTTCTTGAGAGCATATCAAGTCCAAGATGGTACTTCCATATGGCAAGAACTGCAGCTATTCCAATTGAAGTCCCAATTGGTACACCAAATATCAAAAGTAAGAAAAAAACTCCAAATAATAAAAGGATGGCCATTACTTCCCTCCCTTATCTATATTCTTTATCTCTCTTAAAGTAGATTGAAAAATTCTTATAAATATAAAGACAGAAAAGATAGGAATTCCAATTGTGTATACCCAGAATGGGATACCCAATGCTTCACTTGTTGCATGAAACAGAGTTATATCTTGATATATCTCCTTAATTGCATATATATTGACAAGGAGAAATAGAATGGTTGATAAAAGTCCAGAAATTATGGCTACACCTTTTCTAATTCTCTTCGGTAATTTTTTGTACAAAGTAACCATTCCAAGGTGAGACCCTCTTTCAAATGCTATTGCAATACCTATCACAGTGACCCATATGAATAAATTGACCTCTATCTCCTCAGTAAATGCAAATGAAAAGTGAAAAATGTATCTACTTAAAACATTTATAAAAGCAATTGTTGCCATGACAAAGACCATTATGGCAACCAACAATTCCTCTATCTTAAGTTTCTTCTTTCCTTCCATTTTTTCTCACCTTCCTTTAAAACAGAAAAAGGGGGAGAAACTCCCCCTTTAACTTACTTACCCATATCTCTCTTTGCTGCCTCAACAACTTCTTTTCCAATCTTATCTACCCATTCATCAAATACTGGTTTTGTTGCCTCTATAAATGCCTCTCTTTCCTCATCTGTTAGGAAGGTAACCTTCATGCCATTATCTTCCAAGTACTTTACAGGATCTGCAACTTCTGGAGTAACTCCAAACTTTTCCTTGAGAATATTTATGGACTTATCTCCATCAAGTCCAGCACGGCATAGAGCCTTTTCATACTCAGCTGCCTCCTCTGCAGCTTCTTTTATTGCCTTCTTTATATCATCTGGAAACTCATCCCATATCTTCTTGTTTACTCCAACAATAACTGGATCAACGAGGTAGTTCCAGAAGGTTGCATACTTATGGTATTGCCATATTTTGACAGGTATGAGAACTCCAACTGGATTCTCCTGACCATCAACAGTTCCTTGCTGGAAAGCAGTTACTGCATCTGCCCAGTTCATATTGGTTGGATCAGCACCTAACTGTCTGAAGATATCAAGGAATATTGGAGAACCGACAACTCTAATCTTCAATCCCTTCAAGTCCTCTGGTCTCCTTATTTCTCTCTTGCTATTTGTTAGCTCTCTAAATCCATTCTCAGCCCATGCTAAGCCAACTACACCCTTCTCTTCCATCTTTTTAAAGATTATTTTCCCCGTCTCTCCATACTCCATCTTGTCAAGGTTTTCAAATGTGTTTATAAAGAATGGTAGGGAGAACACATTCATCTCCTTTATCACAGGAGACCAGTTAATTGTGGAACCCCATGCAAAGTCTATTGCTCCAGATGCCATAAGCTGAAACTCATTTGTTTGCTTACCTGCAAAGAGCTGTCCACCATAGTAAACTTTTATATTTACTTTTCCATCCGTTTTCTCTTTAACATCATCAGCAAATTTTTGCGCACCCAGACCCCACCAGAAGGTAGGACCAACTACTACACTTAGTTTATATTCCTCTTTTGGTGTCCATGTGGGTTTCTCCTCTTTCGGTTTACAGGAATAAGTGGAGAAGCCCAAAACTACCAGAAGGGATACAATTAAGATAAGACTTACGATTTTTTTCATGATTTAACCTCCTCTCTAAAAGTTTTATTTTTTTAAAAATGTAATATTTTCTCACCTCCTTTTCCAATTCAAATTTCAGGGTTTTCAATTAAGTTAGCTAATTCCTTTAAAAACTTTGCTGCATCAGCACCATCTATAACCCTATGATCATAAGATAGAGAGATATAACCCATATCTCTTATGAAGAGTGTATTGTTGTCAAAGATTTTAATTCCTTTTTTGATCCTGCCAATTCCTAAAATTGCAACTTCTGGTGGATTTATAACAGGAGTAAATATATCTGTTGCCATCATTCCAAGATTGGTTATTGTGAATGTAGAATCCCTTATTTCTTCTGGTTTTAAAACTCCGCTTCTCGCTTTAGATGCAATTTCTTTAAGCTCATTGTTTATTTCTTGAAGCGATAAAGAATCAACATTTTTTATGACTGGAACAATAAGACCTCTCTCTGTATCAACAGCAACTCCAATATTTACATGGGTGTAAATCTTCAACTTGTCACCATCAAAGTGTGCATTGAATTTTTTAAATTTCTTCAAAGTGCTTGAAACAACAAATATCAATCCAGATGTGATGCTAACATTCGTTTCATTAACTTTTTTTATAAATTCAGTGAAATCAACCTCTAAGATGTTTGTTACTGTTACTGCTGTATGAAAAGATTTTGAAAGCCTCTCAGAGATGACTTTTCTTAAGCCTGAGAGTTTCTCTATTGTTACTTCCCTCAAGGAGGTGGAGGCGGAGAGGAACGGCAAGAGATCCCTTTTAACTATTCTTCCTCCAGGACCACTTCCTTTAACCTTTGATAGATCAATATTCATCTCCTTAGCTATTCTCCTTGCAAGAGGAGATATTTTTATCCGTTCCTCTCTCCTCTTTGGAGGTACTGGTTCTTTCTTTTCCTCTTTTTCTCCTTCCTCTTCAATTAAGGCTATAACCTCTCCAACTTTATACTCTTTTCCTTCTTCTCCCATTATTTTTTTGATAGTTCCACTAACTGGTGAAGCTACCTCATTTGTTATCTTTTCTGAGGAAACCTCAAGTAATGGTTCACCCTTCTTGACTTTTTCACCTTCACTTTTAAACCACTTTTCTATAAAGCCCGTTTCCATTGTTAAACCAAATTTTGGCATTCTTACTTCATACATTGTTTACTCCAAAACTTTTTTGATAGCTTTAATTACATCTTTATAATCTGGTGTGACAAATTCCTCAAGTGGTGGACTGAATGGCATGGGAACATTCTTTTCACCAACCCTCAAGATGGGTGCATCCAGATAATCAAAAGCTTCCTCCTGAACTACACTGGCAATTTCTGCTCCCCACCCAGCTCTCTTCCAGGTTTCATGGGCAACCACAAGGTGGTTTGTTTTCTTTACAGATTCAATAACTCTCTTTTTATCCCAAGGAACCAAAGTTCTTAAATCGATCATCTCAACACTTATTCCTTCCTTTTCCAATTCATTAGCTGCCCTTAATGATTCATGCACCATTCTTGACATAGCAACAACTGTTACATCCTTTCCCTCTCTTTTAATATCAGCAACTCCAAATGGAATTAAATATTCTTCCTCTGGAACTGGACCTTTTATTTTATAAAGTCTCTTGTGCTCAAAACATATAACGGGGTCATCACTTCTTAATGCAGTTTTCATTAAACCTTTCATATCATAGGGTGTGGAGGGGATTATAATTTTTATTCCTGGCACATGCATGAATATTGTCTCTATCGATTCTGAATGCTGAGCTGCTGCTGATTGAGCTACACCATCAGGACCTCTTAAAACAAGGTGAAGTTTTCCCTGCCCCCCTGTCATGTATCTTATCTTCTCAATCTGCAAAGTTATTGATTGTATTCCCGTAAAGAGGAAGTCTGCAAAGTGAAATTCAACTACAGGACGCATCCCTACGAGGGCAGCACCCAACGCTGAACCGTAAATTGCTTCTTCAGATATTGGCGTATCAAATATTCTGTCAGGAAACTTACCTAAAAGTGATTTATAGGCACCAAATATACCTCCCTGTTTTGCAATATCCTCTCCATAAGTGAATATGGTAGGATCCCTCTCCATTTCCTCAAGAATTGCTTCACCCAATGCTTCTGAGAAAGTTATCTCTCTCATTCCTTACCTCCATTAATAATCATAGCCAGTATCATCAACAAATAGATCTGTTAGTGCATCCTCTGGTTTTGGCATAGGACTTTCTTCAGCAAACTTTACTGCTTCATCTATCTCTTTTTCAGATTCACTCCATATAGAGTCTCTTAGATTTTTATTTAGAATCTTCATTTCAAAGAGTTTCTTTTCGAACCTTCCTATGGGTTCTTTGGATAAGAATTTTTCTATTTCTTCTTTCTTTCTATACAATTCAGGGTCTCCAACAAAGTGTCCTTTCAGCCTATAGGTTTTTGCCTCAATCAGAGAAGGACCTCCACCTTCTCTTGCTCTTCTTATAGCCTCTTTAGCAGTTTCATACACAGCTATAACGTTATTTCCATCAATAGTAACCCCCGGTATTCCATAACCTACTGCTCTATCAGAGATATTCTCAACAGATGTTGTTTCCTCTACTCTTGCCGTGGAGGCAAATCTGTTATTTTCGTTAATAAATACAACAGGAAGCTTATAAATAGACGCGAAATTCAGACTTTCATGAAATGCACCCGTATTTGAAGCTCCTTCTCCAAAAAATGCAACAACGACTTGGTCACTTTTTTTGATTTTTATTCCCAGTCCTGCACCTACAGCTATTGGTAATCCACCACCGACAACTCCGTTGGCACCCAAAACACCTATCTCAAAGCTTGCTATATGCATGGAACCACCTTTTCCCTTGCAGTAACCTGTAAGTTTACCATAAAGCTCAGCCATCATTCTTTTCATATCTCCACCTTTGGCAATCATATGTCCGTGTCCCCTATGTGTGCTTGTGATATAGTCATCTTTTCTTAAATTTGCCATTACCCCTGTAGCGATAGCTTCTTCTCCAATGTATAAATGGATGAATCCCGGAAGTTTACCCTCTAAAAATAATTTCTCTGCCCTTAATTCAAAATTCCTTATTCGAACCATTGTTCTGTACAAATTTAGTAGGAAGTCCTTTGAATATTCCATGAAAACCTCCTTGATCTTTTCTGTTCTAAAGTATGCAAATTTTGTGCCAATATAGATAAAAACTTGATTATGAAAGTATTTGAAGCATAGGTGTACGAAAAAACTCTTGTCATTTTTACAAATATATGTAAAATAATTTAACAAAGGTTAGGAGATACGATAAATACCGCCTTATTAGTGTAAAAAATATTTACATTAAATCTTTATATTCCATTTAGAGATAAGTCTATACACAGTAGGTCTTGAAACTCGTAATATCTTTGCTGTTTTAGAAATATTCCAGTTTGTTTCTCTTAATGCCTTTAAGAGCGTGGCTTTCTTTACCTCTTCTATTGATTGTACATCTGTTTTTGATGAAAGCACTTCTTCAGGTAGATATCTTTCGTCAAGTGTCTCCCCCTCACATATATTTAATGCTCTCTCGATTATATTCTCCAGCTCCCTTACATTACCAGGAAAGTCATATTTTAAAAGCGGTTTTAGAAATGAATCATCTATTTTTATTTTTCTCTTTTGAAGTTTCTGAGAGAGCTTTCCTACGAAATGTTTTACAAGGAGAGGTATATCTTCTTTTCTCTCTCTCAAGGGAGGTATCTTTATCTGAATAACGTTTAGTCTATGGTAGAGATCTTTTCTAAAGTTTCCTTTCTCCACCTCAGAAGTCAAATCTCTATTGGAAGCAGCTATAACTCTTACATCTACATCTATTGATCTAACTCCTCCAATTCTTGTTACACTTCTATCCTGTAGTACTCGCAAGAGTTTAGACTGGAGACCTACAGGCATCTCTCCTATTTCATCAAGGAAAACGGTTCCTCCATCTGCAAGCTCAAATTTTCCAGGTCTTCCATTTTTATCTGCTCCTGTGAAGCTTCCAGGTTCATATCCAAAGAATTCACTTTCTGCAAGTTCTCTTGGAATTGCGCCACAGTTTATAACAACAAATGGACCCCTTCTCCTCATTCCCTCATAATGAATTGCTTGTGCAAACATTTCTTTACCTGTCCCCGTTTCTCCAAGAATAAGTACATTGGAGTTAGATTTTGATGCAATTTTTGCTATTCTTATGGCTTCTCTAAACATGCTACTCTTGCCCACAATGTCCGAAAATCTAAATTTTGCTTTTGCCCCTATATAAGATGTTACAAATTTCCTAACCCTGCTTATTTCTCTAAAGAAGTCAACTACACCTACAAATTTCCCATTTTCATTCCTTACGACGACTGCCGTTTTTATAAAATGTAGGGTCCCCATAGATGGACTATTTATGATAAATTCTCTATCTACATAACCTTTATGAGTTTTATAAACCGACAAAATAACAGGAGTAAAATCAACTACATCGCCTACAAATTTACCTACAGCTTTATTGGGATCTATACGTAAGATATCAGCAGCTCTTTCATTCATGTAGAGAATTTTCGCGTTCTCATCGAGACACAAAACTCCATCCTTTATTCCTTCACTTATAATATCAAGATATTTTTTCGAAAGCTTTAAATTTTCTGTAGTTTCTCTCCACATAACCTCCTTTTCTACTGCTTCTGCAAGGGAAGAAACTACAGCTAATGCGTAATCTGGGTAATTACTTACCTTTGATGAAAGAGAGATTACACCGTATATACTTCCTTTTAAATTGTGAACTGGAGCTGCAGCACATGCCCATTCTTTTAATTCATCTAAATAGTGTTCTTCTCCAACTACTTCTATAGCTGTGTCATGACTAATTGAGAGGTTTATAGCAGTTGTTCCAAAAAAATCTTTCTTTACAATGACACCTTCTCTTAAAATTCTTTCACCACTATTATTTTCACCACTATTACGGGGTAGTACTTCAAGAACAACACTGTCAGAATCTACGAAAGAGATGTATAAGTTTTTTTTATTTAATTTTGAGAGAAAGTTTTCCATTAAAGAGATAACGGAGGAGAGCCATATTCTATTTTTAGACCTTCTTTCACTCAATTCCTTTGGGGAGATTCTTGAAATTTTTAGCCTCTTTATACCTCTTGTCTTCATTTCCCTCCAGGAATCCATTATTTCTCTCTTTTTAATCATGATTGCTCAATCCCTCCTAATTTATTTCTTTAACATAACTAATTTTAAGATAGCGAATAAAATTTTCAAGTATTCTACTTTTCAGTTCATCCATTGATAAAAACTTTAAATCAGTTAAATTTATGACCTTACTTCTTACGCTTTTAACAACATTTCTTATGTTTTTTGGATAGTCTTCTTTCCATTTTATGACATTCTTTAATACGCTAATATCGGTGTTCACAAGCATAGATGCATGATAAAGGAATGCATTTCCTTTAATAGCCATTGCAGAACCCAGTATCTTTTTTTCTCCCACAAAGATGGAATTTCTTACTCCAATGCGAGCATTTATACCAAAGCTCTTTATGCTCTCCAGAATTATTTCTGTGATTCCTTTTCCCTCTTCATGAAAATATTTTGAGAATAGATGAAAATTTTTACTTTTGCAAAAAGTTATATTTAGAGTTCCTTCATCGTGATAAACTGTTCCACCACCTGTAAATCTTCTTATAATTGGTATATTTTTACTTTTAATATAGTCTATATTTACCTCATATTCCTCCTTTTGAAATTTGCCTATAACAACACACGAGTTGTTTCTCCAAAAACGTAGTACAAATGTATCATCATTACACATCTTAAGAATCTCTCTTTCCTTTTCGAAATTTTTATAAACATTGAGGGAGTTTGAATTTATTAGAATTAGTTTATTTTTTCTTTGAGTGGGGATGGAAGTTTTCATATATCCTTTTTAAATTCTCCTTGGTAAGATGAGTGTATATCTGTGTGGTAGAAAGTTTTGAGTGTCCGAGCAATTCCTGAACACTCCTTAAATCTGCTCCTCCTGTTAAAAGGTGAGTTGCAAAGGTGTGTCTTAAAGTATGGGGAGTTACATTCTTATCCGGAACAACTCTTTTAGAATACTTTTTTATTACAAGTCTTATACCTCTATCTGTTAATGGCTTACCATTCCTATTTAAGAATAGATACCCGTTTGTCTTTCTCCTTCTTTTTAAATACTCCTTCAGGAGAGTCGAGAGTTGTTCAGGTAAGAATACAATCCTTTCTTTTTTACCTTTACCAAAGACTTTTACCTCCCCTCTCTTCAAATCAAGATGAGAAACTTTTATTGATATAAGCTCAGAAACCCTCACACCTGTAGAGTAAAGAAAGAGGATAATTAGTTTATCCCTTAATCCCAATAGAGTTTTAGAATCCGGAGCATTAATTAGTTTCACTATTTCTTCCTCTGTAAGAAATACAGGCAGTTTCTTTTCTACTCTCGGGAGTTCCACCATGAGAAAAGGATTTTTCTTTATGTAACCTTCTTTCGTGAGAAATCTAAAGAAACTTCTTATTCCAGATATTTTTCTTGCAATACTTTTTCTTGTTAAGTTTCTTTCCCTTAATTCAAACAAAAATTTTCTTAAGTTATCTCTGTTTACTGTATCAAAGTTAAGATTATTTTTCTTTAAAAAATCAATAAAATCAAGTATATC
>Ga0180300_10000055_pt1 | contig 38625 bp, 31 predicted proteins | sample GuaBasSediGuay15_FD_121798 | JGI IMG/M metagenome (GOLD analysis project Ga0180300, IMG submission 121798) | Subseafloor sediment microbial communities from Guaymas Basin, Gulf of California, Mexico - Guay15, Core 4569-2, 21-24 cm | ecosystem: Environmental > Aquatic > Marine > Hydrothermal...
GTATGTGAGGCGGCCGGTATCCGCAACATCCTGACCAAATCCTTCGGCTCCAACAACCCCACCAACCTGGCCCGTGCCGCCTTGGCCGGGCTCCAGTCTCTCCTGGAGCCTGAGGCGGTGGCGCGGATGCGCGACAAGCCGGTGGAGATCTTCCTGAGGAGAAGGCGGGGTGAAAAAGATCAGGATCAGACTGATAAAGAGTCCGATCTCGGAAAAGAAGGTCCACAAGAGGACGCTTAGGGCCCTTGGCCTCCGGCGGATCGGTGCGGAGCGGACCTTCAACCAGACCCCACAGCTTCTGGGGATGCTCAAGCGGGTGCGCCACCTGATCAAGTGGGAGGAGGTATGAGGATTCTCTCCACACTCCGGCCCAACCCTAAGGCGAAAAAGAAGCGGAAACGGATCGGCTGTGGTATCGGCTCTGGCCACGGAAAGACCGCTACCAGGGGGCACAAGGGGTCTGGTCAGCGCTCGGGAAAAGAGTTCACACCCGCATTTGAGGGCGGTCAGATGCCCCTCTATCGGCGGATACCGAAACGGGGCTTCACCAATATCTTCAAGAAGGAGTTTGAGGTGGTGAATATCGAACGACTGGCCCGGTTCCCTCCAGATTCGTTGATCGATCCGGAAGTGATGAAAGAGAACGGGCTGATCCATGGTAATCTCCCGGTCAAGATCCTTGGTCGGGGCGAGATCAATATCCCGATTAAAGTTAAAGCCCATGCCTTTTCCCGCTCCGCCCGGGTGAAGATCCGGGCGGCCGGAGGGAGTATCGAGATCATAAATGCTTGAGAGTTTTGGAAATATCTTCAAGGTCCCCGATCTCAAGAAGAAGCTCCTCTTTACCCTCTTCGCCATCGTCGTCTATCGACTGGGCGCCCATATCCCGCTTCCGGGCATCAATGTTGCCGCCTTAGGCCATCTTATCGCCAATCTTAAGGCCCAGGGGTCGGTCTTCGGCCTCTATGATATCTTCGTTGGTGGCGCCCTATCCCGGGCCGCGATCATGGCCTTAGGGGTGATGCCCTACATCTCGGCTTCGATCATCTTCCAGCTCCTCGGTTCGGTCTTCCCCCAGATCGAGAAACTCCAGAAGGATGAGGAGGGGAGGAGGAAGATCACCCGCTATACCCGATACACCACGGTAGGTCTGGCTGCCCTCCAGGCGATCGGGATTGCGGTCTTCTTGGAGGCCCAGAAGGTTCCGATCGGTGATCGGATCGTCCCGATTGTCGTCCATGGCGGGATGGGGTTCCGGTTCTTAACCATGGTCACATTAACCTGTGGGACGATCTTCGCAATGTGGCTGGGGGAGCAGATCACCGAGAAGGGGATCGGTAATGGGATATCGTTTATAATCTTTATCGGCTGTCTTGAGGAATATCCCCAGTATTTCCTGAGGACCTTCCAGATGGTCCGGGCCCAGGGTCTCTCGGTCATCAATCTCATCTTCATCATCGTTGTCATGGTCCTGGTCGTGGCCGGGGTCGTGGTCATGACCCAGGCGATGAGGAAGATTCCGGTCCAGTATCCGAAGCGGGTGATTGGCCGGCGCCTCTATGGTGGCCAGTCGACCCACCTTCCACTCCGGGTCAATACCGCGGGGGTGATTCCGATCATATTTGCCCAGAGTCTGATGGTCTTTCCAGGCACCGTTGCCTCCTTTATCCCACAGCTTGCCGTCTTCCGTGATGCCTTCAAGCCCGGGATCTGGTATTATGACATCCTCTTCTTCGCCCTGATCATCTACTTCACCTACTTCTATACCTCGATCATCTTCAATCCCAGGGATCTGGCCGAGAATATGAAGCGCTATGGCGGCTTCATCCCCGGAATCAGACCCGGACCGAAGACCGCAGAATATATCGACAATGTCCTGACCAGGATCACCCTACCCGGTGCGGTCTTCCTCGCCTTCATCGCCCTTCTCCCTTATCAGTTATATGCCACCCTCCGGGTCCCATTCTATTTCGGCGGCACCACCCTGCTCATCATCGTTGGTGTTGCCCTTGACACCATCCAGCAGATTGAGGCCCAGCTCCTGATGCACCACTATGAAGGCTTTTTGAAAAGGGGTCGGGTCCGGGGCCGTCGATGGTAATCATTCTCTTGGGTCCGCCTGGTGCTGGTAAGGGCACCCAGGCCAGCCGTCTTGCCCGTGATTACAACTTAAGGCTTATCTCGATGGGCGATTTCTTAAGGAACGAGGTTGAGCGTGATTCATCGATTGGGAGGGAGGTATCCCCTTATCTGAGCGGTGGTGAACTGGTCCCCGATGAGATCATCATCAGGATCGTTGAAAACTTGATCGGTGATAGTCCGAAAGGGATCATCCTCGATGGTTTCCCCCGCAATCTCAATCAGGCCCAGAGCCTCAAAAGGATGTTGAAGGACCATCCGACCCGGCTGGTTGCGATCGAGATTACCTGTTCGGATCGGGAGATCATCCGTCGGCTCTCTGCCCGTCGCTATTGTCCCAAATGCCAGCGGATCTATAACCTCATCACCAACCCTCCCAAGGACGATGAGATCTGCGACGATTGTAAGGTATCCTTGAGACGGCGAGATGATGATAGGGAAGAGGTGATCAGAAATCGACTCTCGGTCTATCATCGGATGACCAGACCGATCATCGACTACTTCCGTTCGGAGGGCGAATTCTATCGTGTCTCGGGGGGGATCGATGAGATCTACCGAGAGTTGAGGGAGATTATCGATGGCGATCGTTCTCAAGTCTCCCGATGAGATCGCGACCATTGCCGAGGCTGGTCGGATCATCGCCAGGGTCTTCGACCACCTCACCACCATCGTCGTCTCTGGGAAGACGACCGAGATGATCGGTGCCGAGATCGAGCAGATTATCGTTCGGGCTGGAGGAAGGCCGGCCTTCTTGGGCTATCGAGGTTTTCCGAAACCGGTCTGCATCTCGATTAATGATGAGGTGGTCCATGGGATACCGGGACCGCGGCGGATCAGCCAAGGGGATCTGGTGAAGATCGATGTGGGGGTGGAATACCGCTCCTATTATGCCGATGCCGCCCGGACTATTCTGGTGGGCAAGAATGAGCGGGGTTTGAGACTGCTCCGGGCAACCCGGGAGGCCTTGGATCTTGCTATTAAGGCGATCAGGGTTGGGGGTCACCTTGGTGAGATCTCAGCGGCGATCGAGCGGTGTATCAAAGGGTATGGTTATTCGGTGGTGAGGGAGTTGACCGGGCATGGGATCGGTTCTTCCCTCCATGAAGATCCTCCGGTCCCGAACTTCGCCACCCCCGATCCCGGTCCCGAACTCGAACCGGGGATGGTCCTTGCGATTGAACCGATGGTCAATGAGGGTTCCTGGGAGACGATCCTGGATCGAAACGGCTGGACCGTCCTGACCAAGGATGGTTCCCTCTCCGCCCATTTCGAAGATACGGTGGCGATAACCGAGGATGGGGTAAAGATCCTTACCAGGAGGTGTTGATGGCCAAAAAAGATATGATCCAGACCGAGGGGACGGTGATCGAGTGTCTGCCCAACGCCCTCTTCCGGGTGGAGATAAAAGGCGGACACAAGGTGCTCGCCCATATCTCAGGGAAGATGCGGATGAAATTCATCCGGATCCTTCCCGGTGATCGGGTGATGCTCGAGATCTCCCCTTATGATTTATCCCGAGGCAGGATAATCTACCGCTATAAATAAACTTCACAATTCGAAGGACTCCGTTATTATTAAGTTATGATAATTATCCTCTTCCTTCAGATCGGGATGGCAACCGATTTCCGGATGGAATTCTCCTATCCGATGATCAACCTCGCGACCCTCGCTCCCGGCTTCATCAATCCGGGTGAGGGCAAAGGACTGGCCGGAATGGTTATGAATCCAGCTTCGATCAATGATCTGGGTAAAGGTGAGGTCTTCCTCGCCTTCTCACCCTCGATCTCCTCCTCCTTCAACTCCAGCTTTACGATCCCGATCGAAGGACTCGGAAGCATCTCCGACTCGATCATCCTCCCGGTCGACTTCACCTTTCGGGATCATGGGCATCTCGACTTTGTTGGTATGGGATTGAGGCGGGAAGAGTGGGCCTTTGGTCTGGCATTTATCCGGGGCGACTACCTGCGTCTTGCGAGTAATGGGGAGGCGAGACTTGAGGCACACCACGAGATCGAATTTGATGACACCCTTACCCACGAACTGATCGAGTCACTTCCAGCCGGGGAGGAGATACCGGTCCGGATCTCCTTATCCGGATCCGGGGCGGCCGGAGTCATTTTTTCCGGCTATGGCCAGCTCCAGAGTCAAGGTATCGCCCTCGCCGGTGGTGTCCATGAGGCCGGTCTCGATCTCGGCTTAGGACTACAGGTTGAGCCGATCAGGGTTGAGGCACACCTCGATGGTAACCTCTCAGGGGGCCTCGATGCTGCAGCTCAAACAAAGGTGAGCTCAGAGGCAACCGAATGGCGGGTTGATGCCCAATTTGATGGGGAGGTCTATGAGGACTCCCTTATCTTCGGCACCCTCGACTGCCTTCTCAAAGGGATCATGGTTAGGTTTGTCACCGGGATTAAAAAGAATTTCCGATTTTTGGATATCGGCGGATGTTATCAGTACCTCCTGCCAACAACCCTCAAGGGCCACCTCGACTACTACTACCAGTATCCAGAAGATCTCCCGACTATTGATATTGAGGGTGAATCCCTCCATGTCGATACGGTCAACCACCGGATCACGGGAAAGGGGAGGATTGTCATCCGGAAATTTCCCAAGATCAAGGAGAGGGAGCATCGGGAACTCTCCCATTCCTTTCCCCATGCCCATGGACTATTCCTCGGGGTCGGCCTCAAACTCCACATCCTCAAACTCGCCCTCTTCGGCGGCACCATCCAGATCCCGGATCGGTCCTACCTCCGGACGATCTTAGGGGCCAATCTAAGCCTTAAGATATTCATTCCGATTGAAGGGACCATTGTCTATAGCTACCAGGGGATAACCGTTGAGGATATTCCCATCACCTCGCTACCGGTTGTGGGAATAAATGTCGGGACTAATTTTAAGATCCGTAACCTCCACATCTATCTTGGAGGCGGTGTCAACACCACCCAGGGTGCTGCCACCCTCATCCTGCCCGAGATGATGGAAGGGAAGAAGACCCGGGAGAACCTCGTCGGGGTCAGATTCGGGCTTGGCTATGAGTTCTAAACGTCTCCTCATCTTCCTTCTCATCCTTGCCTGCCGTCAGGATCGGAATCCACCCGAGGTCAAGATCATAAACCCGGAAAACGGTGCGGTTTTGAGTGGGACCACCCGGGTCATCGTTAAGGTCAAGGATGATGAGGCATTGGCAGTAGCCGATATCACCATCGATAATAAAGTTGTCTATGTCAATGAAGAGCTCGATACGATCATGACCTATCTCTGGGATACCGACCAGGAGATCGAAGGTAGCCATCTTATCATCGGTTATGGAAGAGATCGATCTGAGAATGAGACAGCTGATACGGTTGAGGTCTACTGCGGCAAACCACCCTATCCGGATTCCCTTATCGGTGATATTTCCCTCGGCAGTCCTCCCCGGATGATGGTCACTACGGACCGCTATCTCTATGTGGCGGTTGAAGGTGAGGTCTTAGTGGTTGATCTCGACCAGCTTCAGCCCACCACCACCATCGGCATCCCGGCTCAGGATCTGGATATCGATAATAGCCGGGGCAAGCTCTATATTGTGGGTGAGAATAAGATCTATACGGTTGTTACGGAGCAGAACGTCCTCGCCGATAGCTTCTCGGTAGCGGGACCATTCCAGGGTTGTTTCCACTCCGAACACCGCTACTTTCTTCTTGCCTTGGGAAGTGGTGGCTATCGTAATCATATCCATATCATCGACCTCGTTGAGGATACCATTCTGGGAACGACTCCGGACAGTTTCGGGATCGGTTATGATCTCGGTTATGCACGGGGGCGTATCTTTCTGCCCGATGTCGATTTTGCAACCCTCTGGATCATCGATACCACCAATCTCACCATCTCCCACATCCCGCTCGACACCCCCCCGGTTGCTATCGTCCCCGCCACCTCAGAACGGGAGGTCTATCTTGGTGGGAGCGGTGTCCTGGTGGTCTCTTCCGAGCAGGGTGCCATCATCGACTCCATCCCCAATTTTTCAACCGCATATCCCCATGGCCTGGTGATCAGTCCCGATGGCGAGTATCTCTTTGGGGTCGAAAGGGATGTGATCCTGGTCGCCTCAGTCCAGCTCCGATCCCTTCTCGATACCGTTTCGATTCCCTCGTCCCCCTTGTGTGCTGCAATCACACCGGATGGCCAGAAGTTTCTGGTTGGAAGTAGCGATGGGAAGGTCTATATCTATCAGAAGCGATAGGCTGGCTCTTCTTCTACGTCCGATCTCCTCCCTTCTGATCGTCACCCACAACAATCCAGATCCCGATGCCATCGGTGCGGCATTGGGTCTGGCCCGTCTGGCCCGGGCCTTCCGGGTTGATGCCAGGATCTATTATGGTGGTCTGATTGGCAGACCGGAGACGAAGAGGATGGTTGCCCTGCTCAAGATCCGTCGCCTGATTGAGAAGAGGCCCAGACTATCGGAATACGATGCGATCGGATTTGTCGACTGTCAGGCAGAAGGGGATAATCATCCCCTCCCCGGGATCAAGGCCTATCTTGAGATCGACCACCATCCCCGGATAAGAAAGGGGGGAGCAAAGTTTTCACTTGTTGATTCCAGGGTCGGTGCCACCTCAACCATCATCACCGAGCTGATTACTCAACTCCGGATCGGACTCTCTCCTCTGGTGGCAACCGGACTATTCTATGGGATAAAGTCCGATACCCGCAACCTCTCCCGGGGTGCCACCAATCGGGATATCAAGGCCTACAGTCATCTCTTCCCCTTGGTCGATAAGAGAAAATTGGCCCGAATCGAGAATCCGGAGCGGTCGCGCCTCTACTACCGTCTCCTGACCCAGGGTTTGAGAAGAAGTCGGATCTGTGGTAATTTCGCCCATCTCCGATTGGGTCCGGTCGAGAACCTATCCATTATTCCGGAGCTGGCCGATCTCCTGATCGATATCAAAGGGGTATCGATCTCCTTGGTCCTGGGGGAGAAGGATGGGGTTGTCCATTTCTCAATAAGGACGAGAGGACATCAGATCAATGCTGGAAGGTTGGCCCAATTTATTGCCGGTTCTGGTGGGGCCGGTGGTCATGAAGAGATGGGTGGGGGGAGGATCCCATTGCCAGAATCGAGGGGCATCATTTCCAAGGTCAAGCAGATACTGAGACTTAAGGGGGAGGATCACCCCCTGATCTAATCGATAACTACGAGCTTCTCGATAATCTGATCGATCCCAAGTTCGGCGGAGAGGAAGTAGATTCCGGCCGGGAGACGGCTCAGGTTGAGTCTGATCCGGTGGTTACCCGGGGATAGCTTCTCATCTCTCCACACCTTTACCCGACGGCCGAGCTTGTCGAGGAGGGAGATCCGGACCTTTCTCTCCTCCTTGAGGGTGAAGGCGAACCAGAACTCCTGACCGGGGTTGGGGCCGATGAGTCGGTGCTCGGGAGGGGGTTGGAAGCGGTAGAGGCCGATCTCAGGTCCGGGGGGCTTGGGTAGGGCAACCAGTTTACTGATACAGTGGACCGCACCACCAGATTGGATAATACTGGAGCAGTCGAAGGTCTCGATCTTATAGGCGGGCATCGCCTGCTGATAGATCCTCAAGGCGGTGGTATCGTAGGGATGATTGTAGATCGGGAGGAGGACCCTATTGTTAATGATCAGAGAGTTGGTATAGGTCCGATAGACACCGCTATAGACCGGGGGTGAAGGGATCCGGATCGTATCGAAATAGACCCCATTACCATTCTTTATGCTGGCAAACCTCTCCGCATGCTGGTTGAGAAGGTCGTGGTTGGGATCACCAGGGGGATAATAGGCGACCATCACGGTGTGATCATTGATCAGCTTTGCCCACATATCGATATGACCGGTATACTCACCGTGGATCCGCTGGAAGACATAGAGGGTATCGAGCCCCATGTAGGCACCGAGGATACTCTCGATCTCCTGAGGGGTGTAGTTGTTCTCCTGATAGATGAGATTGGTGGCGAAACCGCAGCCGAGACCGTCGACCATGAAGTTACCACCCGTATGAACGAGATCGGAGATATAGAGTGGTACATTCCAGATGTGGGCAAGATGCCAGGGCATCGTATCATCATCCGGACGGGGACGGTTATACTCGAAATCGACGATGCCCCGGGTGGAGTCACTCAGGTGGTAGATCCACCAGGGTCCATAGTCCCTGATCCAGACCGAATTGGTTGGGGTATAGAAGAATTCGACGCTGTCCAAGGGGACGCCATTCTGCTGGAGTGTGCTGCGGACACGATTGGCCTGAGACTGAGTCCTGACCACAATATAGGCCCGGGCACACTCGACGATCGAACGGGTCAGTTCGATATAGAGATCCTGCCAATAGTAGAAGTCCCAGCGGAGGAGGACCCCCTGGGCCGGTTCAAATTCGGCCAAGGCATCGACCGAGTCGGATGGGGGTGGAGTGGTAACGACCCAGGAGCCGATCTCATCAAGTCTCGACTTCTCCTCTTCGGTAAGCCAGATCGGGAGTGGCGTTGAGTCAAGCATTATTACCACGGCGAGCGATATCACCACTCTCTACCTTAGCAGAACCAGCTTCTTCTGAGCGGTTACCGTTCCAGCCTGGAAGTGGACGAAATAGATTCCGCTCTCAAGATCACCCACACTCAGGTGATAACAACCCGGCGCCCTCTCTCCATCTTCCATCATCCGAACCACCCGACCCTGGACATCGTATAAGGTGATCCTCACCCGGGATGGTGAGGCAATGCTATAAGTAATCGAGGCTCTCGATGATGGGTTTTGGTCTAAGGTGAAGGTAGTCTTTGATCCCGATCCGGTGGTCTCAACCCCGGGCATGGTTATCGGGAGGGTATCGACATATGGTATCTTATTGTAGGCGGTAACGGTGAGAACGACGCTGCCGGTAACCTTTAGGGAGTCGAAGAATTCGATGGTCACCTTGCCACTCCCATCGGTATATCCGGAGCCGTAGAGCCGATTGGAATCGGGATAGTAGATGGCACAGAGGGCATCCTTGACTCCCACTACCTCGACATCGAATGAGTCTACCCCGTAGTTGATCTCGGGATCGTGAATCACCGTAATCGCCTGCGGTGTTGTCGTCCTGAGCTGAACGGTCGGATCGCCGAAGATATGCCAGGTCTGGGCCATCTCGACCCCTTCAGTTCCACCGCCATAGTAGCTGATCATATAGCAGGCACCATTGAAGAAGTAGCCACCAGCAGTGTTGGAGACATCATTGACCAGCATCCGGACTGCACCCATCTCACCCCAGGTAGGGGGGACCCAGGTCTGGGAGATCGATGAACCCCAGTGGGCAAGAAATCCGGTCGGCTGACTCACCGTCCCGGCAACTACCGATGCCTCACAGTAGCACTCCCGACCATTGAAGGCACCAACAACACAGGCGACCGAGATCACCACCGGTAGTTTCCAGTAGTTGGTGAGACTCCTGAGGTCGCTGATTCTAAATCCACCTCCATTCGACCACTTATCGTAATAACCGTGGCCCATGTAGTTGATGAGACCGACACCGGAGTTGATCGAATCCCTGATCCTCTGTGTTGTCCCCCAATGGTCGTAGCTCTTACCGATCTGGGTATAGTTATAGTTGAGCAGGGAGTCCCGCTGCCAGTTGAGCCGGGTCGAGTCGGCCGGACTCCCTTGGGCGCTGCCGACCATAAGGCCGTGATGGTACCAGTTCGCTCCGGTCATGGGGGTGAGCTCGTAATATTTTGTCCTGGTGATCTGTTTGGTAACATTATTAGCATCACCACCATCGGATGAAACCCTGCCGACAATAATGTCGGGATAATAGTCGTTCCCCTCACAATAGGCATAGACCGGATCGGCATCCCTTCCAAGGGCGCGCCCCACCGTCCCCTTAGCTGGGATGAGTTCATCTCCATCACCGACCAGGAGGACGAAGGTGAGCCCCTCTGGAGAGTTATACTCATTCTGGATCGCATTTTTTATGCTGTTCTGGTTATTCCCAATCGTCGATAGGCTCTCGATCTTAACCCGAAACCCCTTCTGGCGATTCCACTCCACAAACTCCATCATCTCATCGTAATACCGATCGGCGGTGATGACGAAGATCCGACCCGCCTTCTCCTCCAAGGTATCCCATCGGCTCCAGGTAGTATAGTTGAGGAAGACATTCTGATAGATCGGGATGAACTCCCTGGTGATCGCTCTCCGTCTCGATTTGACATTGATCCTGCCCGGACCATCGGGGAAGATTCTGACCCGCAGCCGTTTGGTAATCCTGAGCTCCTTTCTGCGCGGATTGTACTGGAAGGGGTTGAACTTGACCGTGATGCCCCGAAAATCCCTCAGGATGAAGGGTTCGGATAGTGTTACGATCTGAGAGGGGAACCAGGCATCATGATTGTAAAAGCTGCTGAACTGATAAGGGATGAGCTCGGGGTCGACTGTGCGCAGCAGATTCCCCTTAGAGGGGGCAATCAGAACACCCCTTATCACCTCAACCTCTTGAGCCAGGATCTCAACCTCCATCCGGGCCTGATCGGGGATGATAAGTGCACGGTTGACCATGGGCAGGTCGGGATAGCCCCTTTCGAGGTAATTGGGACTCCCCGGGAGTCTGATTCGGAAATATTGCTTACCGTTAATGGTTAATGGTTCAGTTTTATAGTCGGTCAATTGAAATTCGAGGACAACCGAGCCGTCGGTTCTGGTTTCTACTCCAATCTCAGGTGAGGCAGAACTGAGAATCCCGGCTCCTAAGATGATGAGCAGGAAAATCTTTCTCATGATGGCCTCCCTATCACCCTTAAGTCTGCCAAGAACATATAATAAGCATATCACGATCTCAGTAGCTGTCAAGGTAGTGGTTAACTGGTTATTGTTCGAATTTCAGGGGAGAGGTCACTTCCTTCCCCGAGCCTCTAACCATCAATCCGACATTCCGGTAATTACCGGAATGAAATTTAAGGGCCGATGCTCCCGGATGGGATAGCTTCAGATGATCAAAGCGATGGTTTCTAATTTTTGGGTTGACCCCAAACTCGCTATATTTTCGAGCTACTCTTAAAGCTGGGACAGGTCAGGATAACTTTTTTAATAACTCCCCCGAAGTTGGAACAGTGACAAAATTAAAAACAGTTGACGGTTATCCCCAACGGAATAAACTTTGGTATGAGGTGTGGAGGTAGAATTATCATTGTAACATTACTATGCTCCAACCTCTGGGCCCCTGAAATCAAATGCTATCCAGAGAACTCCTACCTCTGGACCGGTTATGTCGTTGGCCACTTTTTCAACAAATTTGATGGTGATGTAATCGTCTATCAGAGGATGCCCATCTCATCCCGGGGCTGGATGAAGTTCAACACCGGCTCTATTCCCACCGGTTCGGAGATAATCCGGGTTGAGTTGCACTGCTACTGCTCTGCAGTGGGTGGGGATAGTGTTGTGAACCTCTATTCCATTGAGAATGATCCGGTAACCACGGAGGGAACCCTGCTCTACCAGGACTGCGGTGATGGTGGTTGTTATGCCACGGGCTGGAGATGTCGGAGCGGAAGTTGGAATGTTATTGAGCTCGGTGGCGGGGCTTCCGATACCCTGGCTCAACGGCTTGCCCTGGGCTGGTTCGGGGTGGGATTTGTCGCCAGAGAGAGACCCGATTCGGTCGTCTTTACCGGCCATGGAGGATTTTTTGGTGATGAGCCCTATCTCGTGGTCACCCTTATCGACACTACTCCACCCCGTTTCACCCTCACCCACCCCGATGCCGCGAAGGAGGGTGATTCGATCCACATCGTCATCGCTGTAGATGAAGAATTGAAGGCCATCCCAACGCTCACCATCTCCGGCATCTCCATTGCCGTCTCCACCGATACGGTTCGAAATCAGTACTTCGGTGATTTTCTGGTGAGTGGCTTGGCTGAGGGAGACCACTATTTTGTTGTTACCGGAGAGGACCTCTCTGGAAATAAGGGGATCGATTCATCTCGGATATCGATTATTGGCCCGGAGACCGTCATCGACCTGGCTGAGATTTATCTCTGGCCCAACCCTTGTGATCGTTCCCTTTATATTCATTACCACAGTTATCTCCGGGCCAAGCTGAAGGTCGAAATCTTCACCCTCACCGCAGTGAAGATGATTGAGCACCAGTTCGAGGTGGAACCGGGAGAGACTGGAGATGAAGAGATAACCACGATCGACCTCGACAATGGGCTCTACCTCTATCGGGTCTGTGCCGAGTCAGAGGCCGGCGGAGTCCAAGAAAAGGTGGGGAGGTTTGCAGTTGTCCATTAGTCTCCTCTTAGTCCTCGCCTCTGGATCGGATCACCTCCTCTTGGACACCGGTCCAGGTGTTGGCTATATAGGGATCAACGGGATGGGTCCTTCTCAGCTCTTCACCAATCCGGCCGCAATTACTGCCACCGGGATCGATATTAATCACACCGAATGGCTCCAATCGATCCGCTATGATAATCTCAGCTATGCAAATCGTATCGGCCATTCCTACCTGGCATTCGGGATCAATGGGCTGTATACCTCTGGTATTGAGAAGCGATCCGGACCGACCCCAAATCCGGAGGGGAGATTCGGGGTATATTTTCTTACTCCGGCAATCGGCTGTCAGATTGGGATCAAATCCCTCTCCTTAGGGGCGACATCAAAGTTGATCTACGAACGGATCGCTGGGTATCAGGGATTCGGGGGAGCGGTCGATTTGGGCTCTCAACTCGATCTCAACCAGATTCGTATCTCCTTGGTTGTTGCCAATTTGGGGGTGGGTCCCAAACTTGCGGATTCGAGATCCAATCTTCCCGTGGCGTTCAAAGGAGGGGTTGGTATCAACCTCATCGATCCACTCACATTTGCAATTGAGCTCAGCAAGGTTCGAGGTTATGACCTTGGCCTGAGAGTTGGGGTTTCCTTTGCTCCTTTAGATTATTTAAGGCTAAATGGTGGTTATTACCGGGATGGTATACTCATGGGTCTCGATCTCTCCTTGGGGAGAATTGGCATCTCCTATTCCTATCGCTCACTCGATCTCGGCCATTCTCAGAGCTTGGGGCTCCGTTTCCGACCCAGGGTCGAGGCGTTTGGGGATGTCGACCGATTTTTTGCCCAGGCACTGGAGGCCTATCGGAATGGTGAATGGGATCAGGTGATAACCCTCCTCGATCTCGTCCTCTTGCTCAAGCCCGACCACCAGAAGGCATCCAAACTCCTCAGCCTGGCTGAGGCGAAGAGAAGGGAACAGCGTATTGACAGCCTCACCGGACTCGGAACCGATGCCCTGAGCCGGAAGGACTACTTAGAAGCGATGGCGATATTTACCCAGATACTGAGGATCGATCCGGAAAATGAAGCGGCCCGGGAGAATCGGGCACAGGCCCTCTCCCTTCTTTCGGCGGAAATGGAGATGAGAAGCGAAGTCATGGCCCGAGTGAGGGATGCCCTCAGCTATTATAGTAAGGGCGATTATGGGCATGCCTTACGACTGCTGAGAGAAGCGAGGATGCTCGATCCCGAGAATGAAGAGATCATCCGCTATCTCGATGAGGTTGGCAGGAAACAGAAGAGGGTGGTGGAGCAGGCGGTGAAGAGAATCGAAGGTTATCTCAAGGTGGGAAAGGCCGGCCGGGCACTATATCTCGTGAATGAGGCCCTCCGGACTTCTCCAGGTGATACTACCCTCCTCAGACTCAAACGGAAGATCACCCGGAGGATAAGTAGCCAGGAGCAGAGGCTGATGAGGGAGGCGATCCAGCTCTATACCCAAGGGAAGAAGAAAGAGGCGGCCGAGCTCTTCGGGCGGGTCCTTTCACTCAATCCGAACAACAGGACCGCCCATAACTATCTTACCCGGATTGGTGCCGATGAGGATCCAGAGGAATACCATACCTTGGGGATAAAGGCCTATCTACGGGGAGATTTCGAACTGGCGATAAGATACTGGGAGATGGTGCTTGAGATCGATCCCGATCATCGTTGGGCAAGAAGAAATATCGAACGGGCAAGAAAGAAATTGGCCACGATCTCAGCCCGGCCTTGACATTTCCTCAAAAACCGGTTAATATAGAACATGGCTTACCTGGGCGTTCTGATATTGCTAATTCAGGATCGAGGGGTATGGTCCTATTTTCGTCCCGATGTCAATGTCTATGAACCCGGTCAAAAGGCGGTCATCGCCTATGACCATGGTGTGGAGATTCTCATTCTTGCCAACGATCTCTACGCTGATGCGAAGACCAAGGTTTTAGAGATTTTGCCTCTCCCCTCGGCACCCAAGATCGATTCTTCGGATATTGAGATCTTCCATCGGATCCAGGAGAAGATTCAAGACTTTGCCTTTGCACTGGCTGAAAAAGTTTCTCTCACCTTTGACCACTCACGGGGAAAAGGGGTGGAGGAGATCTTTCATAAGCAAATCGGCCCTCATGGCCTGACCGTGGTCAGGATTCGCGATCTCAACGATTTCCGGAATTGGATAGATGAATTTCTCCGTCGCGAAGGGGTAAAGAAACGTCCAGATACCGAGGCCCTGGAGGGGCTGGTTGGGGTCTATCTCAACGATGGGATTAACTACTTCGTCTTCGATGTCGTTGAGGTGGACCAAGATCCCAGCACCGTTTTCCCGCTCAAGTTCCGTTTCCGTTCCCCCTGTCTCTACTTTCCTCTCCAGATCTCCCGTCTGGCCAAGGGGTCAACCAAGGTCCAGCTCTTCCTTCTCACCCACCTCATCCCGGATCGCTTTCGACAATATCCCCTCCGTCCGGGAATGACCGCAATCGGGATCCCGATCGAGGCCAGACTGACCGCCAAGGAGCTGTATCAGATCGATCCCGATTTTGCCCATCTCCTCAGCCGTGGTGCTTACCTTACCGCACTCCATTACGATGGTCCGGTCTCGGAACTGATCCGGGACCTCAAGGTCCGGAGGTATTATAGACTGGTGAAAGAGTGAATGGTCCCGATTCTTGCCATTCTAACTTTTGTCTTCTTTATCCTCTGGATTGTTGCTCTCACCTCGAAAGGGAGACTCAAAGGCAGGGTTAGTGAGAAGGAGAGTCTGCTCGAGGGGGAGATCAGGCGGCTATCAACCGAGATAAAGAATCTTACCGCCAGGATCAAATGGCTCAATCTCACCTATCAGCAGCTCTTAAGTTCGGTAATCCACCTCTCATCGATGCTCTCTCTCGATGAGATCAAGGAGGCGGTGATCCGGATCGTCATCAATGCGGTCGACTGTCATGAGGCGGTCCTCTTCTTGGCCGATGAGAATGAGGAGTATCTCCGGCCGATTGCGGCAACCGGCATCCCCCGGGAGGAACTCACCCGTCTCTCCCTACGATTTGGTGAGGGGAGGGTGGGACTGGTTGCCCAGAGGCGGCTCACCCTTACCGATAAGGAGTTCTCCTTCTATCTCCCCCGGGAAGGTCATGGTTATCGCCCCCAGATCTGCTCTCCAATCATCTTCCAGACCCGACTACTCGGTGTCATTGCAGTGGGTGGGCTAAACCGGGCCAGTGAAGATCAGAAGCAGATTCTCAACTTCATCGCCGCTGCAACCGGGATGGCCCTCAACAATGCGATGAGCTTCCAGCGGCTGCAATATTCGGCCTCAATCGATAAGCTGACCCAACTTTACCATATCCAGTTCTTCCGGGATCGACTGAATGAGGCGATTCGGGGAGCAAAGGCAAACGGCAGGCCGGTCTCGGTCTGTCTCACCGATCTCGATAAGTTCAAAACCTTCAATGATACCTTTGGCCATCCGATGGGTGACCGGCTCCTCTATCGGATCGCCCGGATCTATACCGAGATGTTCCCCGATCTCATTATCGCCCGTTATGGGGGTGATGAGTTTATCATACTTGCCGAGGGGAAGGATCGTAATGAGATGTATCAGATCGCAGAGAATTTGAGAAAAAGAATTGAAAAGGAAGGTTACTCAGCCGGAAAGGGGGAGCGGATTACCTTATCTGCTGGGGTGGCCGCTTACCCCGACGATGCCACCTCTGGGGAGGAACTGATCAAGATGGCGGATCAGGCCCTCTACCTTGCGAAGAAGCAGGGCCGGAACCGGGTTGTCCTTTATACCCCATCTTAACTTGAGATCTCAACCCGGTTCCTGCCGTGCCGTTTGGCATAGTAGAGTGCCGAGTCGGCGGCAACAATTAACTCCTTGGCGGTGAGGCCATGGATGGGGTAGGTGGCGATACCGGCTGAGATCGTAATCCGGTAGATCTTCTTCCGCCTCAAGGGGGTTAGTTCAACCCCCTTCCTGATCCTTTCGATTGCGGTCACCGCATCGGTGGTATCGGTGGCGGGAAGGACAACGATAAATTCCTCACCACCATAGCGGGCAACGAAGTCGACCTCCCGGAGATGGCTCTCAATCACCTTGGCGACATGGGCCAAGAGACGATCGCCGATGAGATGACCAAATCGGTCGTTGAAATCCTTGAAATGGTCGAGATCGAGCATTGCGATCGAAAAGGGGCGGGAGAAGCGGCGGGCATGCAGGAGCTCACTCTCAATCATGATGTTGAAATGGCGCCGGTTGGCGATCTTGGTAAGCGGATCGATGAGCGAGAGCTCCTTTGTCTGTTGATACAAGGAGGCATTCTCAATTGCCACCGAGGCAACCGAGGCAAGAAGCGAGAGGGTCATCAGGTCCTCTCGAGAGAAGGCATCCTTCCTGTAGCTCTCCACACTCAAGACCCCGATCACGCGACCGCGGATCTTAAGGGGAAAGGAGGCCTCCGATCGCGTCTTCTTTGAGAGGCCAAAGAAGTAGGGATCGACGGTGATATCAGGAGCATAATAATCCTGACCGGTGATGGCAACATGCCCAGAGATCCCATCCTTGCCAACTTTTAGCCTTATCTTCTTCACCTTCTCTAAGGGAAAGTCTCCCTTATAAGCACGGATATAGAGTTCATCGGTCTTCTCATCCTTAAGAAGGATGGCAACATTATTTCCGCCAAAACCCGCTGCCGCATCAACAATCCGGTTGAGGACATCATCAAGTTCCAAGGTTGATGTGATCCACCTCCCGATATCAAAGGCGATATTGAGACGCCGGGCCCTCTCTTTGGTCTCCTGGAAGAGGCGGGCATTGCCGATCGCAATCGCAATCTGATCGGCAAGGGACTCAAATATCCTAACCTCCTCTTTGGGCGTAAAAGGGCCGAATCGGACGGTGAAGAAACCGACGATCGACCTCCGCCAGTTCAAAGGAAAGGCGATGATCGTCTCCTCCTCAGTGGAGTATCGACCAAGGCTCAGGATCATGGGGAGATCGATCTTCCAGTCTCGATCGTTGGCATGGGTATAAAGATTGAGCTGATCGCCGGTTTTGATATAAAGACGGAAGGAGAGCTCGGGAGCATTGGTCTTGATCGCCTTATCGATATATCTCAGGACCTGATCGAGATTTAGGTATCGGGTCGACTGCTTGGCGACCTGGGCCAGGAGTCGAAAGAGCGATGCTCGCCGCCGGCTCTCCTCCACCTGGCGGGTCGACCATAGGACCATACCGATCTTGGCGGCAACATTCCTCAGGAAACGATCGTCATCCTTGGAGAAGGCATCTTCGTTATAATAGTCCTGGACGGTGATTACTCCAAGGACCTCGCCCCGAAAGGTGACCGGAACCCCGAGCCAGGATTTGGCATCGCGACCATAGGGGGTAATGCCGAGCCGCCTGCAGTGGCCCTTGATATCGCGGTTGATCAGGAGGGACTGCTTCCTTTCGATAACATACTCGGTCATCCCGCCGGATAGTCTCCTCGAAGGATGGGGGATCTCCTTTCCATCCTCATAATAGATGATGAAATCGAGTCGTCGCTCCCTATGATCATAGAGGGCGAAATAAAAATTCGAGATGTCGATAACCTTACCAATCCTTTTGGTAATCCTCCGAGCCAATTTTTTCAGGTCGTAGGTGGTGCCAAAGACACGATCGAGCCGCCGGGAGATCTCCAGTTCCGCTAAGGTATGATCGTATTCAGTCTCGGAACTTCTCTTTGATGTAATCCTTGAGCGCTTTTTCCGCTTCATCGATTCTCTGGACATCGATCCCTCCCCCCTGGGCGAGATCCCCTCGACCGCCACCACCACCGCCGATCCTCCGGTTGATGACCTTCATCATCTCTACCGCTGTTATCCTATCGGTCAATTCGGGATTGACAAAGGTGACAATACGGCCATCCTTCTGGAGGATAAGACCCAAGGTCATCTCCCTTCGACGGAGTTGATCGGCGATCAGCCTCATCCCCTCGTCATCGAGATCAGAAATCAGTCGATAGTATTTCAGACCGTTAATCTCTTCAAATTTTGCCTGCTCTGCCTCATAGGCTACCAGCCTCTTCTTCATCTCCTTTATCTGTGAAGTTAACCGGTGGAGCTCCTCATCAAGCTGACGGGCCCGATTCAGGAGGTTCTCCCCCAGGATCGACTTCAGCTCCCCGATCAACTTCATCTGCTTAATGATTTCGTCTCGGGCCCGAAATCCTACCAGGGCATCGATCCTCCTGATGCCGGCAGCAACCCCACTCTCCTTCTGGATGGTGAAGATGCCGATCTCACCGGTCCGATCGAGATGGAGACCACCGCAGAGCTCGATAGAAAAGTCACCAATCTTCACCACCCGCACCCGATCCCCATACTTCTCACCAAAGAGGGCAACCGCACCCATCCTGAGGGCGGTCTGGAAATCGGTCTCAAACTTCTCGACCTCGATATCGGCCAGGATCTTCTCGTAGACGAGGGATTCGATCCGGGCGAGATCCTCCTCCGAGATCGGATGGAACTGGATAAAGTCAAACCTGAGACGCCCCGGTTCGACCAGGGAGCCTTCCTGCCTCACCCACTCTCCAATCACATTCTTCAGGGCCCGGTGGAGGAGGTGGGTGGCGGTATGGGCCCTCCGGATCTCCTGTCGTCTTTTCTGATCGACTCGGGCCCGAACCATTCCGGGCTGAAAATCACCGGTGAGCTTGCCCTTAGAGACGATCAGGCCCTGATAATAGAAGGTATCATCGATATCGACCCGGAAATCCTTACCCTCAATCACCCCCCGATCACCAACCTGACCACCAGATTCCGGATAGAATGGGGTTGGGTTGATAACCAGGTAGATCTCCTTATCCCTTCGAGCAAATCCCACCACTTCGGCCTCGAGCCGATCGGTCTCGTAACCCCTAAATTCCACCCTGTCGACCTCTTTGACAAAGTTGAGATCGATGGTGGTGAAGACCATGGTGCGACGGGACTCCTGGCGGCGACGGGTGAGGAGATCATTAAACCCCTTAACATCGACCTCAATCTTCCGTTCCTGAGCCAGCTCCTGGATCAGCTCGATCGGGAAGCCATAGCTATCATAAAGGAGAAATGCCTCCTCACCACTCATCCTCTTCTTGGCTCGGGACTCGAAGACCTCGAGGCCGATTGCAATCGTCTTCAAGAAACGCTCCTCCTCGGCCTTAAGGATAAATTCGATCAGTTCCCTCTTCACATCGAGCTGGGGATAGATCTCCTTCATTAGGTCGATAACGGTCATGGACAGCCTGTGAATGAATGGCTGGTAGTAACCCAGTTTGTTGGCGTAGACCAGGGCCCGACGGAGCAATCTCCTTAAGACATAGCCCCGGCTCTCATTGGAGGGGATGATCCCGTCGGTAATGGCAAAGACCAAGGCACGGGTATGATCGGCGATGATATTGAAGGCGACCTCATTGCCCTGATAGGAGGAGCCGAACATCCCTTCCAGCTCCTCAATGATCGGGCGGAAGAGATCGGTGGTAAAGAGACTCTTCTGGCCACTGGTAACCATCGCCAACCGCTCCAGCCCCATTCCGGTATCGATCCCACGATTCTTAAGCGGGAGCCTCTCCCCGTTCTCTTTCTGATCAAACTGTGGGAAGACGAGGTTCCATATCTCGGGGAACCGATCACAGTCGCAGCCCGGTCCGCAGGAATCCTTACCACATCCCAGCTCCTCACCCAGATCATAGAATATCTCTGAAGAGGGGCCGCAGGCCCCGGTCTTTCCAGCCGGGCCCCAGAAGTTATCCTCATCCCCCAAGCGGACCGGTTCCAGGCCGATCCCCTTCCAGATCTGATAGGCCTCCTCATCATCCTTATGGACCGAGACCGAGAGGCGGTCGGGATCGATCTTTAATACCTCAACCAGAAACCGCCAGGCCCATTCGATCGCCTCTTTTTTGAAGTAGTCACCAAAGGAGAAGTTGCCCAGCATCTCAAAGAAGGAGAGGTGGCGGGTGGTGCGGCCGACCTTCTCAATATCCGATAACCTCAAGCACCGCTGGACACTGACCGCCCGCCGGAAAGGTGGCTCAGTGAGGCCGGACCAGTAGGGCTTAAACTGAACCATCCCAGCAGAGGTGAAGAGGAGGGTGGGGTCATCCTTGGGAATGAGCGATGATCCGGGAACAATCTTATGGTCCAGTCGGGCAAAATAATCGAGAAATATTCTTCTCAGTTCATTCGATCTCATCGAGCACCTTATCAATGGTGGTACTGGTAAAACCCCGCTGATAGAGGCGGTTTCTAATCCGACTTCGATCGAGATTGGGTCTGGTGCGGTGGAGTTTCCTGAGGAAACTACGGGCCACACTCAGCTCATCCCGCTCGGCAATAAGCTTACGAAACCTATCCGGCTTGAGGCCATTCCTTACCAGCTCAAATTCGATCGCCCGATCCCCCTTGGGGTTGATCACGGTCCAATCATGAATGAGGCTCCGGGCATACCGGTCATCATCGATCACCCCACTCTGGGTGAGTTCGGTAATGATCTCATCGATCAGGCCCTCACCATGTCCTTCCACTACCAATCGCCGCTTAAGCTCATGGGATGAGAGTTCCCTACGGGAGAGGAGATGGAGAATCCGCTTACGAATTAGCACCCGGCTCTCCTTACGTAACCTTTCTACGGTTGCTGGATCACACTCATCACCGGGTCGAATCCCCTCCTCTCGCACAGCTCGGGTTGAGACGATCAGCCCCTCGTCCGGTTCCAGGACCAGTAATACTCTACCCCTTTTTCTTGGTTCGATCCTCACCACTCTCATCGACAAGACCGAGGGCGGCCCGAATCCTCTTCTCGATCTCGGCTGAGGTTTCCGGGTGCTCTTTTAGGAAGTTTATTGCCGCCTCTCTACCCTGACCGATCCGCTCCTCCCGATAGGAATACCAGGTTCCGGCCTTATCGATGATACCGGTCTCCACGCCGAGATCGATCAGCTCACCAAAGTGGGAGATCCCTTCACCATAGAGGATGTCAAATTCAGCAATCTTGAACGGTGGAGCAAGCTTATTCTTGACGATCTTAACCTTGGTCCGCGATCCGATCACCCGATCACCCTTCTTGATGTTGGCGATCCTCCTGATCTCAAGTCGGACCGAGGCATGAAATTTGAGGGCGAGACCACCGGGTGTTGTCTCCGGATTGCCGAACATCACACCGATCTTCTGACGGATCTGATTGACGAAGATCGCGATCGCCTTCGATTTGGAGATAACCCCGGTCAGCTTCCGGAGGGCCTGAGACATCAGTCTCGCCTGGAGGCCGACATGGGCATCGCCCATCTCACCTTCGATCTCAGCCTTGGGAACCAGAGCGGCAACCGAGTCGATGACGATGGCATCGATCCCCCCACTTCGGGTCAGGATCTCGGCAATCTCAAGGGCCTGTTCCCCAGTGTCCGGCTGAGAGAGGAGGAGATCCTCGAGGTTGACCCCGATCGCCCGAGCATAGGCGGGATCGAGGGCATGTTCGGCATCGATGAATGCGCCATAGCCACCCAATCGCTGGGCCTGGGCCAGCACCTCCAAGGCGAGGGTGGTCTTACCCGAGGCCTCAGGACCGTAGATCTCGATCACCCTCCCCCGGGGCAGACCACCGATCCCCAAGGCGGCATCAAGGCTGATCGAGCCGGTGGGGATGACATCGACCTTGATCTTGGCCCCCTCACCCAGCCTCATGATCGCACCCTTACCGAACTGCTTCTCGATCTGAGTGATTGCGGTCTTGATCACATTCTCCCGATCATCCTTGCCCATCAGACCTCCTTATACTCCTCAAATATCTGCATGATCTCATCAAAGCCTCGGTGGAAGGCATCGACGACCTTGGGATCGAAATGTTTCCCCCGCTCCTGGTTGACGATCTCGACGACCTTATCCATCGAGAAGGCCGGCTTATAGACCCTCCGGTTGGAGAGGGCATCAAAGACATCGGAGAGGGCGACGATCCTCCCCTCGAGCGGAATCTCTTCTCCCTTTAAACGATTAGGATATCCGAGCCCATCATACCGCTCGTGGTGGGTGAGAGCAACCTTCTCCGAGACCTTGAGCAGTTCTGAATCCGAGCCGCCGAGGATCCGGGCTCCAATCAGGGTATGGGTCTCCATGATCCTTCTTTCCTCCGGGGTGAGCCGACCAGGCTTGAGCAGAATCGAATCCGGGATGCCGATCTTCCCGACATCATGCATGGCTGAGGCGAGCCTTATCGTCTCGACCCGATTCTCATCCAATCCCAGTTTCTGGGCCAGGACGGCCGAATAGAGACTGATCCTCTTAATATGGTGGCCGGTCTCGATATCCCTGAACTCGGCCACGGTTGAGAGGCGGAAGATGGTATCATAGCTCTGCTGCCGGATCGCCTCGGTCAGTTTGGCATTCTTCACCGCCACCGCCGCCTGGGAGGCGAGCGCCAGGACCAGCTTCACATCCCGTTTTCGGAAGGAGCGGATGCGTCCTTTCTTATCGAGGGCATTGATGAGCTGGAGGACACCTATCACCTCCCCTTCCCGATCCCGCATCGGGACGACCAGCATCGATTTGCACCGGTAACCGGTCTTCTCATCCCAGGAGCGATTGAACTTATACTCAACATTCTTGGGTAGATGGTAGACATCTTTGATATCGAGGATATTGCCGGTATTGGCAACATAGCCTGCGATCGACTCATTCGATATCGGCATAAGAAATGGGACAAACTCCGCCCTTGCCGCCTCCCGGCCCAGCTTCCTCTCCAAGGTCTCATTCTGACTCACCGAGAATCGGATCTTATCCCCCTCTTTGATATAGAGGGAGCCGGCATCGGCCCCGGTGAATTTCCTCGCCTCGGTTACGATGAGCTCAAGCAGCCGCTCCATCTTCCGTTCGCTGGAGAGCGCAATACCGATATCGACGAGGTCCTCAAGGCGCTCCTTTCTCCTGCTCATATTAGTATTATATGGGGTGAACCCCACCTGTCAACCAGTCGACTTGACATCAACCCCGGTCTGATTACGATCTAATGGTGGAGCGGATCGTCTATATCGAGCGGGACTGCCTCATTACCCTTCTGGCTACGGTCATTGAGACCCCTCAGAACGAATCCTTCGGTTTTCTGCTCGGTAAGCTGAGCCGGCGCAAGGTGAAGCGGACGATCAGACCGGTGGTGGTCCTCGATATGAGCTATCCCCTCTTCACCGCCGAAAGGAGACCGAGTCATGTTGCCCTGGGCAACATTGCCGCCTGGAACCGGGTCCAGGATTTTCTCCACGGTTTTTCCTTCGGTTTGACGATCATGGGTGAGTTCCACAGCCATCCCCAGGCCGGACCAGAACTCTCCGATTTTGATCTGAAGAATATCGTCCTGAGTATGCTGGAATCGTATGAGAAGGGGGAGAGGCTACCACGCCGATCCTGGCTGGAGATGGTAATTGCGGTCAATAAGATCGACATCCAGTTTCCGAAACGGCGGGACTGGTACTGGGAGGAGCGGGGGAGGAGACTCTTCTTCCGGGTCTGGGTCAAGGGGCGGGTTCGCTATGATGTCACCATCGCCTGCCATATCATCCCCAGCCTGTTTCCGGTCTTCCGGCGACTGAAACGGGAGGATCGGTCCGGTCGCCAGATCCTGAGAGAAGGGGTAAAGATCGCCCGCCGGAGGATTGTTGAGGCCAAATTGTATACCCGGGAGAGTTGAGATGTTCCGTAGCTTTACCAGAAATCTTTCCCGTCTTTTCTCTCGTGGAAAAGGCCCCCCACCGGAGGTGAAGGTCTGGGTCAGTATTATCATCACCTTCATCATTCTCGGGGTGGGACTATATGTGATCCTCGCCCCCGATTTTGACCAGTCGGTCAAGAAGTGGGCCTTCGGTGCGGTTGGAGCCATAATCGGTTACTGGCTGAAGGACTGAGATGGCCCTCAGCCGGAGGGATTTCCTGAAAGGCCTTCTCGGCCTCCCCTTCTTATTCCATCTGCTCAAAGGGGAGGATAAGATGTCGGAGGCGATGTTCTATCGACGGATGGCCAGAGGTCGGGTGCAGTGCCAGATCTGCTTTCGCAGGTGTCTCCTCGCGCCGGGCGAGCGGAGCTTCTGCCGCAACCGGATCAATTATAATGGCCGTCTCTATAGCCTGGTCTATGGCCACCCCTCAGCGGTCCATATCGATCCGATCGAGAAGGAGCCGGTCCACCACATGCTGCCGGGAAGTAAGATCCTCTGTTTCGGGACGGCGGGTTGCAACTTCCGGTGCCAGTTCTGTCAGAACTGGCACCTCTCCCAGCGTTCGATCGAGGAGATGGAGGTTGTCATCGACCTCCCTCCCGAGGAAGGGATCAGGCTTGCTCAAAAGGAGAAGGTTCCGACCCTCTCTTTCACCTATAATGAGCCGACCTCATTCTATGAGTATGTCTACGATCTGGCCCGTCTGGCCAAGAAGAATGGAATCAGGGTCATCTTCCACTCCAACGGTTCGATGCAACCCGAACCGCTCCGTGCCCTCCTTAGATTTACCGATGCGGTGACGATCGATCTCAAATCCTTTCGGGAGGAGTTCTATCGCAATGTCTCCGGTGCCACCTTAAGACCGGTGCTCGAGACGCTGAGGATCATCCGTGAGGAGGGAAAATGGCTCGAGATCGTCAATCTTCTGATACCGGGCCTGAATGACGATCCCGATGATATCCACCGGATGGCCGTCTGGATCCGGGATAACCTTGGTGACTACACCCCGCTCCACTTCTCCCGATTCTTCCCCCACTACCGGTTGAAGCAGCTCCTCCCCACCCCGATAAAGACCTTGGAGCGGGCCTATGATATTGCTCGGTCTGCCGGGCTAAAGTTCGTTTCGATCGGAAACGTTCCGGGCCACCGCTACAACTCGACCTACTGCCCCGTCTGTGGTAAACGGCTCATCTACCGGATCCACTTCACCGTGATCGAGAACAGGATCAAGGATGGTCGTTGCCCCTTCTGCCAGACCGAGATTCCCGGTATCTGGAGCCCGTGATCGATTTCGTTATCCTCGTCCTCGGCGCCAGTGGCATTGTCGGGCAGATTGTCCTCCTGAGAGAGTTCATCATCACCTTTTCCGGTAATGAGCTCTCGATCGGGGTCATCCTGGCCAACTGGGTCGTGCTGGAGGCGATCGGCTCCTTTCTCATCGGACGGATGATTGATCGGAGCCGTTTCCGGCTCGCCATCTTTCTCATCCTCACCCTGATCTTCTCGGTCGGCCTCCCGACCATGGTCTATCTGGTCCGGATCATCAAATCTCTGATCCAGCCTGTCCCCGGGGTCGGCCTGGGTCTATCCTCAATCGTCTACCTCTCCCTCTTACTCCTTCTCCCGGTCAGCCTCATCCATGGTGGGCTATTTACGGTTGTCTGCCGCCTCTATGCCGATCGGAAAGGGGTTGTCGGTCCGGCCGGTGGCAGGGTTTACTTCCTGGAGACGGGAGGGACAATCATCGGTGGTATCATCCTCAGTTTTCTCCTCATCCCCCTCCTCTCTTCCTTCCGGATTGCCCTCATCATCGCCATCATCAACCTTCTCACCCTCTCTCTTTATATTGGTAGGGGCCGCATCCCGCTCCTGGCGGCAACCGCGGTTTCTCTTCTCTTCTACATCTCCCCTCTGGCAACTAAAATTGAGGCGATCTCGATCCGGAAGCGATTTTTCAATCAGAAGGTAGTATTCTATCGGGACTCCTACTACGGCAATGTTGCGGTCACCCGGAGGGCAGAACAACAGGCCTTTTATGTTAACGGGGTCCCGATCTTCACCTCACCCTACCCCGACATCACCTTTGTTGAGGAGTTCGTCCATCTCCCCCTGCTGTTTAAGGACCGGATTGAGGATGTCCTGATCATCAGCGGCGGGACCGGGGGCATTATCAGTGAACTGCTCAAATATCACCCTCGAAAGATCGATTATGTCGAGCTGGATCCGCTTCTTATCACCGCGGTCAGGGATCTGGCCGATTCCCTCACCGAAAGGGAGCTCTCCGATCCTAAGGTTAAGATCCACAACCTTGACGGCCGTCTCTTTCTCTTAAGAACCAGGGATTCGTATGATCTCATCCTGATCGGGCTCTCGGCCCCGACCGACCTCCAGATCAATCGTCTCTTCACCGATGAGTTCTATCGACTGGCTCGATATCGGCTCAGACCGGATGGGATCATCGTCCTCTACCTGCCCGGCTCCCTCACCTACCTATCCCGGGAGCTGAAGATGATCAACCGGTCAATAATCAACACCTTGAGGTCGGTCTTTGATCACCTCTTTGTCATTCCGGGTGATTACAATCTCATCGTTGCTTCCCCTCAGCTGAACCTCTCCAGCGAACCTCTCGATCCTCTGATCAAAAGGTTCTATGAGCGTCCGATCCCGACCCGCCTCCTCACCGAGGGACACATCCGTTACCGATTTGGCTCGATCTGGCAGGACTGGTTCTGGTCTGAGCTTGAAGGGGTGAGGGCCCAGAAGAACCTCGATCTCCATCCGATGGCGATGCTCTACACCCTGGAATACTGGAGTGCGGCCCGGGCCCGGTGGGTGGAGAATCTTCTCAAGCGGATTGAATCGGTTGGTCCTCTGCTCATCCCCATCACCCTGGTGGTGGTCGGGATTATCATCCTCCTCAACCTCCTTTTCGGCTGCATCAACCAGAGGAGGGGGATCATTCTGGCCATCTTTACCACCGGTATGGCCGGGATGGTCTTTCAGCTCATCCTCATCATGGGGTTCCAGATCCTCTACGGTTATGTCTACTTTATGGTCAGTCTCCTGATTACGGCGATGATGGCCGGGATGGCGATCGGCTCCTGGTGGGCCACCCGATTGGTGGAGCGGGGGAGGGTCCGGAGGAGAGTCCTCTTTTTCATCGATCTTGCGGTTCTCAGCTATCCCTTACTCCTGATCGGGGTAATCCTGATCCTGAAGGGGTGCGGCTCCGGACTTCTATCCCAGATCAGCTTCCTCCTCCTGGCCATAGCTGCCGGCGGCCTCATCGGCCTCCAGTTTCCGATTGGAAATAGCCTTCTGCTTCAAGACCAGAGCCAGATCGGGGCAACGGTTGGTTCCCTCTATGGGGCCGATCTTCTCGGCGGATGGCTGGGCGGGATCGGTGGCTCTCTGATCCTCTTCCCGATTGGCGGTCTGATCTCCACCCTCCTCATTGTCGCCGCAATCAAGGCCATCACCGTCCTCACCCTGCTGAGGTAGGTGAATGGGAGAGGGAAAGGGAGGCGGTACAGGGATCAGACCGGAACGGCTCCGGCTCGAGTGGATCTCGGCGGCAGAGGGTGCGAAGTTCGCCGGGTGATGAGGGAGCTGGAAGAGTTGCGGAAGGGAGTGACTGAGGAGGAGATTGAGGCGACAAAGCGGATCCTGAAAGGGAAGATCAAATGAGTTGATCGGGAGGTGAGATCGGGTATAATTAGTCGATGGGACTGGTTGGGATCATTCTCTTCCTGAAAATCTGGTATGTGCACCCAGATTCTACCCTGAACCGGATCCGGACCGCACTCGATTCCTGCCGGAGTGGTGATACCGTCCTTGTTGCCGCTGGAACCTACTATGAGAATATCCGTTGGCCCTCAACCGCCGGGATAAAACTTTGGAGTGAATCTGGACCAGACTCAACCATTATTGACGGATCGAACAATGGCTCGGTTATTGAGATTACAACCGGAGTCGATACTGCAACAGTAATCTCCGGTTTTACTATCCAGTGGGGCTACAACGATGATGGCGGTGGCATTTTCTGTGATTCCTCCTCACCCCAGATTGTGAATAATATTATCCAGGACAATACCGCCCGCTACCTCCTCTACTTCGGAAATGGTGGTGGGATATACTGCCGTAGGTCATCGCCAATCATCAAGGATAACATCATCATGCGGAATAGTGCTGGAGACAATGGGGGTGGCATCTATTGTCGTGAGAACTCGGCTCCGATCATCATCGGCAATCGCATCGAGTATAATACGGCTGAAAATACCAGAGGTGGAGGTATCAGTTGCAACTACTCCTCACCATTCATCAAAGAGAATGTGATATCTGGTAACAAGGGTCTTATCGCGGGCGGCATCTCTTGCCAGGGTTCCTCACCGATGATCGATAGCTGCACCATCTCTTATAATACTGGAGGCGGGGTGTATTGTGATGAGGGATCACAGCCAGAGCTTCACTTTTGTGATATCTACGGAAATTTTTATTACGGAGTCGAGAATGTCGACTCGACCGTGATCATTAATGCGGAATATAACTGGTGGGGCGACAAGACCGGTCCATATCATCCTGAGACGAATCCGAACGGTCGAGGTGATCCGGTCAGCGATTGGGTCGATTATGAGCCCTGGCTCGGGTCTCAGGTCGAACTCGGTGACTGGAGATTGAAGCGAGTCAGCTCTCACCCTGCCTGGCTTATCCATGGCCCCGGCGTGGTGATCTCTCTCCCCCCCGGCTGTAATCAGGCCTTCCTCTATGATGCTGCTGGTCGGGTGATGGGTAGGATCACCGCTATCACCAAATTTAGGCTCTCCCCTGGTTGCTACTTCTTACTGTTCATCTCTCCTAAGGAGAGATGGGTGGAAAAGCTGGTAGTGATAGAGTAGCGGATAATTCTGGTATCTGATACCGGTCTGGTTGACACCCGGGGCAGTTCATATATAATTCCAGCGATGAAATTCTGGCGCAAACCGCTGGATGCCGATAAGGTTAAGCCCATCCGGGGCGAGGTGATCATCATCAAGGACCGGTGCAAGGGGTGTGGTTTCTGCATCGAGTTCTGTCCCCGGAAGGTCTTGGAGTTTTCTGATGAGTTCAATGCCAAGGGTTATCACCCCCCTTATGTCAAGAACCCGGATGACTGTGTCAACTGCGGACTCTGCGAGATGATCTGTCCGGAGTTTGCCATCTTTTCGATCAAGAAGGAGGAGGGTTGACCGCTGATCCCAAGGATGTCCTGACCGGTGCCCACTATCTGGACGGAGACCATGCCTGTGCCGAAGGGGCCTTAGCGGCCGGCTGTAAGTTCTTTGCCGGCTATCCAATCACCCCCTCAACCGAAGTGGCGGAGAGGATCTCAGCCCGCTTCCCCCAGGTCGGTGGCATCTTTATCCAGATGGAGGATGAGCTGGCCTCAATGGCCGCCATCCTTGGCGCCTCCTGGGCCGGGGTCAAGTCGATGACCGTCACCTCTGGTCCGGGATTCTCCCTGATGCAGGAGAACCTCGGTCTCGGGGTGATGCTTGAGACCCCAACTGTGGTTGTCAATGTCCAGCGGGGTGGCCCCTCAACCGGACTGCCGACCCTGCCCGGTCAGGCGGATGTGATGCAGGCGCGGTGGGGCTCTCACGGCGATTATGAGATTATCGCCTTGGCCCCGAGCACAGTCCAGGAGTGCTTCGATTTCACGATCAAATGCTTCAATCTGGCCGAGCAGTATCGGGTTCCGGTCATCTTTCTGATGGATGAGTGTGTCGGTCATATGACTGAAAAGGTGATCATCCCTCCGGCTGAGGAGATTGAGCTGGTTCCCCGGAGGTATTATAAGGGGCCAAAGGATAAATATCTTCCTTATAAGAGGGGCAAAGACCTCATCCCTTACGGTGTGAAGGCAGGGGATGGCTACCGTTTCCATCTCACCGGACTCACCCATGATGAACGGGGCTATCCGATCATCAATGCCGAGGCCCAGAAGAAGAATGTCGAGTGGCTCATTAATAAGATTAAGAAGAATGCCCATAAGATCTATGAGTTTGAGGAACACGATATCGATGGTGCCGATGTTGTGGTCCTCTCCTATGGCATCTCCTCCCGGGTTGCGATCCGTGGGATCGAGATGGCCAAAAGAGACGGGATCAGGGTCGGGGCAATCCGGCTGATCACGGTCTGGCCGTTTCCGGAGGAGTATATCAACCGACTGGCGGGAAAGGTGAAGGCGATCGTGGTTGTTGAGATGAACTATGGCCAGATCTATCTCGAGGTGGAACGGTGTGCCAGGGGGCAGTGCACCACCAAGCTGGTTCCCCATGCCGGCGGCTGGGTCCACGATCCTGCCGACATCTACCGGACGATAAAGGAGGTGGCATGAAGATTGAGCATCCGATGGAGGATCTCTTGAGGATGGATCGGATCCCCCATATCTGGTGTCCGGGATGCGGGATCGGGACGGCGGTTACCGCCTTTATTGCTGCCCTGAAAAAGGTTGATCTCGATCTGGACAAGGTCTGTGTCGTCTCCGGCATCGGCTGCTCCGGCCGGATTGCCGGCTATATCAAGCTCGATTCCTTCCACACCACCCATGGCCGGGCGATCCCCTTTGCCACCGGTTTGAAGCTGGGCAACCCCGAACTCCAGGTCGTGGTGATGAGCGGGGATGGTGATCTGGTCGCAATTGGCGGTAACCACTTCATCCATGCGGCGAGGCGGAATCTCGATCTCCTCGTCATCTGTATCAACAACTTCAACTATGCGATGACCGGGGGGCAGGTCGCTCCCACCACCCCGATCCTGGCCAAGACCACCACCACCCCTTATGGTAACTTCGAATATCCATTTAATATCCCCTATCTTGCCGATGCCTGCGGTGCGGTCTATGTTGCCCGCTGGACCGTCCTCCACATCCGGAGGCTGACCGATTCGATCGCCGAGGCGCTGACCAAGAAGGGGTTTCGGGTGATCGAGGTGATCTCGCCCTGTGCAACGATCTATGCCCGGCGTAACCGGCTCGGCTCGGGTATCGATCTTATGAAATTCTATCATGACAATGCCGAGATCCGCCATTTTGAGGATACCCGCAATGTTGAGATCGGATTTCAGACCAAGATTATCTGCGGTAAGTTCATCGACCGGGAAAGACCCACCTTTCTCGAGTCCATCAATAAGGGGTTCGAGAAGGTTCTCGGTGAAAAATATGTAAAAGTAGGAGGTAAATCATGACTGAGATCAGGGTCTGCGGTTTTGGCGGTCAGGGTATTATCAGGGCCGGATATATCATCGGCAAGGCCGCCTCCCTCTTTGAAGAGAAACATGCCACCCTCACCCAGAGCTTCGGACCCGAGGCCAGAGGTGGTGCCTGCAGTGCCCAGGTGGTGATCGATACCGAACGGGTCCTCTACCCCTATGTCACCCATCCCAATGTGCTCATCGCCATGTCCCAGGAGGCCTTGGAGAAATACCAATCGGAGATGAGTGAGGAGGGCATCCTCCTCTATGACGAGGATCTGGTCAAGCCGAAGAAGATCCGGGAGAAGATCCGGGCCTATGCGATCCCGGCAACCAGGATCGCCGAGGAGCTGGGCCGGAGGATCGTTGCCAACCTGGTGATGCTCGGTTTCTTCACGGCGATTACCGGTATCGTCTCCTATGAGGCGATGAAGAAGGCGATCCCGGGCTCGGTTCCGGAGCGGGCATTGGAACTCAATCTGAAGGCATTTGAGCGCGGCTATGACTACGGTTTAGAGGTTCTAAAGAAGCAGAAGAAGAAAGAGGAGTAGCTTGGGCGAGGTCCTTAACCTCCTTTCTGAGACGAGAGGTCTGGTCTGCATCGAGTGTGGTCGTTGCACCGGAATCTGTCCGGTCTCCCGGGCCGAAAGCCGGTTCTCACCCCGATCGGTCCTGGTTCGGATGATCCATGAAGATGTTGAGGGTCTCAAAGACAATCCCCATATCTGGTATTGTCTCACCTGTGGCCTCTGTAGTGAGGTCTGTCCGATGGAGCTCGACTATCTTCAGTTCACCGCACTGACCCGGAAGATCGCCAATCGATTGGGGGAGGAGGCCTACTGTTCCCATGGTGGCGCCCTCCAGAGCCTGATGCGGATCATGACCGATCCCAAACTGAAGCCGGATAAGTTCCAGTGGGCAGAAGGGTTAAAATTCAACAAAAGGAGCGAGATCGGTTATTTTACCGGCTGCCTCCCCTTCTTCGATACCATCTTCTATGACCTCAAGCTCGAGACCGGATCGATTGCCAGAAGTGCGGTTCGACTGCTCAACCGGATCGGTATCGAACCGGCCCTGATCCCCGAGGAGCGGTGCTGTGGCCACGATCTCCTCTGGATGGGGGATCTGGAGAACTTCCGCAAACTGGCCGAACACAATATCGAGGTGATCGAGAAACAGGGTCTGAAGAAGGTGGTCTTCTCATGTCCGGAGGGCTACCGGACCTTCAAACTTGATTACCCGCGCCACTTCGGTTCGCTTCCATTTGAGGTCTATCATATCTTCGAACTCCTTAAGGGTCATAAATTCGAGACCGAAAAGAAGACGATAACCTATCAGGACCCCTGCCGTCTCTCCCACCATCTTGGTCTGGATCAACTGCCCCGGGATATTATCGCCTCAACCGGTCTCGATCTGGTTGAGATGAGGCACACCAGAAGGAAGAGCATCTGCTGTGGTGTTGCCTCCTGGATCAGCTGTACCGTCTACTCCAAGCGGATCCAGCTTTCCCGGCTGGAGGAGGCGAGGGCGACCGGTGCCGAGATCCTTGCCACCTCCTGTCCCAAGTGCCTCATCCATCTGAATTGTGCCCAGCAGGATCTACCAGAGGGGGATCGGATCCCGATCCAGGATCTCTTGACCCTGATATCCTGAGGGGTATAATCCTCGATGGAGAGATGGCCGAGTGGACGAAGGCGTCCCGCTCGAAACGGGATATCCGCCGAAAGGCGGATCGGGGGTTCGAATCCCTCTCTCTCCGCTGAACTGATTTGATCTTCTTCCTCATTCTACCCCTCCTCTTCAACCTCCCCCTCAGGATCGTCCGATCGAATCATCCGCAGGGGAAGCCCTTCCGGTTTAAGGATCCCGGTGTGTTCAAACGCTTCGGAAGGGTGGATGTCCGTAAGCTGAGGCGGCGACTCCTCGATCATCCCGGGGTCGATACGATCCGGATCCTGGCAATCCGGGTCGAGTTCCAGGAGGATGATGACCCCCGGACCACCGGTAATGGCAAGTTCGATCTTGAGGGCTACAGTTCGATCGAGGAGGGGGGGCTCGATTCTGATCCCCCTCATGAGAAGCGCTATTTTACCGCCCTGATGACCTATCTCCGCAACTACTATCTGGTCAACTCGAGGGGCAAACTCTATGTCGATTTCACCATCATGCCCTACAGCCGTTATGATACCTACACCGTTCCCCATACGATCGGCTACTACGGTGATACCTTATACTGGGATTTCGGCCTCTGTCGACTCATGAAGGATGCCCTCTTGGAGGCGGACAAGGACACGATCAGCGACTTCGACCGGTACGATGCGGTAATCGTCTTCCATGCCGGCGCCGCCTACCAGACCAGTTACATCTTCGGTAGAGATCTCGACATCCCGGCGGTGACCATCCCCCAGGGGGCCTTAGAGTATTATCTCGGCCGACCCTACATCCTCCTCAATGAGGGGAAGGATACGGTCGAGCTCGGGGTAATTATGCCGGAGATGGCCAGGGTCGACTCATTCATGTTCGGCCTGGAGGGGATGCTCGTCCATGAGTTCGGCCATATCCTTGGCCACTTTGACCTCTATGATGTGACCGGCTACTCCTGCGGGGTAGGGGCCTGGGCGATCATGGGCACCGGAGGCTGGGTTGGGATGAGATCGATCGGGGTTCCGGAGGGGACGATCACCCCCCTCCATGACCCCTGGTTCCGGGGGATCTTCTGGGACTGGGATAGTGTCATCACCGTCACCGATCCGGAGTCACTTATCGCCTTGATGCGTGCCGAGGTCGATACGACCCAGTTCCCTCTGTCGAGGCCTGCAATCATCAAGGTCCCGATCTCTCCGACCGAGTATTTTCTGATTGAGAACCGGCAGCAGGATGTGAAACATAAGGATACGATCATCGTCGATGTCGAGGATGGGATACCGATCTATGTCGATGAGGCGGAGTATGACTTCTTCCTTCCCGGCTCCGGGATCTTGATCTGGCATGTCGATGAACGGGTGATCTGGGATAACTACGAGTATAATGAGGTCCAGATCGATCCCGAGCATAAGGGGATCGATCTCGAGGAGGCGGACGGTCTCCAGCACTTCGATGGCTGGTTCTACGGTGATACCTTGGAGTATTATGGGTCTAAGTTTGACCCCTTCTTTGTCGGTGGTAATGATCGGTTTGGACCTTTCACCAGCCCTTCTTCTAAGAGCTATTATGGCTTCACCCGGATCGGGGTCGAGGTGAGGTCGAAACCGGATACCCTCATGAACCTTGGTTTCACCTTCGACCTCTATCAGCCCGGCTTTCCCATTGAGATCCCGGGTGATCCTAAGATCACCGGGATAAGGAGCGGCGATCTCGATCGTGATGGGTCACCGGAGATCGTCGTCTCGACCGCATTCGGTTCGATCTATGTCTTCAGGAGTGATGGCTCGGGCTATCTCCACCCCTCGGGCTTCTTCGGATCCATGCGCGATACCCTCCTCCGGCCCGCGGTCACCGGCGATCTCGATTCCGATGGGAGGGATGAGGTGGTCGGTCTGGTCGACTTTGAACTGAAGGCATTTGATGATGATGGAACGGTGATGGAGGGTTTTCCGGTTCGTGTCCCGACCGAGGTCTATACCGGTGCGCTCCTCTTCGATCTGGATAATGATGGTGGCCCGGAGATCATCTTTGGCGGATCGGATCGGAGGCTCTATGCCTATCACGGTGATGGGAGTAAGGTCGAGAAATTTCCGATCGAGCTCTCCGCTGAGATCTACACCGATCCGGTCGTCTTCGATTATGATCAGAGGATCATTGTTGCCGCCGCAGCCGACGGTCGCCTCTTCTATATCGATAAGGACGGGATCGTCTCGGATCGTGTCGTGGTTCCTCCCAATGTTGCCTTTACCCGGAACGGGATTCTGGTTGAGGATTTCGATCGGGATGGGAAGAATGAGGTCTTTGTTGCCCAGGGGAATGGTGATCTCTATCTTGCCGATATGGATTCGATCCGTGACGGCTGGCCGGTATGGGTTGAGCTGAAGGACACATTCTTCATCTCTGCCCTTGGTGATCCGGATCATGATGGCTTCTTAGAGATCTTCGTCTTCGGTCGGGATCGGATCTATGGCCTCAATCCGAACGGCTCCTTTATGACCGGATTTCCGATCCTGACCGATACCTTGGTCGGGCCACCGCTTCTGCTTGGCACGATGGAAGGGAAGACCTATCTCTTCTATGGTGGTTCAGGCCTTTCGATCAAGGCCTCCCGGAAGGACTCCTTCTCCTTCTCCCCTCTCTTTGGCTTTGGCGGTTTCTCATCACCGGGGATCCTGATCGATCTCGATCAGGACAGAGACTATGAGCTCGTTGCCGGTTCTGATTCTGGTTTTGTCTATGCCTGGGATCTTCCGATCGATGAGGTCCACTTCTCCGGGGAGGGGGATCGTTATGAGGGTGAGGTCTATATCAGCAAGTCTCCCAATAATCGGGTGATCACCGGCCTCTATCTCTATCCCAATCCCGCCTCGGAGAAGGCGGTGGTCCGGTTCAAACTCCATCAGGAGGCAAAGGTGGAGGTGATGGTTATCGATGTTCTGGGCCGGAGATGTTCTGATGTGATCGAGGTTAAGGGGCTCATGGTGGGAGAGGAGAATCGTCAGCCGCTCAACCTGAGCTCGCTCTCACCCGGGGTCTACATCCTCCGCTTGGTTGCAACTACATCTGATAGGGATGAGACCCACTTCTTCCGATTTGCAGTGAGGTGATCATGTCCCTCTTGCTAATCTTTATGATCGGTGTTGTTCCGCTCAAGACGAGGGCGATCCTCACCTCGGCAATCCTTCCGGGCGGTGGCCATCTCATGTTAAAGAAGGACCGGGCCAAGGCCTTCCTCTTGGCCGAGGCCGGGATCTGGTTCCTCTACGGCTCGATGACCCTTTATGCCAATAAGTATCGGAAGATCTCCCGGAGTTATGCCGCCCGCCACGCCCATGCCAACCTTGACAATGATGAGGAGTATTTCGATCTGGTTGAAAGGTACCAATCGGCCGATCTCTATAATGAGTATGTGCTCAGGGATGCGATCGACCTCTATCCAGGCGATTACGAGAAGCAACAGGAGTTTTTGAGGCGTAATGGTATCTTCGGTGAGGATAAGTGGTGCTGGGAGTCGACCGATGAGCGGCTCCACTACTGGTATCTGAGAAGGACGATGCGCGATGCCCTGAAGAAGGTCAGTTTTGCCACCGGTCTCCTCATCGCCAACCGGATCCTGGCCATAATCGACATCGCCATCTTCCACCGGGTTGAGCTCGATCCTCAAGAGGGGAAGGGGATCGGGATCAAGATCAGATTCTGAATGATTTTTCTTATCATCTTCCTCTTCCTCCCTTCTGAGCAGAGTCTGATCAAGGAGTCGCTTGATCTGCTCGATCTATCCGAACACGATCTCGGCTATGGGAAGCGGTGGCCGAGGGAGGACAGCTTCCGGCTTGAGGTGATAAACCGGTTGATGGATGATCCCCTCTCCATCCCGGACCATCTTGAAGAGATCCTCTCCGAACTGAATCTGAACCGGATCGGAAGAGAGCTGGGGATGGAGTTGAAGATCGAGGGGGGGAGGGGGGATCCGCTCACGGAATTAAAAAAAAGGATAAGATCAGGGGATAGCCTGATCCGATCCGCCTTAGCCGGACTGACCACGGCCGAGCTGGAGAGTTTGCTGGTCCAGATCCCGATTATCTGGGCCGATGAGGATGACTCTCTCGATGATACCCTCAAGGCGGTTTTGATCAAAGGGGTGGTGATCGACACCGGTTTCGAATGGGAGTGTGAGGATATCCTCAGGATCGCAAAGAAGATCGAGGTCGAGAAGATCATCTCGGCGGGCGCCTCGCTCTACGAGCTCATCCCGGATCTGATCAGATGGGTCGATACCCTCTCGGAATCCTTGCCCAGTATGCTCGAGGTTGGGGGGTATAAGGTTGTGATCGGGAGCCGGGGGGATGACCGGTATGAGGATGGGGATATCATTATCGATCCCGGTGGTAATGACCGCTATTCGGGTGGGGCCGGGATCGGCCTTAAGAAGCTGGGGATGATCATCGACCTTGAAGGTGACGATGTCTACGATTCCGATCGGTTTGGAGCGATTGGAGGAGGGATCCTCGGGGTCGGGATCGTCTACGACCTCTCGGGAAGCGACCGCTACTTGGGCCTCCACCACTCACTCGGTAGCGGACTTTTCGGCCTCGGGATTCTGGAGGATTGTGCCGGTGATGACAGCTATGAGGGTGGTTTCTTCGCTCAGGGGGCAGGCAATTTCGGTGTTGGCCTTCTGATCGATCGGGCCGGCAATGACCGCTATCGGATCTACTGCAATGGTCAGGGGTTTGGATCGGTGGTCGGATTTGGTGCCCTCATCGATTCGAGCGGAAATGATAGTTACTATGCGGGTGGTAAATACCGCCACCATCCACTCCTGCCGGAGAACTACCGCTCCTTTGCCCAGGGTTTTGCCATCGGCTGGCGCCCCCATGCCTCGGGCGGGATCGGGATCCTTTATGATGGCGGTGGCAATGACAGTTATGAGGTTGAGGTCTACGGACAGGGGACGAGCTACTGGTTCAGCCTCGGCTGCTTGATCGACCGGGCCGGCAATGACCGTTATCTGGCCACCGAGTATGCCCAGGGGGCAGGGATCCACTATGCCCTCGGCTACCTCCTCGATGAGTCAGGCTCTGATCTCTACTATTCAACCCATGGTCCGGCCCAGGGTGAGGGGCATGACCTCTCGGTCGGGATCCTGATCGATCGTAAGGGTGATGATAGCTATATAACCTCTGGCGGTCAGGGGGTCGGGATCTTCAATTCGATCGGAATCCTGATCGATGGTGGGGGTAATGACCACTACTTCACCTATGAGGCCGGCCTTGGTCAGGGCTCGGCAAACTGGCGGCGCGGTTTTCCCGGCCTCGGCCTTTTCATCGATCAAGGGGGTGAGGATGTCTACCCATTCGATAAGGCGGGTGATGACAGGGTCTGGTTTCAGGGTCGCTACGGAGTGGGAATCGACATCAACAGTCTTAAGGTGGAGGTCTCTTATCCGATCCAGCCCGAGGATACCGCCGGTCTCGATACCCTGCCTCAGGACAGTCTGATCAAGGAGCTTTTTGAGCGGGCTTCCCTCTGGCGGGTGCGGGAGAATATCGAACTGGTCGACTGGGCCCGGAATCGGCTCAAGGAGATCGGACCGCCTGCAGTCAGCTA
>Ga0180300_10000056_pt1 | contig 37479 bp, 31 predicted proteins | sample GuaBasSediGuay15_FD_121798 | JGI IMG/M metagenome (GOLD analysis project Ga0180300, IMG submission 121798) | Subseafloor sediment microbial communities from Guaymas Basin, Gulf of California, Mexico - Guay15, Core 4569-2, 21-24 cm | ecosystem: Environmental > Aquatic > Marine > Hydrothermal...
GAAAGACCACACCAATCCTTGGGATACAAAACACCGGATGAGGTTTACTATGGTGAAGTGATTGAAAGAGCGTCGTGAATAAAAATACGCCGTTTTGTTGTCCAAAATTTGGGGAGCATCTCATATGAAAGGCTTGAAAAAAGAAACGAAGGTTGCTTGGTTGTTTTTAGCACCTAGCTTCGTAGGTTTTTTGGTATTCGTATTTGGTGCAGTTGTATTTTCTTTGTCGCTCAGTTTTATGGATTGGGATATGCTTACCGCTCCGAAGTTTGTGGGATTAAGTAATTACATAAGGTTATTCACGAATGATGCGACATTCCTGCTTGTATTAAAAAATACTGTGGTCTTTGTACTTGGAACGGTACCTTCAAGAGTTATAATGGGGCTCCTACTTGCACTAGCTTTGGTGAAAAGGATACCACTAAGATCATTTTTTAGAGCAACAATTTTCTTCCCAGTTATCGTTCCAACAGTTGCGGCTGCAATGGTTTGGCGTTGGATATTCAACGCTGATTTTGGTCTCCTTAACGATTTGCTTTATCGTCTTGGTGTTTCCAATCTTCCTCAGTGGCTTGCTGATCCGAAATGGGCTATGGTGGCTATAATCATACTTAGTGTGTGGAAAGACGTGGGTTTTTCGGCAGTCCTTTTTATGGCAGGGCTTCAGGGTATTCCTGAAGTATTGTATGAAGCGGCGAAAATCGACGGAGCGTCGCGGTTCCAGATCTTTTGGAAAATTACTCTTCCGCTTTTATCTCCAACAATGTTTTTTGTTATTGTTATAAACGTTATAAGTTCCTTTCAAGTATTCGACCAAGCATACGTATTAACGGGTGGAGGACCTGGCAACGCTACGAATACGTTAGTTTATTATATATACAACAATGCTTTTCAATGGTTTAAGATGGGTTATGCATCAGCAATCGCTTGGATTTTGTTCGCAATCATCTTCCTTGTTACTTTTATTCAGTTCAAATATCAAAAAAGGTGGGTGTACTATTTATGAAAAAATACAAATGGCGCACCTGGATGCTTTTTGCTGTTTTGATTGTTGTAGCCACGGCGATGTTGGTACCGTTCTTTTGGATGCTTTCCACATCCTTGAAACCAATAGGAGAAGTTTTCGCATACCCTCCAACTTGGATACCCAAAGATCCTCAATGGAGTAACTATGCAACTGTTTGGAAAGTGATTCCTTTTGGAAGATATATGCTAAACAGTTTCATCACTTCGTTTTGCATAACAGCTCTTCACCTTATAGTAGCATCAATGGCTGCTTTTGCATTCGCACGTTTAGAATTTCCAGGGAGAGATAAACTGTTTCTGCTTTATTTAGCAACGATGATGGTTCCGGGGCAGGTTACTATGATTCCGAATTTTATACTTGTAAAATTACTCCATTGGACAGACACTTATCAAGGTCTAATAATTCCTAATGTTTTCACTGCTTTTGGAGTGTTTCTGTTGCGTCAATTTTTCATGACTATCCCTAAGGAGTATGAGGATGCTGCAAGAATAGATGGTGCATCATATTTTCATATATATAGTAGAATAATTTTACCACTTTCTGTTCCCGCAATTTCAACATTGGCAATCTTCACATTTGTCTTCCAGTGGAACAATCTTATTTGGCCCTTGGTCGTTGTCAACAAAGACAGCATGAAAACTTTGACAGTTGGTTTGGCAAGTTTTCAAGGTATGTACGGAACCAGTTGGAACCTTTTAATGGCAGCTGCTGTGATGGGCATTGTACCTTCAACAATCGCTTTTTTGATAGGTCAGAGGTATTTAATAAAGGGTATAACTTTGACAGGTTTGAAAGGATAGGACGCATGTATATTCTTTTTTGAATGAGGAGGAAGTATCTATCATGAAGATCACGATTATCGGTGCTGGCAGTGCAGTCTTTTCGATGAGACTTGTGGGGGATTTGTGCAAAGAAGAAAGTTTGAAGGGGAGCTTGGTTTCTCTAATGGACGTGGATCAAAGACGACTTGATCTCATCTATGAGCTTGCAGGGCGATACGTGGAGGAACTCGGGGTTGATCTGCGTTTTGAAAAGACTACCAGATTAGATAGAGCCATCACTGACGCCGACTTCATCATCAATACTGCACTTGTCGGTGGACACCAGTGGATGGAAGAAATAAGAAGAGTGGGAGAAGCGAACGGTTATTATCGCGGCATAGATTCACAGGAGTTCAACATGGTGGCAGATTACAACACTATCAGCAACTACAACCAATTGAAATTCTTCTTGGATGTGGCTAAAATGATAGAAAAGTTTGCACCAAAAGCTTGGTTGTTGCAAACCGCCAATCCCGTGTTTGAAGGGACCAATCTGATAGCAAGGATCACGGATATAAAGGTTGTGGGATTCTGTCATAGCTTCCATGGAGTTTTTGAGATCATCGAGACACTTGGACTGGACCCGCAAAAAGTGGATTGGCAGGTGGCCGGTTTCAACCATGCCATCTGGTTGAATCGCTTTTTGTATGAAGGTGAAGACGGTTACAGGCTGATCGATGAGTGGATTGAAACCCATTCTCACGAGTGGTTTCCTAGCAATCCTTTTGACGTTCAGTTCAGCCCTGCTGCCATCGATATGTACAGGTTTTATGGATTCTTCCCTGTTGGCGATACTGTGAGGAATGGCACCTGGAAATACAATCGGGATATAGAGACCAAGAAAAAGTGGTATGGGAAACCCTGGGGAGGCGCCGATTCAGAGCTAGGATGGAAGTGGTACGAAGAGCAACTGACGATGGTCATAAAACTTTTAGATCTCATTGCCAAAGAAAAGAGCTTCAAGTTACTCGCCCCAGAATCTTACGATGCTTTGTTTGAAAGTTTGAACCTTCCTGAAGAGGCTTTGAACCAGATCAAGAGAGAAGTGGGATTCATAATCAACCCAGGTAGGTCAAGTGGTGAGCAACACGTTCCTTTCATAAAGGCGGTATCTGGAGGCGGAAAAGAAAGGCTTGTTCTCAATGTACTTAACCGCGGTCCAATAATCGCTGACATCCCCGAAGATGTTGTGGTGGAAGTGCCTGTGATCGTTGATGAAGACGGTATCCATCCCGAAAAGATAGATCCGCCACTGACAAAAAGGATCACAAGATTCTATCTTTATCCGCGCATGGTTCGCATGGAGATGGCATTGGAGGCGTTTCTCACCGGAGACAGACGCGTGCTGGAAGAGATGCTGGAAAGAGACCCTCGTACCAGATCCAGCGAGCAGGTAAAGAAAGTTCTTGACGAGATCATGTCTCTGCCCTTCAACGAGGAGATGAAAAAGCATTACGGTTCTTGGACTGATGGAAAATAGTCCGAGGCGCCAATAAGACTGAAAAGAGAGCATTCGTGAATACCACAGAGCTTTTTGTTCATAATTGATTCTGATCACTCATTTTCCCGCTAGATCCCATTTCTTCGGACTTGACTATCCTTCAAAAGAAGGTTATACTTAGGTATGAAACCGGTTCCATATATTCGTTGGGGTGATGGCTTTGAAACTCACTATCTCGCAGATAGCTAAATTGGCAGGTGTTTCTAAGTCAACGGTTTCCAGAGCGTTGAATGGTAGTGGCTACGTTTCTGAGAAGGCAAAGCGGAAGATACAAGAGATCATAAGAAAGTACGACTACGTTCCCGATTCGAAAGCTGTGAGCTTGAGCAAAAAGAGAACCTTCACTGTAGGGCTCGTGCTTCCCTCAACCTCTGGCCCGTTTTATGGTGAGGTTATCAGGGGTGTGGAAGAAGTGTTATCTGCCAGAAAATACTTCACTTTGCTGACTGTGCTGGATTCTGGACAAGATGAGAAACAAGCAAGAAAGAGGTACCTCTCCATGATCAGAGAAAAGAGGGTGGATGGGGCAATCGTGTTTGATCCCACTGTGGACGAAGGTACTGTTCGTAAGCTCTCGGAGAGTAAGATTCCAATAGTGTTTTTGTTGAAGGATTTTCAAACTTTCGGCATCGACAGCGTGATGGTGGATAACTTCACTGGCAGCGTCTTCATGGTGGACCATCTTGTGGAAAAGCACGGTTACAAAAGTATGGCCTTCGTCAAAGGCCCCATGGTTAGTGATGATAGTGAACAACGTTTCCAGGGTTTTGTGGAGTCGCTGAGGAGACACGGTTTGTGTTGCGATAACCTTTTGGTTTTCTCTTCGGATTTTACATTCGAAGGCGGAAGAAAAGTCTTCCGGGAGTTGCGGAAAGAGTTAAGCAGGTTGGAGGCCATCTTCTGCGCCAACGACGAGATGGCTTTAGGGATCATCGAGGAGATGAAGAGAGAAGGGATACAAGTTGGGCAAGATATAGCTGTTGTGGGCTTTGACGATGCCTTTTGGTCTGGTCATATCGAACCTCCTTTGACTACGGTTCATCAACCCATGTACGAGGTGGGGAAAATATCCGCTCAAAGGGTTTTAGAACGGATAAACAATCCAGATGTTTTCAGAGATCCTGTGAAGATAACGCTTCAAACACATCTCGTAGTAAGAAAATCGTGCGGTTGCAATTGTTGATTCAGGCGTTAATTGAAATCGTTTTTTGTGTGAAGTGTGAGAAACCGGTTCCACAATAATAAGAGGAGGGAGTGGAGTGAAGCACTTCGAGACTAAATACGGCTACTTCACCGAGGAAGGAGATTTCGTTGTAACCGATGTTCGAACTCCTGCCCCTTGGGTCAATGTACTGACCAATGGCAGATATGGAGCTGTGTATTCCCAGGTGGGAAGTGGTTACTCTTTCTACATCGATGCCTCTCAGAGCTTATTGACAAGATGGATTCAAGATTTGGTGCGTGATGATTACGGAAAGTACTTTTATATCCTCGATGAGGAAACGGGAGAAGTTTTTTCTAGCACTTTCCAACCTTTAAAGAGGAATGGGGATTATTTCGCTGTCTATTCACCGGGAAAAGTTGTTTTCCGTACATCCTTTGAAAGATTCTCTGTGGAAACGACGGCCGTGGTTTCAATTGATCACGATGTGGAGATTCTCAGATTGGAACTAGAAAACGCAACAGACAAGCCCTTGAGTCTTTCAGTTTTCTCGTATTTCGAGCTCAACATGGGAACCATCTCAGACGTACACAGGGAATTCCACAAACTCTTTTTCGAAACCCAGTTCTTAAAAAACACACTATTTTCCAAGAAGTACATGTGGACTGCAGGGCCGAGAAGCTGGAACGATTCCTATCCTTTTGTTTTATTCCATTCAACAAATCGAGAAGTTGTTTCCTATGAAACCGACAAGGAAAGGTTCTTTGGAATGTACGGAGATCTCCAGAATCCAGTGGCTGTTCAGAAAAGGCGGTGTGAAAACACCGCTGGGCGAAACATCGACGGAATAAACACAATCCAAATCCGCATCAATCTGGCTCCTCTTTCAAAGGAGGTAGTGTACTTTTTCCTTGGAATTGCAAAGGACGAAAAGGAAGCTTTAGATTTATCCCTGCGATTCCAAAATGAAGCATTCTGTGAGTCTCAAATTGAAAGAGTTCAAAACTACTGGCAGAGTTTACTGAGGAGGTTTAAGGTGAACATCCCCGACAAGGATGTGGAATTTCTCTTGAATACTTGGTTACCTTATCAAGCAATAGCTGGAAGATTGATGGCAAGAACCGCATATTATCAGATAGGAGGAGCTTTTGGTTATAGGGATCAACTTCAGGACAGCCTTGCAAGTTTATGGCTTGACCCTTCCATTACGCGAAAACAGATCCTTCTCCATGCTGCGCACCAAAGGCAAGATGGAACTGTCCAGCACTGGTGGTTGCCTTTCAGCAATGGTTCGCCATCCGAAAGATGGTCAGATGATCTTCTATGGTTAGTGTTCGCAGTCTGCGAGTACATAGAGCATACCGGTGATCTGCAGATCTTGCGCGAGATGGTCCCATTTCTAGAGGGAGAGCAGGCGACCCTCAAGGAACACTGCTTAAGAAGTCTTAAATCGGTTCTTGAGAATGTATCAAAAAGGGGAATTCCTCTGATCCTTGGAGGTGATTGGAACGATGGGCTAAACGGCTTGGGGCAGGAAGGAAGAGGCGAGAGTTTCTGGTTAAGCGAGTTTTTGTACTTTATCTTGAAGAGAGTTCTAGCACTCTTTGAGTTAGACGAACATGAAAAGAGATGGCTTGAGGAGTCGATGGAAAGAATCGAAGAATCTTTCAACAAGCATGCTTGGAACGGTGAGTGGTTCAACAGGGCAACTTCGGATGAAGGAGAAGTCATCGGTAGTAAGGAAGACAACAGAATATTCCTCAACCCGCAAAATTGGGCGGTCATCTCTGAAATAGCTGATGATGAAAGGGTCCAAAAAGCCGTGAAAAAGGTAAAGGAGCAACTGGTAACGGATTACGGTCCACTGCTATTGCATCCACCTTTCACTGATGTGGACGAGAGAATTGGATACATAACGAGATATGCGCCTGGAACCAGGGAAAATGGTGGTGTTTACACGCACGCTGCTACCTGGACGCTTTGGTCAGCGTGGCTCATGAGAGATTACGAACTTGCAGAAAAAGTCTATCAATCTTTATCGCCGATTCTCAGATATTACAGAGAACCAGACGTTTACAAAGCGGAGCCTTATGTTACTCCTGGCAACAGCGATGGTCCTCTCTCTTCCAAAAGCGGCAAAGCTGGATGGACATGGTACACCGGATCTGCGAGCTGGCTATACAGATTGATGATCCAATGTTATTTGGGGATCAAACCCACGAAGGATGGAATCTTTTTCTCTCCATGTACTAAAAAGCGTTGGAAAAAGGCGGCGATCACGTTCAGTGTTCGAGGTGGTCAATACACTCTGGAAATTCTTAATCCCCAAGGCAAAGAACTTCATGATTTCAAAGAGATGCTCCTCAATGGAAAGAAGTTGGAAGGTAATGTGATTCCTTACAGTGAGGGGAACAACCGAATATTGATTATTTATTGAAGGAGGTGGTTGAAGTGAAGAGATTTTTGTTGTTATTGGTACTTCTCCTTTTAGCCACTTTTGGGATGTCATTCACTGTGGTAAACGAAATGGAAAGTATCGCCGGGCTGAATGACGATAATACTGGGGCCAGCTTCTCTTTAAGTGATGAATACGTTTTCACTGGAAAGTATTCCGTCAAAGTGACCCCCTCAGGGAAGGCGGAGGAGACCAAACTGGCATTTCAATTGAGTGGTAAGGTGTTGGAGGGTTGGGTTGAATCCGATCTTCTGAAGATCACTGTTTTCATCCCTGAAAACGCGAAAACCTACCCAGATAAGTACTTTCTGGGTATGGCTGATGTAACTGACGGTTGGTCGTGGGTTGACGGGGTATTTTCAGAAACACAGTCACAACGAGGATGGAACGTGGTAACCTTCAAACTCTCTCCAAAAATGAAGGAAGTTTCTACGAGTGGAAAGTACATGCTTTACTTTGCGTTCATAGACTTCGAAAATGGAAACAAGAAAGTGCCGATAGTAGATGCATTCTATGTGGATCATTTTGTGGCTATGCCTTCGGAGGAAGAGAAGGTCAGACTCTATGTATTCCCCATGGAAACTGAAGAAGAGCTTGCAAGATATAACAACGACAACACCGGCGCGGTTTTCAAGCTCAGTGACCGCTATGTAGCCCAGGGACTCAAATCCATGAAGATTGTACCCAGTGGAAAAGCGATCGAAACCAAAGTGGCGCTTCCGTTGGAGGGAGAGAACGTAGAAAAGTGGATGCAGGGCAACAGGATCAAGATGAGCGTCTACATACCTCTTGGAATGGACACAATCCCCACCATGTATTTTCTGGGTATGGCGGATGTGACGACAGAGTGGAAATGGGTTGGAGGAGTCTTCGCAGATGCCAAAAACGTTGGCAAAGGCTGGAACCAGGTAAGTTTTGAGATAGCAGGTGCCATGAAAGATTTAAACCCTGATGGGAAATACATGGTCTACCTTGCATTTGCCGGTTTTGACGAGAAGAACCAGAAGATCCCGCTTACGGATGCCTTCTACATCGACGGGGTATACACTGAAAAAGCCAAAGTGTTGACCGTTGAAGAACGGATGGCTATGGCAGATCCGAAGATAAAAGAAGAAGTCGAAAAGATGTTGCAAATGGGCGATAAGGAGTTGCTGGAGTATGTTCAAAGGAAGACTTTTGAATATTTTTGGAACGAAGCAAACCCAGTGAACGGTCTGGTCAAAGACAGAAGCACTGAGGATTCACCGTGCAGCATCGCTGCAGTAGGGTTTGCGCTTACATCGATTCCAATAGCTATAGAGAAAGGCTGGATAAGCTATGATGAAGGTTACGAAAGGGTTTTAACGACCTTAAAGACCTTTTTAGAGGGTAAGGTAGAAGGTAAGAACGGATTTTTCTATCACTTCGTCGATGTGAACACAGGCAGAAGAGTTTGGAACTGTGAACTCTCTTCTATAGATACAGCCCTGCTGGTGGCAGGGGCACTTTTCGCTGGAGAGTATTTCGAAGGCACGGAAGTGGAAAAGCTTGCGGATCAGCTCTACAGAAACGTGAATTGGCAGTGGATGATGGCAGAAGATGGAACTCTCTACATGGGTTGGAAGCCAGAGGGAGGTTTTCTCAATGCAAAATGGGATTCTTTCAACGAAGGGATACTTGCTTACGTCCTAGCGATCGGTTCTCCAACATATCCCATACCGGCAGGATCATGGGATAAGATTCTCAGGCCTGTCCATGAAAATTACATTTCCTGTCCCACTGAGTCTCTCTTCGTTTACCAGTATCCAAACATTTGGGTTGACTTTAGAAACAAAGAAGACAAGTACGCTAATTACTTCAACAACGCCAAAATAGCTACCAGATACAATTATCTCTTCTGTGTGATGAACAGGTTTAAGTACAGAACTTACGATTTCGACGTGTGGGGTTTGAGTGCTTCGGATGGTCCCGCCGGTTACAAGCATTATGGCGCATCCGAAGGAAATCACGATGGTACAGTTGCTCCATATAGTGCCGTTTCTTCTATAGTTTTCACCCCGGAGCTTTCCATGAAGGCATTGAAGGGAATGTTGAACAAGTATGGACCATTGGTTTGGGGCAAATATGGGTTCGTCAGTGGATTCAACGTAGATGCGAACTGGTTCTCCGACCAGCACATAGGAATAGATCAGGGAGATATTCTGCTGATGATCGAAAACTACAGGACAGAGTTCGTGTGGAAGTACTTCATGAAGAATGAATATATTCAGAAGGCTCTTGAAAAGATAGGCTTCGTCACCAAGGCGTCGGATTATGCGGTCACACCCTGGTACCGCCAGGAGTATCAGAAGTTGATCACTCAGCCGTCCGAAAAGATTGTCGTTGCACCAAAGGTAGAGAAAATAGTAGTGGATGGCAAACTGGAAGACTGGGAAAATGTACCTTGCAACGTGGTGGATGAAGACATGAACGTGCGGGTGCCCGGTATAAGACCTGTTGACAAACGTTCTCAAATACTTCACAGCTACTTCTACGCTGCTTGGGATGACGTAAACCTTTACCTTGCAGCGCAGGTGTTCGATGAATACCTGGTGGTGAACATCGCACCAGATGATCTTGGAGCGTTCTACAGGACGGATTCCATTGAGTTCTATCTGGATCCATCACGGACTAATCCTGAAGCTGGCATTTTCAAGCTGGCCGTATTACCCTTTGACACGGAAGGGAATGTACAGGCTGTTCGCCACGAAGATGCCAATCCTGGCCCCATTTCGAAAGTAGCACCAGAAGTGAAGATAGCTTCTTCCAAGACCGATAACGGATACATCGTCGAGGTAGTAATACCCTTCAAATATCTGGGTATCACGCCAAGACAGGGTATAGAGATAGGATTCTGTCATACCGTTCATAACTCAAACAAGAAAGATGCCAGATTGGGTGAGTACGTTCGAGAAAATATACTCTCTTGGGTTCCCGTGGCTGACGTTTGGGCTCGACCGGAAATTTGGGGAACCCTTAGGTTCGCTGAGTAAAGGAGGTGAGTAAAGATGAGAAGGGGTTTTCTGATACTTCTCCTGGTCTTCGTACTGGTGACTTTCTCCTCCGCTGAAAGGATTCTTCAGATATGGGCTATGGGGGAAGAAGCAAAGAACCTCAACGTGATGGCAGAGAGGTTTATGAAGGAAAATCCTGGTGTGAAGGTGGAGATCCAGGCCATACCGTGGTCGGCCGCGTACGACAAAATACTCACGGGTATCGCCGGTATGCAGCTGCCCGATTTGGCTCAGATGGGAACAACATGGATGGCTCCTTTTGGTGCCATGGGAGTCTTTGAGGAACTCAGCTCATACATACGTGATTCCTTCATAAGCAAAGACATCTTCTTCGAAGGTTCTTGGCAGACGGTAGAGCTAAATGGAGGGGTTTATGGTATTCCATGGTATGTGGACGTCAGAGTGATGTTTTACAGAACAGATGTTTTGAAAGAAGTGGGATACGATCATGCACCGCAGACCTGGGAAGAACTCTACGATGCGGCCAAAAAACTTGCTGCGAGAGGAGAGAATATGTACGCCGTTTCACTGCTCTACACAGGCGTATTTGGAAACGAATTCATGCCGTTCGTATGGCAAGCCGGTGGAAGGATATTCGATGAAAGAGGGAAGGTCAGAGTAACCGATCCAGAGTTTGTGGAAGCCATCGAATATTACGCACGTTTCTTCTGGGAAGAGCTGGCTCCGATTGGAGGGGGAAATCTGTTCCAAGATTTTGCATCGGGAGCTGTGCCAATATTCTTCTCAGGTCCATGGATGGTGAGTATGATTGACCAGCAAACCCCAGAAATAAAAGGGAAATGGTCGGTAGCTTTGATGCCCAAGAAGAAAACCAGAACCTCCTTTGTGGGAGGTTCCAACTGGGTGATCTTCAATACCTCCAAGAACAAAGATCTGGCGTGGAAGTTCATAGAGTTCATGACGAAACCGGAGAACCAGCTGAAATGGTACAAAATTGTTGCGTCATTGCCCGCCGTTAAATCGGTGTGGGAATATCCTGAGCTGGCAAACAACCCGATAATGAAAGTCCTTGGAGAGCAACTTAGAGACGCCAAATCGCCTCCCAACATTCCACAATGGGAAGAAATCGCGAATGCGATATCGAGGAGGGTGGAAGAGGTTATTTACAAGAGGAGAACTCCGCAAAAAGCCGCAGAAATGTTGAAGAAAGATATTGAAAAGATCGTTAGGTGACGAGGAATCACCGAGGAGCCCCGCTGGGGCTCCTTTTAACAAGGAGGAGAGTGCGGTGAAAACAAGCTGGGTTTGGATCCTGACTTTCGTTGGGCCGGCGCTGATACTTCTCATGGTCTTTTTGATAATTCCCATCTTCGCGTCGTTTTATCTCAGCTTTACCGACTTCAACGTTTTCGTCATGACGGACTGGAGCCGAGCAAAGTTTATTGGACTTCAAAATTTCGTCGAACTTTTAAAAGATGAACTCTTTTGGAAAGCGTTGATGAATACCTTCTACTGCCTCGTGGTGGCAATGCCAGTAACCGTGGTTTTATCTCTAACATGTGCAGTACTTTTGAACAGGAAGCAGACCAAATTCAAGAACTTTTTCAAGGTGAGCTTTTTCCTGCCTTTTGTTACTAACACGGTGGCGATAGCCATAGTTTGGTCATGGATTCTAAACCCCAGCTACGGATTGCTGAACTGGTTTTTGAGTTTATTTGGCGTCAAAGGTCCGAACTGGTTGGGAGATCCCAAGTGGGCCATGCCTTCTGTCATCATGTTGGTGATATGGAAAGCGGTGGGGTACAACACAATCCTGTTTCTGGCGGGGTTACAGAACATTCCAGATTTTCTCTATGAGGCGGCAGAACTTGATGGAGCCTCACCCTGGCAAAGATTCTGGTACATAACCTTGCCCATGCTAAAGCCAACCACGGTCTTCGTGACCACAATGATGATCATAGGTTACCTACAGTTATTCGAAGAGCCCTACATGCTGACGCAAGGAGGGCCTCTAAATTCGACACTTTCTATAGTCTTGTATTTGTACAGACAGGGATTCAAGTTCTTCAAACTGGGTTACGCTTCTTCTATTGCAGTGATTCTCTTTTTGATGATCTCTGCGCTCACGTTGTTAAGACTCAAACTCGCTGGACGAAAATAGGGGTGATCAAGAATGGGAAAAACCTCATCATTGCGACAGGTAGCAGTTCACGGATTTCTATTTGTCATGGCGGTCGCCATGATACTTCCATTCTTGTGGATGATTTCCACATCTTTCAAAACTCCTGCAGAGATCTTTGTCCTTCCACCACGATGGATACCAAAGGATCCCACAATAGAAAACTACAGGGAACTCTTTGCTTCTATCAAGTTTGGACGACCTTTTATTAACACGGTAATAGTCGCTTCTTCCATCACCTTTTTTTCTCTGCTCGTTTCTTCCATGGCAGGTTATGCCTTTGCAAAATTCAGATTCAAAGGTAGAGACAAGCTATTCTTTTTGATACTGGCGACTCTCATGGTTCCAGGTCAAATGACCATTATTCCGGTGTTCCTGCTTTTGAGGCAACTCGGGCTTTTGAATACCTATGCTGGATTGATCCTCCCGGGGGTGGCAAGTGCTTTCAACATATTCTTCATGAGGCAGTTCATAATGTCCATACCGAACGAACTGATCGAGGCGGCTAAGATAGATGGAGCCAAGGAAAGTTTCATATACTTCTGTATAATTCTCCCCCTTTCAAAGCCCGCACTCACAACCATAGCCATCTTCACATTCACAGGTTCGTGGAACTCCTTTCTCTGGCCGCTGATCATCGCGCAGGACGAGAGGATGTACACTCTACCCGTGGCAGTTTCAGTGCTTGCCGGTCAGTACGGTGAAAACCTGGGAATACAGATGGCGGGTTCGTGTATAGTCATAGCTCCTATCCTTGTGTTTTTCTTGTTCGTACAAAGATACTTCATAAAGGGAATAGCTCTCACGGGGCTCAAAGGATGAGATACCCCTCAGTGATTGTGGCCAAGCATTTTATCGTACCTCTCTCAACGTTTCCCCTAATGTCCGGTGGGTATGCAGAGTGCCACCACTTATCATCGGCAATAGGCAATATCCATAAGCTTGATGGTGGTATTTGGGTGAGCGAAAATGCTCTGCATATCTGCCTGTTGTCCGGGTACGCTAGTATCCAAACGGAATAGGGAGTTCGGAAATCCGCCAGATACTTTCATCGAAGCTTACATCTCCAAATCTTTTGCCCATTTTATTACTTCTTCTTTGAGTTCATCTTAATCGGAACGGTAGCGCGGCTTACCGCCGTCACTTGCATCGATCACAGCTTCATTGGAGATGACAAAATGGATCCCATCATGGCGAAATTGCGCAGACTCTTCCAGCAATCGGTATATGGAAGAGTCAAAAACTAGCATTGGAACATGGGAGTATATTGAGAAAATATGGGAATCTAACTACTCGTTTTGAAGGTTGTACGTTTCCATTTTCAACGATGTACTCTGCACATGATAATATATGATATAGACTAATCAAAAGCGAATGGTGGAAACGTGAAGAGCAAAGAAATAGTGGAGAAAATAAAAAACCTCATAGTGATGGAAGGCTTGAACGTAGGCGACAGGCTCCCTACAGAACGTGCGCTGTCGGAACGGTTCGGTGTTTCCAGAATCATAGTTAGAGAGGCTATCAGCTACTTGAAAGCGATAGGAGTGGTGGAAAGCCGTCAGGGTAGCGGTAACTACGTGTTGAAGTTACCAGCTCCGGAGGAATCTTTTCAAGAAAATAACAGTGCCATAGAATACGATTTGGACGAGCTTATAGAAGCTCGTGAAATTTTGGAGATCGCGATAGCCACCTTCTTTTTGGACAAGTTTACCCATCAAATGATCCAAGATATGGAATCAGCTCTCCATAGCATGGAGTTGAATTTTCTGCAGGGAAACATCCGTGAGGTGATCGAGGCCGATGTGAAGTTTCATCATATTTACGCGCAGTCGTGCAGAAATTCAATAGTTTACGATTTTCTGGATCATCTGACGAACTACATGAAGAGTCGTATTTGGTTAGTTCTCAAACGCGATTATCTGTGGGATAACGGTTATCAAAAGAAAGCTGTTGAAAACCACAGACGTATTTTTCGCGCAGTAGCTCAAAGAGACGGCGAAAAACTCGTACAGGCTTTAAAGGTTCATTATGATTCTATAAGAGAGCACCTTGAACTTTAGTATTTATCAGGAAATTTTATCGACCAATGAGCAATTTTTTGAGCTTTTCCTCCTCTTCCGTCCATTCGTCTTCGAGCGCAACCTTCTGTCTCTTGAGTTCAAGTAAATGTTTCAACTTTTCGTGTATTTTTCGAGTAAGGGGGTATTTCACAGCCGCTATAAGGCACAGAGTTAGGATACCAATCGGCAGTACTGCAAATACGATCCGGAGAGTGAGAATGAATTGAGGGGTTTGAGCCTGCTCCACCATCTTGACCGTTCCATCTACGATCTCTTCTTTAGGTGGTATATAACCAGCCAGAGCTATTATGTTGGAGATCAGAAACAATCCTGCTGCCGAGCTGAGTTTTCTCACGAATGTAAACAGGCCAGAGTAAGTACCTTCTCTGCGCTTACCTGTTTTGAGCTCGTCCACATCGGGAATGTCGGCGAATATGGAATAGATCATCACGATTACTCCACCAACTCCAATTCCGACTATCGCAGAAAAGACTAGGATTGCTGCCGTGGAGCTCTTCGGGCCAATCGCAAAGCTCAAAGCCATTGCGGACATCCAGATAAGTGCACTCGTTATAAAGGCTGTACGCTTTCCGAAGCGTCTTCCTATGTAGGCCCAGAGTGGTATAAAGAGGATCTCTGTTAAGAGAAGCACACCAAGGGCGTAGTTTGTCAGTCCACCCTTCCCAAGATAGTAAGTCATGAAGTATATCAATATGGCCATTACGATGTCCATGGTGAAAAAACCAAAGAGGTACATGAAGAGGACCATCAAGAAAGACCGGTTTTTGAAAGGCTCTAAAAAGTCTTCTTTGAAGTTGAGCTTGGATGTCGAACTCCAGAACTCGGGTCTTTCACGGGTGGTTAAGAAGGTGAAGATGAACGGCATTGCAAAGAGAAGACCAAAGAAAGTGGCCATGGTAACGTATCCTGTCTTCACCGAAGGGAAACGCTTGACTATCTCCAGTGGAAGAACGGCACACAACACCGAAGAAAACATAGAGAAGAACATGCGAAAAGATGTTAGGTTGATACTTTCGTTGTAGTCAAGGGTCAGCTCAGGGGCAAGGGCGTTGTAAGGGACCATCACCATGGTTATAACTGTTGCGAAGAACATGTAACTTACCAGAGCGTATATGAATCGCTGAGCTTCAGTTTCGAAACTCGCTGGATACCAAAGTAGTAAAAAGGATATGAAGATCAGAGGTATTCCTATTAGGAAGTACACTCTTCTACGCCCAAATCGTGTTCTGGTTCTATCAGAAAGTATCCCCATCAGCGGATCGGTTATAGCATCCCATATCTTGCTTATCATTATGACTGTTCCCGCGAGGGCGGGGTTGATTCTTAGGACGTCTGTCAGGAAGTATAGATAGTATGCTCCGATGATAACAAAGGCTTCTCCGCCGTAGATGTCTCCCATACCGTAACCGATCTTCGTTTTGAGGCTCAGTCTTTCTCTCTTTTCAGATCCGATGGTTTCTTTTGTCATTGGTTTTCACCATCCTCTTTACGCTCTCGTTTAGAAAATTTTATTAAGCACCAAAATACTCGAGATGAAATGCGAATCTTCCCTTACAAAGGCGGGAGGTTTTCCAAGAGGTGCGTCTACTTCTACAAAACCTCCTTTAAACTTCTTCTCAGACCAGATATGTACCCATCTATCCTTTGGAAGATACACCTTCCAACGTCTTACACCAGGTTTTATAACAGGTGCGACCAGTAGGTCTCTCCCGAGGAGGTACTGGTATTGGATATCCCACACTTTTGGATCCTCGGGATAGTGAATCGCGAGATGTCTTACCATTGGAAGATCTTCAAGGATGGACGCTTCAAGACAATGTTTCAGGTAATCTTTGATTTCGTAGTGAACTCTGGCCATTTTCGAGAAATGTTTGAGTATATCCACGCTTGAGTCGAATTGGACATTCTTGGAAGGACGGTTGGTTTGGTGTGTTCTCATGATGGGTGAGAACGCAGCCATTTCCACCCACCTCATAAACAATTCCGGGGTGCGCTTCATCCACAATAACGAAGTAAAGCCTCCTGCATCGAAGTGAGAAAGCTTAACCCCGCACATTCCCATGCTTACCATAGCGGGAATAGCTGAAGGTAGACCGTCACTTTTCGACCAGTCCACGTTCTGATCGCCTGCCCAGTATGAGGGTGTGTATTTGGTTGATCCGAGATAACCTGCTCGCATGAAGAAGATCGCGTTGCTTTGCGTTTCTTCTACCGCTTCTGCGTTGAGTTTGGCCCACTCGAGGACGTAACGATTGTGGTATTCCAGGCCACTACCCTTCATCAAGTACGCATCCACTGGCAAGTATTCACCATAATCTGCCATCCATCCCGACATGCCTATCTCTATCATGTTGTGTTTTATGACCTCCTTGTACCATCGATAAGCCTCGGGGTTGCTAAAATCGACCATTCCCGCAGGGAATGTTGTGACCACGATATCGTACACCTTGCCGTTTTTCTTCTTCACCAAAAATCCGTTATCTCTCGCTTCACGGTAGAGAGGACCATCTTTTACCAAAAACTGATTGATGTAACCCAAGAATCGGATCCCTTCTTCCTTCCATCTTTGTATGTGAACTGGGAGGTTGGCGTAATCCTTGTTGTCGTAACTCCAATTCCAATAGACTTGTCTTCCAAATTTAGTGATTTTCTTTCCCGACCAATCTTGGCACCACAAAGCGGTCAAAGGGATACCCCATTTCTTGGCTGTCTTAATAGTTCTGTCTGCGGCGGAGATACCACCTTGACTGGCCAACCACACACCAAAGATCCAGTTATCTGCCGATGGTTTGGAACCATAGAGTTGATGAAACTTTCTTATCATTTCCTCCAAAGAACCTTCGAGTATAACGAGTTTGCAGTAATTGTTCCATATCTCCAAGGTTGTGCGATCTTTTTTTCTGAAATCTGCAACAACTGTGGCGGTGGTTTCAACGATCACTCCATAACCAGCGCTGGAAAAGAAAACTGGTTGAGGAAAATAGGTCGAGTACCAGTTCCCTCGAACACCCCTTAAAGCTGCCAGAAGGGATATGACATTCCAGCCTCTTCCAATGCCTTGCTCTTGAACGAAGAAAGGGAATCTTGTACCTTTCAGATTCAAACGAGAATACTGTTCCCCTCCGCCGAATATCCGTTCTTTGGGAAAGGCCTTAAGTTCTATGAATAAGCGATTGAATTCCTTTGAGCCTTCGAATTTTATGATGACAGGCTCATTGGAGACCAATTCTATTCGATCATGGGGAAGTCTAACCAGCTGATAAATACGTTCCCTGATTTTACAATGACCGTGCACGTCGTGGATACGAACCTTTCCTTTTGCTTGGAAAGCGTCTCCCTGAAAAATTGGCCTGTTGGCGATCTTTACAAAGATGTGGTTATCCATTTCTTACGCCCTCACCTTCTGGTTCATGGACTCTCCATCCTTTCAGCTCAGCGAGGTTTTGGAGAAACTCAAGGTAGTCTCCATACGCCATAACGACGTGATGGGCAAAACCGCTATTGACAAGTTTTTTTACGAACCCCAGGGGATTTTCCACTCTCACTTTGACGTAAGTACCTTTGAGTTTTTGCTCTGTGGGTATGGCTTCTCCTTTGGCCAAGAAGAGATGCCATAGACCGCGAATGTAGTCGATGCGTGCAATGGTAACTGGTCCAGGTTTCAAGACAAATCCCACGGTGACACCTTTACCACCGGCAAAATAGGTATCTAGCATCTTCTCAGACTTTCCGTCCCAAAGATTGTGTGGAGCGACACCACAGTGCCACAGGAGAATCGCGCTTTCGTCTTCAAAGATCTGGCTGACGTCAGCTAAGTAAACTTCGTTACATCCAATATTCCTGAAAATTTGCATTGTTAAAGCTCCGCCGATATCTCCTTCGCACGCCAATACGATCTTTCCCTTGGACATGGTGTATGACATAGCGGCACAAGGAGAAACGCCGTAGACAGCAGCAAACTCTGGCCAGCAGCGAATCGCCAAAGCTGAATAGCCGGCAGTTTCGGCGATTTCACCAAATGTAGCTGCTAATTTAGCCACTTTTTCCAACTTCTCTTCGTCCATTCCAGAGTCTCCTCTGTAAAGCCTTTTGTATTCTTTTTTTATTTCTTCGACCAGCGTTTCGGGAGGGTCAAAGCTAAAGACGATTTCCAAAGGCAGATGTTCCACCGTAACGCCAAACTCCGAGAAGAGATGAGGTTCGTAGATATCAACATCTATAAAGGTTTTCGCGTGTCCACCTACAAGCGCTATCTTCATTCCTTTCAAGCCGTTGAGTGCTCGAAGTACGTCAAACCACATTGCGAGCTCTCGGCGGAATCTTTCCTCATTGGCAGATCCATAGATGAAAGACACCTTATCCCTGCCGGATTTGTAGAGATTGGAAACATCAAGATGAGCCCCCACAAGGGAGTTCAATCTCACCCTGCTTCCAGCATATGGGGGTTCTGGAACGGCCCAACAGAGGATGGGGATCTCTGGAAACTCGGATGACAGTGAGAGTGCTATCTCTCCTAAGTGGAATGTAGCACTCATCACTATGATTCCATCGACTGCTTCCCTGCGCATGGTACGAATGAAGCTTGTCAGACTCTCGGGATACTCGATCACCTGTGACGGGGTGATCCAGCAAACGTGCTTGATCTTTTTAAGCGCATTCATTTCCCTTTGATATACACGCTTGGCCTCGTCTACATCGAAAGTGCTCCTTACCAATGGTACGAGGGCGATCTTCAAATGTTTGGACAAGACCATCACTCCCTCAGATCGAACGCGACCGTTTTGAGTTCAGTCATTTCCTCTATGGCAAATCTAATACCTTCTCTGCCGATACCGCTGTCTTTGTACCCACCATAAGGCATGAAATCAGCACGATATCTTGGACCTTCGTTTATCATTACTCCACCGAACTCCAATTCTTCTATGGCTTTGAAAGCTTCGGATATCTTCGAGGTGAAGACTCCCACTTGAAGACCGTAGCGAGTGGAATTCGCCTCTTCGATAGCCTTGTCGAATGATTCGAAAGAGTTAACCGCCACGGCTGGACCAAAGAGCTCTTCCTTCATGATCTTGGTATTTTTGGGTGTTTCGAGTAAAACTGTTGGTTGTACTAAAGTGTAATCCCGCTTTCCACCAGTTGCCAGTCTTGCTCCCGCATCCATCGCTTCTTTTATCCAGTTTTCTACCCTTTGTGCGTTTCTTTCGTCGATAACAGGACCCATATCAGTTTCTTCCGATTCGGGGTTTCCAACTCGAAGTTCTTTTATCCTTTCCACGAGCAGATCTACAAAATCCTTATAGACACTTTTGTGAACGTAGACACGTTGGACTGAAATGCACACCTGTCCTGCGAGTGAGAAACCTCCTTCAACAGTTGCCTTGATAGCCTTTTCGATGTTGCCGCTTTCGGAAACGATGAGCGCGGAGTTAGAACCGAGTTCGAAGGCGAGTTTTTTGAGGCCGGCGTGCTTCGCTATAATCTCACCCGTTGCTACACTGCCAGTGAAGCTGACTAATCTCACTCGTTTATCCTCCACGATTCTCATTCCCACTGTACTCCCGGGACCTGTGAGAACACTGAGCGCTTTCGGAGGCATTCCTGCGTCCAGCAGTATTTCTCCAAGAATGATGTTATTCAAGGGAGTTTGTGACGTGGGTTTTATCACAACAGCATTTCCAGCGGCCACAGCTGGCCCCACCTTGTGAGCACACAGAGCCAGTGGCACGTTGAAAGGGACGATGGCAGCCACTATCCCTACAGGTTCTCTGAGGAAGTAACCTCTTTTGACCTCGGAACTCTTGAGAGCATCGAATGGTAGCGTTTCACCGTGTATTCTCTTGGCTTCTTCTGCGGAAAGTCGAAACAGATCGGCGGTACGCTGGACTTCTGCTGAAGCTTCTCTTATGGTCTTGCCCACTTCTTTTACCAGAATTTTTGTGAGTTCTTCTTTGCGTTTCTCGATCAGTTGTGCAGTCTTTTGGAGGATCTCTACTCTCTTCCAAATGGGTGTTTTTTTCATGATTTTGGCACCTTCGACCGCAGCGCTTACAGCCTCTTCTATATCCTCCTCAGAGGCCACAGGAACTGTGTCCACCACACTACCATCGTATGGATAAAAAACCTCGATCTTTTTGTCCCGATCCACTAACTTTCCCGCTACTATCATTTTCATCGCTGCTCACCTCCGACTTTCTCTTGAAGCTTCACAGGTATAACCTGCGAAGTGTTAGAAATTACCATCACTCTTGCATCGTGGGGTAGATCCTCCACCGCTTTTTCCAAGTTGTCCCTTGGGATGAAAAAAAGGCTTTCGAGTTCATCGGATGGAAGCGCGGAAACCATCCTCACTTCGTAACGACTGAGTGTTCTTGCTAATAGGTAAGCTTTGTGCGGTCCCACCTTAAAGTGTGAGAAATCGAAGTTTTCCATCAAAGATTCGGGTGAGTCAGCTTCTTTTAGCAACTTCACATATTCATGCTCGCCGTAACCCGTGGTGCACTCTGCAACCAGAATTATAGTACCACTGGGCTTACAAAAAGCCTCCGCAACAGGTAAAGCTTTTTGAGCTTGGTAAAGGTCTGTGTCTCGAGGATGGCCGCCTGGAGATGCGATGACGACATCGTACAATTCTTCCACTTCAACACCTGAAAGGGTTTTCAAGAACTCGCAAGCTTCACGATGCGATGTAGGATGGGCTCCACAGAAGATCTTCGATGGGTATCCATCCGCATTCAACACCACGTTTATCAGTAGATCTATACCAACCATGGTGCCGATCTCGTCGATTTCTTCTCGGACGGGGTTGTTTTGGATCACTCCCATTCGGGCGTTGGGTTGTACTAACTTGGAGTGGTTGCCGCTTATAGTCTTCTCCCCTCCCAATCCAACAGCTACAGCCTTGGCACCACCTGAAAAGCCAGCAAATTGATGTGCTTCCACCAGAGAAAGAGCTATTTTCGTTTCGGCTTCGTAGTAGTTTCTCATGATCCAAACAGGTGTCTTGAAGCTGGTGTACCCCAAGAATGCGAGCTTGCTATCGTCCATCGCATCGTGTACCATGATGTTCACAGCCGCATGGTTTCGTACCTCTGCTGGGATCAAGTCGTTCATCTCACTGTGTGTAGGAGCTCGATGGAGTCCCGTACCCACACACACCCTTATCTCATGCACACCATCCTTCGAAAATAGTTCTACGATCTTGGGAAGGATCGCCCCTGTTATATTGGGGCGTGTGTGATCGGGAACGGCTATAGCGACAACTTTGCCCAATTGTAGCTCTTTCAAACTACTTTCGAGTAATACGAACAGTTCCTTTTTCGATATGGCTGACAATTCTTGGCGTCGCGTTCGTAGTACATCGGTTTTTTGAACCACATTGGCTTTTTGAAAACCTCTTCCGTACGGCAACTCGATCTGCAAGGGTCTACGCACTCCTGTAGAGTTTCGTAAGTACGAACTCCTTGTGGTTGAGTATCTCCGCTCTCACAAAACGACCGCACGCGGTCTCAACCACTCGTTTCCACAACAAATCCGTGGCGCTGTCTATATCGAGGTTTCCTTTGAGTATTCCAGAGATGTCGACATCGATGTGCTCTTCCATGGCTTCAGCGGTCTTCGGATTCGCAGTGATCTTCACTACTGGTTCAATTGGATTACCTATTGGATTTCCCTGTCCTGTTGGGAAGAGGTGTATAACAGCACCGGCAGCCGCGAAGAGCGTAACAGCTTCTGCTGCAGCGGAGGAAGTGTTCATGAAGTACAAGCCCTTACCTGGTGGTCGATCTGCGAAGTCCAACACACCGTCTATCATTGCATTACCTATCTTTTGGATGTTGCCAAGCGCCTTCTCTTCGATCGTGCTGAGACCTCCCGCGATATTACCCTCAGTGGGCTGGGAACCAAGGAGATCCACGCCTTGTGATTTTACTAACTCCTGATACTCGTTGAACATTTCCATGAATTTCTCTCGATCTTCCTCTTTTTTGAACCTCGAGGCCACTATGTGTTCTGCACCTGTGAGTTCCGTGGTTTCTCCAAAGAGAACCGTACCCCCAATATCCAAAAACTTCTCGGTGAATCTACCGACCACTCTATTGGATGCCAGGCCGGATGTGGTATCGGACTCTCCGCACTTCAGACTGATTACCAGTTCGCTTATATCCACCGGTTCTTTTCGAAGATTGGTAGCATCCTCCACGAGCTTTACAGCTGCTCTTGAAACCTTCTCAATGGTTTTCAGCTGTCCATTCCCTTCCACCCAGAATGCTTCTACGGGTTTTCTTGTTTTCGCAATACCGTCTGCAACTTTGTAGGTCCATTTAGACTCTATCCCCACCACTACGGCAGCGGCCACGTTGGGATTCGAACCCATACCGATAAGCGTTTTGAAGAAAAGCTCCAGATCTTTTCCAAATTGAAGCCTACCATAAGGATGCGGAAGGGCTAATGTCCCTGCAATATTCTTTTCTACGGATTCGACTATAGCATTGGAAATATCGTCTACAGGTATTAAAAGGACGTAATTCCGCACTCCCACACTTCCGTTTTCTCTTCTGTACGCCCAGACTTGCCTTTCCATGATTTCACCCCCATCTGATACTTCGAATGTTATGGGTGTGAACATGAGTCCCTTTTGGTATATCCTGAGTCGCAACACCGATGATCTCACCATACTCCACGATCTTTTCTCCCTTTTTTATATCTCTGAGGGCTATCTTGTGCCCCAGAGGTATGTTTTCCATAACGGTGAGTTCGTACTCGCGATCACCTTTCAGTGTCTTTCCCTGAACCTTGGAACCCTTTGATAGATCTGTGGTAGCTACACCAACAACGTCTCCATCTTTGTGAACCAAAAATCCCAGCATAAGTACACCTCCTCACTTGTATATCTGGTCCCAAGCATCTGAGAATATATCCAGTCCCATTTTTGTGTACGGATTTTCGAACATCTTCTTGTAAACCCCAAATCCTGCTGTCACTATGTCCGCACCGGCTAATGCAGCATCTGCAAAATGTTTGGCAGACCTCACAGCAGCGACAAGAATCTTGGATTTGAAGCCGTAGTTCTTTACGGCTTTTACCACTTTGTTGATGAAATCCACATCGATCTCCCCTCGTTCTTCTCTCCAACCGACGAAGGGACTTATGTAAAAGGCCCCTAACCTCGCAGCCTGGATAGCCTGAACCACGCTGAAGACCAAAGTTACGTTGACTTTAACACCTTCTTTTGTGAGTGTGTAGAGCGCTTCAAATCCAGGTTCAGTGGCAGGTATCTTTATCACAAAATTTGAACCAAAAGAGGTCAGATGTTTAGCTTCCTCTACCATCTTCTCCGCGCTTTCAAGATGTGGGTTCACCTCAAGGCTTACTGTTATCTCTGTTCCTTTCACCAGTTCGTTTACTTTCTCTGCGAATTCTTCTACTTTCATTCCCGCGTTCATGAGGTGTCGTGGGTTCGAAGTCACTCCATCGATCTTCCAGTGTTCGATCGCATACGCGATCTCGTCGAGTTTAGCGCTGTCCAGAAAGAATAGCAAATCTGATCACCTCCCAAAAAAGATTCAACCCTTGATACCACCAGCAGACAAACCTTTGATAATGTATCTTTGCAAACCAAGTGTAATTGCGAATACTGGCAAAAGCATGATGGTACCAGCTGCAGAAAGCTGGCCCCATAGCGGTGCATACTGTCCAAGAAAGGCGTTGACAGCAACAGGAGCTGTCTTTGCACGAGATCCGGTGAGCACGAGAGCATAGATGAACTCATTCCAAGACATGAGGAACGCGAAAACGGTTGCCACGACGATACCGGCAGAAGCTAAGGGAAGAAATATCCTCCAGAATATTCCCATACTAGTGCAACCATCGACTTTTGCCGCCTCTTCAAACTCTCTGGGAATACTCGCAAAGAATGGAAGTAAGAGAGCCACTACGTACGGTAGATTGAAGCTTATGTGAGCTAGTGAAAGACCAAAGACGTTGTCACTCATATTGAAGGTTCTAAAGAGCACGTAGAAAGGTAGGGCAAGCGTCATCTGTGGAACCATTCTCAGCATCAGCAAGATGAAAACGATCAGTATGTTTATTTTGAAGTTGAACCTCACCAGTCCATAAGATGCCATGGCACCGAAGATCACCGAAACGACTGTGGAAAGACTCGCCACGATTAAAGAATTCTTCAGAGATCTCACAAAGTCCTGATTGGAAAAGATGTTTTTGTAACTCATCGAAGTGGGTTTGAAGTAGAACGGATTCTTACTCCATATATCGATATCACGCTTGAATCCGTTGAAAATGATCACTGCAATTGGAAACAGCTCCATAGCAACGATCAACAATGCTAGGATGAACATCACCCAGGTAGCGATCGTCTTCTTCACGTTACCTCACCACGCAAGCCTCTTTTCACAACGAAATACGAAAGTGCAAGCGATACCACTAAAAGAAAGATGGCAATCGTCGATGCATAGGAAATTCTTCCGAATTCAAACCCTTGCTTATTTATGTAAAGAGATAGCAACATGGTTGCGTTAGAAGGCCCGCCGTAGGTCATCACGTAAACTTCGGAAAATATCCTCAGGGCGTCTATCAATCGTAGTAAGAAGGCAGTGGCCAAAACAGGACTGAGATATGGCACGATAACATAGTACAAACGCTGAAAGAAATTCGCACCGTCGATATGAGCAGCCTCGATGTACTCACTTGGCATCAAAGAAAGCCCTGCGTAAATTATCATGAACATGAAGGGCCACATTCTCCAGATATCCTGTAACAACACTGCGACGTAGGCGTAGGTCATGTCAGCCAACCACGCAGATGGTCCTAAAGACAGGACTTTGAAGAAACAGGCGAGCACCCCGTATCCTGGTTGAAGCATCAGTCTCCAGGTTAGACCTGAAAGCACTGGAAGTACGAACACCGGTAGCATGAGAAGGGATCTGAGTAGCTTGGAAAGGGGTAATTCCCTGTTGAATAGTATGGCTACAAAGAATCCGATTACAAGTTCTATAGGTAAGGCTATGACTATGAAGCCAAGCTGCAACCACAGTGAGTGCCAAAATTGCGATCTTTCAGCATTTCTGAATAGTTTGCAAGCCCCACAAATCTTGTGGTACCAAGATATAGGAGTGTTCTGTCAGTGAAAGACAGAACCACGGCGTAAACGATGGGATAGATAAGAATAAAAACGACGATCAGCAAAGCAGGTGCGACGAACAAGAAGAAGGGGGAAGCCCCCCTTCTTCTTTTAGTAACCGTATTTTTCGAGTAACGCATTGATCTCCCTCACCATCTTATCCACAGCGGCTTCGGGAGAAACTCTGCCCGAAACAGCGTCCAACCAATGCGTCCTGACGATCTGTGACACCTCAGGGTAGTGTTCAAAGCGTGGTCTTTCCACTGCATAAGGCATCGCACGGAATATTCCTATGAACCACGGTCTGTTCTTGAGAAATTCCTTATCCAAGAGTAATGATTTTCTTGCCGGTGTCATACCCTTTGGAATCAACTTTCTTCCAGTTTCCAGTGACATCCACCAATAAGCAAACTCAGCAGCTGCTTTCTTTTCCTTCGCTGTCTTTGGAATCGCCGCGATCCATGCACCGCGTACAGAGACACTGCCAGCAGGTCCAGCCGGGGGAGCTGTGTATTCTATCTTTCCTGCGACCAGTGAGTTGTTGGGATCTTCGTGGTTTGGTATTATCGCTGGCCACTGGAACATAGAAAAGACCTGTCCTTGAGAGAATGCAGCGATCCTCTCCGAGTGACCGTAATCGAGTGCACCTGGAGGAGCATACTTAAGGAGTTCCTTGTAGAAGTTGATGGCTTCTATTGCTTTTTCTTTGTCGAGTACGACTTTATACCCTTTTTCCGTCGCTTCCAATATTTTTGTTCCGAAGCTTCTGAACATCCACACTGCTTCACATGTAGATCCTTCTGTAGGTTTGGTAAATGGTGCCCAACCGTAGATGCCTTTCTTGGCGAGAAACTTGGCCATGTCCAAAAGTTCTTGTAAAGTGTAAGGTACCGACATCTCGTAGCCATACTCGGCTTTGAATTCTTCTTTATACTTTTCTATGAGGTCCTTCCTCGTCATCCAAACGTAGAGATTCGCATTAACAGGTAAACCCATGAATGTGCCTTTCCACTGTCCAGCGGCGAGAGCGGTGGGCATGATGTCGGACATATCCGGCTTTTGGTACACACTTGTCTTTGGCCACTCAGAAAGCGGTAGTAGCAGAGGAGCCACCATAGGTATGTTGGGTTCATCCACGGCTATGAGGTCGTAATCTGAACTCCTTGCAGTAACACTGATGAGCGTTTTCTGTAAAAGCGTACCACTTGGAACCAACTGGAGATCAACCTTAATCCCCGTAGCTCTCTCAAATTCTGGAAGCCCTGCTTTAAGTGCCTGTGTCAGAGCATCATCCCATAGCAAGACCCTGACCGTGGTACCAAAAACCAGCATACTTAGGAGAACAACCAAGAAGACCGAAAGCCTTCGCATACAACTCCCTCCTTTTAAAGGTGTGTAAACATTCTATAATAGGTCATACCAATTTGACAAATCCAAATATTCGTGTTTATGGGTAATTAGAAGGAATTATTTGCAAATATATGCAAAAAACGCCCTTATGCTCATGGGAGATTGGACTTACCTTTTTAAACAACAGTTGTGAGTCGGATTCAAAACCGCCATGTCCATGATGCACGTTGTCTCATAAGGTAGTGATCAACGTTAAGCTATTCACAAGTTGGTAGAATCTTTTGAAGTTTGGAAAAGGAAAATTCCTTGTTGAGGGAGGTTGACAATAATTGCTGTAGATATGAAAGAGGCCCTATATCCCATCATAAGCTGTTTTTCTTCTGTTTCAAAATGTCCTCTTCTTGTTGATCCCATTCTTTATTGTTTATATTCATCTATATTCATCAACGTCCCTACCACGAGGTTTATCAACGATCTTTCATCGTGTCTCCCTGTATACCTCCTCTCTGATCCCCGCTACTGTCAAAAGTACTTTACTTTGTATCTGACCGCTATTTTATCGCTCACTTTATGTATCGCACCTACTTGAGGTTGCGCCTCGTATTTCATGTGACATTTAGAAACCATGCTAAAATCTACCCAATTCCCTTTATTTTATAGGGTTTCAAAGACAAATTCCGTGGAACGGAATTGAAACAATCGTTGCTGAATCAAACATAAAGGATTCATGCGGCTAGGATAACGGAACAAATAGGCTATCTTGAAAGGATGATTTATCACTTCTCCTGTCTCAAACTTTGTCTCATTGTTTGCTTCAGCTTGTATGGATTACCCTTTATCCCCGGTATTGGCCTTCTCATCCACATCGTTATGGTAGACTTTCGTTTCCTCAAGCGCAGTACTTCTTTTTAGTACAGCAACAATATGACAAGTGACTTTTTTACAATGTAGCAAAAGAAAGACATAGAAACAGACTGTGATCTATGCGCGATCTTTCCAGATACTCCTGCATAACCCGCTATTAACACAGCCATAGAAGCCGTTTGTGCTGGTGAAACTGGAGGGGGATTGCTGTGCTTGTCAGGATGTTGTGTTTTTTGAGGTGTATAATTTTTTGTGGATATGAATAGGAAAATGAAAATTTTCCTTTGGATGGCAACAATAGTGCTCATTTCAATTATCTTCTTGCTTTTCCTTCTTCCGAAAGGCAAGAAGGAAGGAGGTGAATTGTTTGTGAACCTTACGGTTGAATCCATCGCCTTCAAGCATAATGAATTCATCCCCAGCAGGTACACATGTGAAGGAAGCAATATCAATCCACCTTTGAAGCTTGGAAATCTCGATCCCAAAGCTGTGAGTCTAGCGATAATCATGGATGATCCTGATGCTCCCATAGGTACCTTTGTTCACTGGGTCGCGTGGAACATCCCACCTGTTTCCGAAATTCCCGAGGCTATTCCCAAAGAAGCTAAGGTTTTGAGGCCTCTGAAGATGATGCAGGGGAAAAACGACTTTGGAAGGTATGGTTACGATGGTCCCTGTCCTCCACCAGGTCACGGGATTCATCATTATCATTTCAAAGTTTACGTCCTTGATACCACTCTGGAATTGAAACCAGGTGCAGGAAAGAGAGAACTGGAGAAAGCTATGAAGGGACACATATTGCAGCAAGGGGAACTTGTAGGTTTATATAGAAGATGATATAATATACTCAGTAAAAAATGTAAAAATTCAGGAGGTGTTCGGAATGCGTGATATGACAAAGAAATTTCTCAATGAGGCCTTTGCTGGTGAAAGTATGGCGCACATGAAATATGCGATATTTGCAGAAGAAGCGGAGAAGAGGGGAAAGAAGGGGCTTGCCAAACTCTTCAAAGCGATTTCCTACGCTGAATTTGTACATGCCAGAAACCATTTGAAAGAGTTGGGACTCGTGGGGGGTGAGGCGGAAAACATCCAGCAGTGTATAGATGGGGAAACTTTTGAGGTTGAGGAAATGTATCCCGTCTATAACTCGGCGGCTAGAGAGCAAGGCGAGAAAGGAGCGGAAAGATCCACGTATTTCGCGCTGGAAGCAGAGAAAGTGCATGCAGAAATGTATAAGAAAGCCAAAGATCTGGTGGAGAAAGGTGAAGATTACCCTGAAGTGGAAATACACATATGTAATGTGTGTGGATATACGGTAGAAGGACAGGTGCCGGAAAGATGTCCCATATGTGGTGCGAAAAGCGATGCTTTCGTGAAGTTCTGATGTTATGTGGAAGGGATGTTTACGACGGCGGGTGAGAAGTTTCGCAAATTGTTAAACGATGCTGTGGCGCGTGAACTTCAGGTTGCTATTCAATAAAAACTTTTTCGCTGGCAGATGAGGAAGATTATCACGATACTTTCCTGCGAATCCGGGAAGATTTGAAACAGCTTTTGAGGGAGTGATGGATGTGAAGATAGGGGAAAACATAAGAAGCGATGATTTTAAAACAGAAAAACATGTACCCGTTATAGAAGCTCTAGATGCCGTGAAAAAGGGTAAGAAATTCGATGTGGAAATTTTTGTGGGTAAAGAAGTACCACATCCCAACACGGTGGAACATCATATAAAGTGGGTTGAGCTTTATGCGAAGATGGATGGAAAACCGGTGATACAGTTGTTCCATATCGAGTTGGGGCCTTCATACGCGGAACCGTCGGTTAAAGTGTCGATAAAGCTTGAAGAAAGTGCGACACTTCTAGCCCTTTCTTATTGTAATCTTCATGGTCTCTGGGAAAGCTTCAGATTCTTAAAGGTGGAATGAGGTGATGTTGATGAAGAAGTATCGATGTATGGTGTGCGGATATATTTACGATCCTGAAGTGGGCGATCCGGATAACGGGGTGGAAGCCGGAACACCTTTTGAGGATCTTCCAGAAGATTGGGTTTGCCCTGTCTGTGGTGTAGGCAAAGATTCTTTTGAACCTGCAGAATGAAGGGATGTCATCTCCCTTCAACGTTTATTATAGGTTTTTTCCAGGTGCCGATGCTCAATGCTATGATGGCCAAGATCAGGGCTGCTATGTTGCTAGCTATCATGGCATAAAATATACCGGTAAATCCGTACAGATTCGTTAACAGGTATACCAGTGGTATCCTCACTCCCCACAATCGTGCTATGTTAACAACAGCCGATTGGAAAGTGTGACCTGATCCATCTAGGGCAGCCATAAGTGCTTGCATAGCAGCAAAGAATGGGATTGAGAATGAGACCAACTTGAAATATATCTTGCCTATTTCCACAACTTCTGGATCGTTTATGAAAACGGCAGTGACATACCGTCCGTAAAAGAACGTTAGCACACATAGCCCGCCTATTATGACGAAGTTAAACCATGCCCCCATCTTGATTGCTCTGACAGCTCTATCTTCTTTTCCCGCTCCGAGCGCCTGGCCAACGGCCGTGGCCACGGCTGCCGCTACACCACCGGAGAACATTATCATCATCGAAGTCACCCTGTTTCCAACTCCGAAAGCGCTTATGAGCGCTGCACCAAATCTTGCCACAACGCTCATGACAAAGGTGAATCCCAAGGAAGTTATGGATTGACCCAGGGATGAAAAGAAGCTAACCTTGAAAATCAGTTTCGTATAGCGCCAGTGCGGTATCAAATCTTTCGGTCGTATTTTCATTCCCCTGACACCTGAGAATATTATGTACAGAGCATAAACGGCGCTTACACCACGTGATATCACCGTTGCCAGAGCTGCCCCAAAAACGCCCATACGTGGAAAACCGATGCCAAAGATCATAAGTGGATCCAGGACGACGTTCAATAGGACGGATATAGCTGTAAGGTTCATTCCAATTCTGGAATTTCCCCATCCTCTAAATGCTCCACCTACCGTGAACAAAACAAAGGCTGTTGGTGAACCCAGAAAGATGGTCTTCATGTAAACATCACCCAGATCTAAAACGGCATCTTTTGCACCCATCACCGTTAATATTGGTCTGGATAGGACAGCTCCTGCTGTACCTATACAAATCGATAGTATGAGTGATATACTGAGCACCTGTCCCATTATGAAAGCTGATGTTTCCTCGTCCCCTTTCCCGGTGTACTGTGAAACGAGACTACTTGCTGCCACAGACAATCCAAAAGCGAAGGAAAGTGCAGTGAATATCACGGGCCACGAGATCGTCGGAGCCGAGAGAGCGTCTCTGCCGAGTTTCCCCAACCAGAAAGCATCTATGATGTTGTACATGGTTTGTAGAAGATTCGCTGCTATGACAGGCCATGCCAGTTTCACCATCTTTTTGAAGAGGTGTCCTTCCACCATGTTTATGCGTTCTGCGTCCACGTTGAGACCTCCATATGTTAGGATGCCTAACTATTGTAACATCTTTTTCCTGCTTTTGTGCTATCTTTTCATACACAGTGGCATTCTTCCTTTATAGATCAGATCCCCATTTCGGAAGGAGAAAGCCAAAGGCAGAACTTTTATCCCTTTCCTTACCGCCTTCCAGAAAGTGGATGTGAATTCAGGATCCACGGAAGAATTGGGTGCAAAACATGCCGAACGTGTGAATACAAGTATCAGAAGAAGGGTTTCATCGCCTTTTTCCTTCAATTCCATGAGTTCTTCAAGGTGTTTTCTTCCCCTCTTTGTAGGAGCATCGGGAAAAAGCGCTTTTCCATCTCTGGATAGGGTGCAACCTTTAACTTCGATCCATGTTTTATTGCCTTCTTCGTCTTCCACGGTGAAATCCATCCTGCTCTTTCCATGAGTTACTTCGGCCTTCACTTCGCCATACATATTTAAAGGCAGTAAACGGAGATCCAGGAGTTTACGAACTATCTTGTTGTGATAACCTGAATGCACGAAAACGTATTCTTCCCCTTTTCTGGCCGCAATGAGATCAAAGCGGGTTTTCCGAAGAGACTTTTCAACACGTTTGATAAACACTTCGTTACCCATGTAAAGCAACTCCTTTAGCCTGCCGGGATCGTGTATGTGTACTTCGACCTGCTTTCCTTTCAGATTCACCTTCCCTAGAAATCTATTCAATCGTTCAACAAATATGGCTTTCTCCAGACTCTTCAGTGTTAACACGACCATGTAACCTTCTCCTTTTGCACGCGTTGTGAACTGATAGTGAACTTTTACATAATAATAGTATAATTTTTGAAAAGCGGTGATGAAGGATGTGAGGGTGAGTGAGATATGGTATATTCGGAGGAGTGTTCAACCCTGTACACAATGGTCATCTGGTAATTGCTATAAACGCTCTGGAGTTTCTTAAACTGGATAAGCTGTACATTGTTCCCTCTTTTTCTCCTCCTCACAAGCGTGCAGATTTCATCGTTCCATTTGAGTGGAGATTTTCGTGGGTTCAGAAAGCTTTCAAGGGACTGAAAAAAGTGGAAGTGGTGGATTTGGAGAAACGACTTCCATCACCATCGTATTCCGTGCAAACTGTGAAATGGTTCACGAATAACGTGGGTGCCTTCCCTTTTTTCATCGTTGGGGAAGATTCTCTATCTTACATAGAGAAGTGGTATGATTACAAAACGTTGCTTGATATGGTCAAGCTGGTTGTATATCCACGATACTGCGGACGGCCTTTTGAAAAGCATGCACGGGAAGTTATGGGCGAAAAGTACGATCAGATCATCTGGTTGAACACACCTCTGATACAACTGAGCTCCACGGAGATACGGGAGAGATTGCGAAAGGGCCTGAGTGTGAAGGGCATGGTACCGGAATCGCTGGAGCATGATATTCGAAGAATTTATGGGAGGGAAAAATGGTGAATCCGCTCATCCTTGCTCACAGAGGTTACTCACTCCTCTTCTCTGAGAACACGAAGAAAGCTTTCAAAAGGGCTGCAGACCTTTGTGTAGACGGATTCGAAATGGATCTACGCGTGTGTAAGGATGGGAAAATCGTGATAATACATGACCCGGTTGTGGATAGAGTGAGCAATGGAGAAGGGAAGGTGAAGGATTACAGCTTTGATGAAATACGCAAATTTTATGTCGGTCAGGATGAACATATACCATTACTCGACGAATTGTGGGATTGGCTGGTGGAAGATGGCAGATGGATAAACATGGAAATAAAGGAAAGGGAAGTGGTGGAACCCCTGGTGGAATTTCTGAAGGACAGATGCTATGAAAAGTTGATTTTTTCCTCATTTCAGCATTCCATAGTCTATGAATTGAAGGAAAAACTGGGCTGGGTGAAGATAGGGCTTCTGTACGATAAACGGCCAGATTACGATCTGAGGGAAGAGATGAAAAAGGCCAGAGAAAAAGAAGTTTATTCTTTTCACCTACCTGTTGAAGGTGTCGGATACTTTGGGAAAAAGGAATACCTTAAAATACTGGATGGTATCCGTATAGCGGGCTTCAAGGTCGCTGTGTGGACCTTGAACGATCCAGGGTTGTACATGACACTCAGGAACCATGTGGATATGGTTATAACCGATGATCCGATCGTCGGTGTCAGCGTGGATCTTTACGAAACTTTCAGGAGGTACGACAGATGAAGGTATGTTTGATAGGACTACCCGGTGTCGGGAAAACCACGATATTTTCAGCACTTACCAGTGTGGACATGGGAAAGCACCATCTTCAGGAAAAACGGAAAACCGTTCCCGTGAAGGATGAACGTCTGGAGAATATAGCGAGAATATACAACTCGAATCGTGTGGTTCCGGTCGTGCTGGAAATTCTCGATGTGGAAGTGCGTGAAGAGGGTTTCATTCCAAAAGCGATACCACCCAATGTGGATGCGCTGATAGTTGTGGTGAGAGCGTTTGAAGATCCCGCTTTTCCCCTTCCACAACATTTGGTAGATCCTCTGAAGCAGTTTCGAAGCGTACTGGATGAGCTTATCTTGAGAGATCTCGTGGTTTGCGAGAGCAGATTGGAAAAGCTGGAAAAATCCCGAGGTTCCTTGAGCAACGTTGAGCAGCAGGAACACCGGATACTTCATAAGCTACGAGAGGTTCTATCCGCCGGAACCCCTCTTTTCACCATTGAGAAAGAGCTGCTGGAGAGTGAGCGCAAGATCATATCGAGTTTTTCGTTTCTTTCCATACGCCCCATGATAGTTGTTTTGAATCTCGATGAGGAAAAGTTCAGGCAGAGGAGCTATCCTGGTAAGGACGGTTTCCAGGAATTTCTGAAAGATCTGGGAGTAGCATATGTTGAAATATGCGGAAAGTTTGAGCAAGAGCTTACGGAACTCCCGTCTGAGGAACAGCAGGACTTTCTAGAAGATCTGGGTGTTTCCGAACCTTCAATAGTGAGGATGGTGGAAGCCATATATCGTCATATGGGACTGATCACTTTCTTCACCGCCGACAGGAAGGAAACACGTGCACGAACTCTGAGATCGGGTGAAACAGTTCTTCGGGCGGCTGAGAAAGTGCACTCTGACATGGCGAGAGGGTTCATAAGAGCGGAGATAATAAAATATGAAGATCTGATAGAATATGGATCAGACAGAGCGCTGAGGGAAAAGGGATTGATTCACGTTGTGGGGAAGGAGTATCTGGTACAGGATGGTGATATAGTTAGAATAAAATTCAACGTGTGAAAAGGGGGAAGACATGAAACGTCTATTTCTGAGTGATCTTCATGTGGGGGATGGAACTGCCAAGGACGATTTCGAATTCGATGAGGAATTCGTGAAGCTTCTTGAAACTTTTGAAGCGGAAGATGTTGAGCTGATAATAAACGGGGACTTTCTGGAAATATCGAAGTCCAGGCGTCTCAAGAAGCTGGGTCTGGTACCGCTGAGTGTGGTGTTCGAGAGGCTGGAGCCGGAAGTGGTGGACGATATAGTTCTCAATCATGAACGCCTCTTCAAAAAGCTTGCCGAGTTTGCAAAGAAAAAGAAAGTCTACTACGTGGTAGGCAATCATGATTTCTATATGTTGAAAATGGATAAACTAAGGAGAAGATTCTGGGAGCTCTTGGGCGTAAGAATACCGATATGTTCCCACGTTTATCTGGACGATTGGAAAATACTGGTTTTTCATGGTCATCAATTCGATGTAACTAACAGACTGAGCTTCGATGCCAAGAGCAGAGAATTGCTTCCACCTCTTGGAGATTACGCCGCGCGATACATGACGATACATTTCGATGACCTTCTTTACACCTATAACGTTCCCGAAGATATATTGAAAAATTACGATAACGTTAAACCCGCCACAGATACCGTCAAATGGCTGGAGTATGTGAGCAAGGCTTACAACGTGGGTCTGGATCTTGTGGAAGAGTGGACGAAAACTTTCGTGAAAATGTTGAAGACCCCGATTGCGAAGCGTTGGATGAAGGTGAATTATCCTCTGATGAACTTCTTTTCCAATTTCTTCATTAACAATTTCGGAGGTTTGAAACTGGGTGAGTACATAGTACGTGCTGTGGACAAATTGAGACGGTTGAGGCAGTCGGATGTACTGTACAAGCGTTCCAAGAAAGTGCTCATCAGAAAGCGTGGAAAGGTTTTCAAGAAAAAGGACCTGGTAGGTTTCGACGAAGAGATGCTTGAATACGATTCCAGGGATGTGAATGGATTGATACTCGGTCATTCTCATTACAGCGATCTAAGATTCTTCAAACGTGGTGGCGATACGACTTTCTACCTTAATACAGGCACCTGGTGGCCAGTTGTCAGCAAGAGGGGGAAGGTCTTTCACAGAATATGTGAACTCACCTGGGCTCTCATCGATGATTCCAAAGGCAAATTGGAGATAGAGCTCCACACCAGAGTACGTACTATAACGTAATCCAGGGTTTACCTTACCGAGTAAATCATCGATATGTAATCCGCCAGGTCTATTCCTATGATGTAACCCCGTGTATATGTTTGTCCATCTATAAGCGTCACAAAGTATTTCACCCCGATAGGTATGCTCATCATATCTCCCAGCATCGAAAGAAGGGATGAAAATCCTACTGAAAATGTGGTTAGTTCGTAATATTGCCGTGTGATCATGGTACGCAGGTTAATCTGTGAGAGCTCGAAGCTTAAGGTTGGAGCGGTAACACTGAACAGATTAAACCAGTTGGTCCTGCGTTCTTGGGGGATACTGAGATTTATTCCTACAGCCTTCCCAACGTACTCGCATTTGCCAAAGCTGGAAATTGAATTCTCAAGTATGTACATTCCCTGCAAATACGGTACCGGGCTCAGTGGAGGAACACGGTTCCGGGCATACATCAAGTATCCCCACAGCTTTATGGGCCCCGATGGTAAGAACTGGATCAAACCAGTATGCCAGCTCCAGTCGGAGTTGATGAGATTGTAATCGAAGGAGGCCTCCACGTAGGTAGATGTAAAATCCAGGTTGTTGAATGTTAGTACAGCACCTGCAATGTACTCATTGGTAGCGGTGGAGAGGAAGAAATAAGGTTGAAGGTGGAATCTGCTGGATTTCGTTGGGGCTGACATACCAACATCCAGAGTTTCCGGAAGAGCCAGGTTCAGTTCAATGTATCCCTCCACGTCTTGCGTTTCCTTTATGCTCGATGAAAGACTGAAGTACATGGATAGAAAAGAATTCAATTTGTACCACAATCCGACATAAGAATATTCCGAAGTGACAGGTATCATTTCACCAGCTTTAAATGTCACACGCCATTGCACACCTGAAACGAATCTCCAGCTATCGAATTTTTCAACAGCCATACCGCTTATGATTTCCTCACCGATCGGGATACTTACAGGGTACACGATTATGCAATCCAGTGGGGATACTTCTATAGTTTCAGTGGACTTTTCACTTGCTTGTAATTTGTTCACTACCAAGGGTGGATAATGATTGTTGTAACGGTTGGTATCCACCGATTTCATGAAAGGATCGATATCCACACGCTTCAAACCATCGGGTATTGTCATGTTGGTGGCTTCCCTTAGAACAAAAAGTGTGGTCGAATCGTCCGTGAAGTTCAACATGACTTCGACGGGTGGAAAAGGACGTGCAGAACAGTCGATTTTGAGAGTGTTTCCTTCTCTGTTCACACTGTAATCTACTCTTTTTGTAGATTCGAAGAGAAGTTTATATATTTCAACTGCTTCATCTTCTCCCACATCTTTCAAAACCCGTTCAAAGTTTTCGGCTTTAACAAGTCTGTGTTTGAAACGTCTGTAATAATCACCAAGAAGTTTGTTGAATTTTTCTTCTCCTAAGGCAACTTCGAGACTTCTCATAGCCAGCAGGCCTTTCTGATACCATGCGATCTGGTGAGCGTTCAGAAAACCTTCATTCACGTTCGTGGTAACCGGTGCATCGATTCCGTCACGTTGAGCGTTCCAGGTGCGCCATACGGCCAGTTCAGCAAGAGAAGATAGCGTCAATCCAACAATTCCAGTCATGAAATCCGGTATCTCGGAATCCAGAATATTGTTCATATGACCGTACTTCTTCTCTATCAGTCTGATGGAGGCATATTGAGCAAGAGATTCGCTCAGGAAATTATCGGTGTTGAAGTTCACAGGGATTCCTATTCCGAACCACATATGCGCGAGTTCATGTGCCACCAGAAAATGGAGAGAAGGTGCAAGGATACCCGGGAAAGGTGTATCCAGTGTGGTGAAGGCACCATCACCCAGTATTATCACTTCATCGGCTCCCATGCCATGAAAGCCGGGTGTTACCCCCTGCACTATGTGTATTTCTTTCAAATCCAGGGGTCCATAATCCTGAGTATAACTTTCCAAGGTTTCACGGGCGTATGTGGCTATCAGACGCGCTTTCGTTTCATAGCCTGGAAGGTAATGAACGTTCA
>Ga0180300_10000058_pt1 | contig 36980 bp, 27 predicted proteins | sample GuaBasSediGuay15_FD_121798 | JGI IMG/M metagenome (GOLD analysis project Ga0180300, IMG submission 121798) | Subseafloor sediment microbial communities from Guaymas Basin, Gulf of California, Mexico - Guay15, Core 4569-2, 21-24 cm | ecosystem: Environmental > Aquatic > Marine > Hydrothermal...
CAATCGGCAGGGTAAATGGTTCCACCACCAGCCCCCGGGCCCGATTGGGTATCTTCCTGATCCTCCCTTCCCGGGCGAGCCCATCGAGGTGAAACTTGACCGCCTTGGTGCTCTTGAGCCCTACCCCTCTGGCGATCTCCCGCACCGTGGGTGGATAACCGTGTTCGGCGATGAAGTGGCGGACAAATGCCAGGATCCGATCCTTTGTAAACATATGTTTACATTATAAGGAGCTGGCAAAATTTGTCAAGTCCGGATGATCGCGGAGAGGTGTAAACGGTTACGGCTGAGGAAGACGGAGGACGTGACCGCTGAACGAAACGGGCTTCGTAACCGCAGGAGGATAATCGTGTTTGTATGGTAATATAGAGCTTGACTGCAATGAGATTGCATTGTATGATAGGATGTATTGTGGGATGAATTACCTGTTCTTAGAAGTAAAAATCGGGAGGATGGATTGAAAGGAAGAGAATTTTACAACCGGGTAACCAACTCCTCCACCGACATCATTGAGGAGTTTCTCAATCTACTAAATGAGGAGCAGATAGATTATGTGGTGATCGGTGGTATGGCGGTTAATGCCTATTGTGAGCCAATGGTGACGCTCGACTTTGACTGTGTTATCGAAATGGCGCGAGTGGAAGATTTGAGAAGGTGAGATTCATGAAGTATTGGGCTACCGAATGAAGGTTGCGAATAAGGAAGATCTGCTCTATGGAAAACTTTTGGCCCTGAGGGATAAGAGCCGAAGCAAAATTAAGCGGGAGAAGTATCGACTTGATATCCATCATCTAATTGAGCGATTTCCGGAGCTGAAAAGATTGATCAAAAATCTAAGGTAGGATCCGGAACTCAACCCTCCGATTGAGCTCTCTTCCAGAGAGGGTTCGATTATCTCCTACGGGGAGGCTCTCACCATAACCACGGGCATAGATTCGGGCTGGTTCCACCCCCTGGCTGATGAGATAATCCCGGACGACCTCGGCCCGTCGCTGGGAGAGGATAAGGTTCTGGAGTTCGGGACCGACGCTGTCGGTATGGCCCCGAATCTCGATCCGCTGATCACGATGCTTCAGAAGATAGGCAGCAACCCGGTTGAGATAATCGATATCCTCATATCGATACTGGGTGGACCCATAATCGAAATAGATCGGACGGAAGCTGGGGATGGAAACCTCCCTCTTCTCCCTTCGGGCGAGGTAGAAGGTGAGAACCTCAATCTCACCGGCCTCAAGTTCAACCTTGGCCTTCGGCGTCTCAAGCCCATCACTCCGCACCGAGACATAATACTCACCCGGTTCAGTCTCGATCCGGAAGATGCCGGTCCTGGGATCGGTGGTGACGGAACTAACCTTCCTCCCCTCAATGATAACCTCAGCCACCGCCGGTTCCATCGTCTCCGCCTCATAAATCGACCCGATAATCACCCCTTTTGGGCGCTTCCGGACTAAGAAGAAGTCGAGCAGGATATCACTACCCTCCTCCACCTCGACCACTCTTTTCCCCGGTCGGTAGCCATCTGCCTCCACCTGGACCAAGGGTTTCCCGGCGCCAACCTCAAGCTCATAATAACCCATCTCATCGGTCATCACCTCCCTCCCCCCTGCCCTCACCCTCGCACTTATCGGCTGTTCCGTCTCTTTATCCCGGATAAAGCCGGAGATCTTGCCCAGTCCACCCGGTATCGGAGCCTCCTCTCTGAGATAGAAATCCGCCTGAACCTCCTCACCCTCTTCCTTCACATAGATGATCTTCCCGGCCGGGCGATAACCTGGGGCATGGACCGCAACCTCATAACGGCCCGGTTCCACCTCGATCAGGAATTCACCCCCTTCAGCTCTCACCTCGGGAACATCAGCACCGAGCACTTCAACCTCACCATCGATCGGCTCCTCCCTCTCACTGAAGATCCTCCCTCTTATCCTCCCGATCGGCTCCTGATAACCCCGACTCGGTGTGAGGGCAACATCGAAGATGAGTTCGGATCCGGCCGATACCTGGATCGGACGTTCCTTGGGTCGATAGCCCGAGGCCTGAACCAGAATCAGATAGCCACCAGGGGGAAGCTCAACCCGATAGCTGCCATCGGGTCTGGTCATGGTCGACCGGACATCACTACCCGGGAAGGAGATAACCGCCAGAAGCGGTGTCTGCGTCTCCATATCCACCACCCTGCCGGAGATCACCGCCCCCTTCTTCACCTGGGGCGTGATGGTGGAGAAGATCGAAAGTCCGGCAGCAACCCGCCACTGGGAATCGGAAAGACTTCGCTTAAAGAAGATATCAAAGGTGGAGTTGGGAAAGAGGCCGAGCTTCAGACCCCCGGTAAAGTGGGAACTGTCACCAAGGGTATAGATCTCACCGAAGAGCCAGGTCCGATTCCGGACATTGAGATCGAGTCCAAGACCATAGATACCGAGATCGGGACGATCCAGCAGGGTATTCCGGTCCCGACCCCGGATGATCTGGCCCAGATTTAAATTCAACCCCAAGGCCCCGAATTCGAGCGTGGTCAGGAATCTCAGATCATAATCGGGGCTATGATTCTCAGGGGGAGGGAAACCACGATTGATCAGGGTATCATAATTTTGAGGTGGGTTGAAGGAGGCGGTGATCGCAGCCCTCCCACCGATTATAAGAGAAAATGGAAAGCCATCCACGATCGGATAACCGAGTTTCACCCCGCCACCAAAGGATCGAGAGCCATAGACATAGGCATCTTTTCTCGCCCGGATCGGGATCTCTATGGGCTCCACCTTCTCGTCATAGTGGAGAAAACCGGTGAGATGACCGAAGAGCTCAAAATAAGGAAAGGGGGCAAAGGTGAGGGTGAGCCAGCCCGATCCAAAATGGCGACGGTCATGGAAGGTATCGGAATCAGCGGTATCTATATAACCCTGATAGTAATAGTCGGCGATGAGATCAAAGGCAAAGTTACCGAACTCAACTGTCCGGGCATTAAATAACTCATAACCGCCTCTCCCACCATAAAGGGAGGTGAGGCCGATAAGGATCGTCACCATCATCATACTTAAGTATACCGGAGGGGTTGAGCCTGTCAAGCGACATCATTTGACAGATCAGATTATAGTAATTAGAATCTTCACATGTCTAAATGGTTCCTCCTTTTCCTCCTTACCACCGGCTGTCCGGTCCTGACAACAATGGAGACCGCCCGGATCAACCGCCGGCCATTCGATCGCGATCCTTCCCATACCGCTGATATAAGTCAGATCAACTTCTTTGGCACGGTGATGACAGACACGCTCAATAATTATAGTATCTGCCCCTATCTCATCGAAGGCTGGCTGAGATGGATTGTCTTCGATGAGCGGTTGGAGCTCGGGGTCAACTGTGGCACCTCCGGGATCGGTGGTGCCTCCAAGCTTCTCATTATCAAACGGCCGGTCTATGTTGCCCTGCGGGGCGGTATCTCTGGTCTACCCTGGATCTTCCTCACCAACCCTTCTGGTGGTCTCTACTCCGATCTGATTATGAGTATGGATTTGGGAATGGATGAACTATACTGGGGTGGCAAGATTATCTACTGGGTCAGATCACCCAATCCCAAATCCCAGGAGCGATTTCTTGCGGGTGGTGGTTTCCTCGGCTTCCGTGTGAAGAAGATGATCCTGGAGGCGGGCTGTTACCGTGTGCTAAAGACCGGTATCGGATTCAACCCCTGGGGAGTTGAGGGATACATTCCGGTCCTGGGGATCGGATTCATAACTGGAGCATCTTGATAACCTCATCAGTAGTAGTGATATAGGCAAAGCCATAGGCAAGGTTCAGGAGCGAGGCGAGATGGAATTCCTGATTTGCGGCTGCGGTGGCATCAGCAAGGAAGAAGACCCGATAGTCACGCATATAGGCATCCCGGGCCGTGGTCTCGCAGCAGCAGTTGGTGAGGAGACCGGTAATCACAAGATCCTCCGCCTGATAACCCTTAAGGATTAACTCCAAATCGGTCTGATAGAAAGCGGAATAGCGATGTTTGTGGATCACCTTCTCCCTACGGCGCGGTTTAAGCTCCGAGCAGATCTCACTCTCCTCGCTCCCTTCCACAATCATCCCATCCCACCACCAGCCCAGGATCCCGACATCGATCCGATCCGGATGGTGGCCGTGGCGGGTATAGATCACCGGCCGCTTGATCCGGCGGAATGCTCGAATCAGCCTTCTTATGCGAGGGATGATCTTTCGACCATCCGGGGCGAATGCGGGGGATCTGGGATCGAGGAAGAAATTCTGCATATCGATGACGAGGAGAACCGCCTTCTTAGATCTCAATCTCATCCGGTGCCGGTTATAGGCACCGATTAGCTCTAACCACTGCTCAGTCGCCATAGCAGAGCTACACCTTACCAGATGTTCACCACCTTCTTAAGCTCGGTTCGATCGGAAAGCTGGCAGCGGAGGAAGAGGATCCCTTCGGGAAGATCAACACTCTTTAACCGGATCACCTTCTTGCCCTCGGTCTCGATCCTCCGCACCAGCCGACCGAGTCCATCATAGACGGAAATCCGCACCAAGGGATGGGTGGATTTGAGCACAACCTCACCATGCCAGATTGAGGGGATGGTGAAGGAGCGAGATCTGGCGACCGGGCTTCTCTGCTCCGGACAGCTCACCTCGGAGATCTTTGCCTTGGAGAAGTAGAGATCATTATCATCGCCATTCCGGCCCGAGGTCCAGATCGCATAGACATACTCACTATCAGCCCTGATGATATGATACTCACCGGTAAACTCATCCAGGCTCGGAGCACAGGTATCCGAGACCCGAACGCTGGGATAGAAGGTCTGACCCGAATCCGGTGAGTATTGATACCGGAGGGAGAAAGGGGTGGTGGGTCCGGTGGGCCAGTAGGGGCAGTGGTAGTAGATCACATGGAGGCCACCATAGCAGTCGAAGAGTGCCCAGCCTTTGAACTGCCCACCAGCCGTGGAATCGTTGACCACAAATCGGTTCGACCAGGTATTTCCTCCATCGGTCGATCTCATCCCCATCACATCCCAGTTGCCATTACGGGAGTCGACCCAGGTCATGAAGATGGCATTGCCATGGGCGGTGATGGAGTTGATCGGGCAGCGATCACCATACCCGCTCCGGTAGTAATAATTGGAGAGGTATTTCTCTTGGGTCCAGGTCTCCCCCTTATCGGTCGACTTCCGATAGTAGACCCCATCCCCCCAGGCGACAAGACTGAGGTGGAGATTCTCATTCTCATCCATACAGAGGGCAGTAACTCCTGTTTTATAGGAGATCCGCTTTAAGGTAAAAGTCCGTCCATAATCGGTGGACTTGGCAAACCAGATCCCGGTCTGGCCCGAGGTCTGCTGCCAGACAATATAGATCTCATTCTTATTGACCACCATCCAGGGTTTGTCCACCCCATAGCTGGAGGTGACCGTTGTGGTATCAGACCAGGTATTACCACCGTTAGTTGAGAAGTAATGGTTGAGACGACTGATCGAAAACTGGATGAGCATATGGATGTGACCGGAATCGTCGACTTCGATCACCGGATCGGTATGCCAGGTGATCCCGGTTGCCGAGTCGGTGAATGGGACCTGGGTGAAGCTAACACCACCGTTGAAGGAGTAGGCAAAGGGAGCGATCGGGACCCGACTCCTCTGTGCGGTGTTACAGATCGAGTAGATCGAGTCGCCCCAGACCGCAAAACAGGATTCACCCTGATCGAGCGTATCCCAGGGGGTCTCAACGCTCACCCTCACATTGGGTGCCCAGGGATAGTTGGCAATGATGAGAAGCACAACCGGCAGCATCACTCCCCCTTTAGTCTCAGGATCTCAATCCGGTCGATCTCGACCTCGAAGCTACCGGGGAGGGCATTCTCGATGAAGAGGAAGAATGGCGTCTTCTTTCCAGGGGTGAGGGCCCAGGGAAAGTTACTGGAGTAGAAGGGTTTGGCGCAGATGAATGGGATGGTGACCACCTGCCAGTTCTCCGATCGGGAGATGAACTCCTCTTCGGCATAATAGACCCTTCCTTCCTCAGCAAGATAGAAGTAGCGGAGTCTCACCTTGTTGTCCTTCACCCTGATCCTCAACCTCAGGATATCATCCCTGGTGAACTCAATCTTATCATCGATCGCCATCCAGGCCGAGGCGAAGCCTTCAAACCGCGGATTGGCGGTAAGGATCAGCTTCCCATCTCTGTTCTCAATCTTCACCTCATACTCATGGAGCTGGGAAAAGTCTCCCACCCCCTTATCAAACTCCTCCTGCCATAGAACCGTTGTGGCACAAATCAGGCCGATCAGAATCATGACAACCTCCTAAGGATCATTATAGTGGGATGGGGTTGGATGTAAAGCGATGAAAAGGGTTGACCGTTTTTTCGTAATCGCTAAAATCCTTCCGTATGCCGAAGTCGAAGAGTGTGCTCAAACGGATCCGCCAGAATCGGAAGCGGTATCTCGAGAATCGTTCCAAGAAAAGGCGGCTCCGGACAATGATGAAAAAACTCCTCACCACCGATAAGCGTGAGGAGGCCCAGAAGCTTTTGCCGATGGTCCAGTCGATCATCGACAAATCGGTCCAGGATAGAATTATACATAAAAATACTGCAGCGAGATATAAAAGGAAACTTTACCATCACTTAGCTTCCCTCCCCTAAAAGCAGCCCCGGTGTCACCCCTCCCCGCCGGGGCTGCACCTTTTTGGTCTTTCTGGTCTATCTGGTTTATCTGGTTTGTTTGGTTTGTTTGGTTTATCTGGTTTGTTTGGTCTATCTGGTTTGTCTGGTTTATCTGGTTTGTTTGGTCTATCTGGTTTGTCTGGTTCATCTGGTCTATATCTATCTGTAGGAGCGGTTTCCTAACCGCGAAATTTTGGTCTATCTGATTCATTCGGTTTGGTTTAAGTCATTGGGTCATTATGTCATTGAGTTATTGAGTCATTGGGTTATTAAGTTTCCTCCTCCCCTTTTCATCTCCCCTTCTCCCTCTCTCCTATTCACATTAGGTTGTCCATCTTCACCTTTTCGAAATTGTAAGAAGTGAAATTAAGACTCCCCGGCAGAAGATTGAAATGAGCCATCACCTTTCATCTTGACGGAAGGGATCGGCCAATTATCATAAACTATGGTCAAGGTTGGTGAACCGATCTTCTTAAGCAACATCCTCCTATACCCTCTAACCGGTGAGAATCAGACTGATGGCCTCTTCACCCTTGATGAGATCTCAGATCGGGTTGTGATCGAGGAACTCCCTCAGGCCCGGGTTGAGGAGATCGTGATGGAGAACAGGGCCGATCGCCCCTTACTCATGATCGATGGTGAGGAGGTAATCGGCGCCCTCCAGAATCGGATCGTGGCCACCAGCCTCATCTTGGAGCCGAATAAGCGGACCAGGATCCCGACCACCTGTGTGGAACGGAATCGGTGGGAGGGTGAGTCGAGGTTTGCTCCGGGTCGGACCTGCTCCTTCCCATCCATCCGCGCCATCATCGCCGAGGCCACCGTTCGGGGTCGCCCTTACCAGGAGCAGGTCTGGCGATCGATCGATGAGAAGCTGAGGTCGACCCGAACCCTCTCCAAGACCTCATCGATGCATGACATCTATGAGAACCTGACCGATGAGCTCAACCGTTATGTTAGTGAGATGGAGCCGATCCATGCCAATGGGATGGTGATCGTCTGTGGCGATCGGATCTTGGGCCTCGACTACTTCTCCTCCCGGGAGATCTTCGATAAGTTCAAGCCGAAGCTGATCCAGAGCTATGGTCTGGAGGCGATCGACTATCACCAGCCGACCCGGCGGATCGAGATCGAGCCCTTCCTGAACCACATCTTCAACGGTAAGAAGCGATGGAAAAGGACTAAGGGTGGTGGTCAGGGTAGGGTTATGGCCCGCCTGGGGAAGGGCTATGTTGCCCGGGCCCTCCGCTATCAGGACTCTCTGATCCACCTCGCCGCCTTTCCGATTGATTAAGACCAGATTCGGAAAATACCGGATCATCCAGTGGCTGGGGGGTGGTTCCTTCGGCGATGTCTTCTTAGCCGAGGATACCATCCTCAAGCGGCAGTTCGCCCTCAAGGTGGCCCGGATGAGGGAGGAGGATGTCCGGATGCTGGAGGAGGAGGCCCGGCTCCTTGCCTCCTTAGAACACCCGGCCATCGTCCGGTTCTACAGTGTCGATATCATCGAGGGGAGGCTGAGCCTGGCCATGGAGTATGTCCCGGGTCAGTCCCTGAGGAGGATACTCAACAAGAAGCGGTGTCTCGATCTGGTCACGGCGGTAAATATTATTGCCCGGGTTGGTGAGGGAATCGGCTATGCCCACCAGCGATCGATCATCCACCGGGATCTAAAGCCGGAGAACATCATCGTCTCAGATCGGGGGGAGCCGAAGATTACCGATTTCGGTCTGGCCCGATTCTTAAAACCGGGCTCCCTCTCCCTCTCGACTGCGGGGACACCGGTCTATATGGCACCAGAGGCATGGTCCGGCCACTATTCGGACCGGACCGACATCTGGGCATTGGGGGCCATTCTCTATGAGATCATCTCGGGTAACCCCCCCTTCCTCGCCGACAACCTTGATGAGCTGAAGCGGCTGATCAGTAAAGGGGAGGTGAAACCGACCCGCCGTTTTCCGGATCGGCTCTTCCGCCTCATCACCCGGGCACTCAATCCAGACCCGGAGCAGAGGCCGGGTATCCAGGAGTTCTGTGATGAGCTGATCGGTGGGAGCGGGGTTGAGGTGAAGGAACGGGTGAGGATACCAAAGATCTCCACCACCGAGATCGAGCTGACCGAGATCCAGAGGGAGGCGATCGAATGGGATGGACCGGTCCTCCTCCTCGGATCGGTTGGGACCGGTAAGACGACCACCCTCACCTATGCGGTTGCGGATCGGATCCAGAAAGGGGTCGACCCCAAACGGATCCTGGTCTTCACCTTCACCAATCGGGCGGCTGAGGATCTGAAGACACGGCTCCAGCATCTGATCCAGCGGGAGCTAAAGGATCTCTGGATCGGAACGATCCATTATATTGCGATGAGATTCCTGAGACGGGACATCTACCGCCTCGACTATCCCGAGGATTTTGAGATCCTCTCTCCGGAGGAGGGGTTGAGGATCCTCTCCCGATGGGGGCTGGGAAAGAATCAGGCACGGGGGATAATGCGGCAGATCAGTCTGCTCAAGGCCCAGGGCTATCGTCCCGGGGATCTGGCCGAGGAGACCAAGTGGCAGAGGAAGGTGAAGGGCATCTACACACGCTATCAGGACTACCTGAAACGGGAGGGTTATCTCGACTATGACGATCTCATCAATCTGGTGGTTCGACTCCTCAGAGAACACGATGATCTCCGTTCCTATTATCAAAGCCTCTTCGATCATATCTTCTTAGATGAACTCCAGGACATCACCCCGATCCAGTATCAGTTTGTCAAACTCATCTCACGCCAGAACCTCTTCCTCACCGGCGATGAGGACCAGTCGATCTATGCCTGGCGGGGGGCAAAAAGGGAGATCATCTATCAGGCAATGAAGGAGCTTGATGGCCTGAAGACCTTCCTCCTCACCCGGAGCTTCCGGGTTCCGGAACGGATCGGTCATCTCGCCTTAGCCCTCAAGGAAGGGACCGGAGGGCTATTGCCAAAGGATGCTCCGGGAAGGGTCTCGGTCTACACCGCTGGAAATGAGCTCGATGAGGCAAACTATGTCGCCGGAACAATCAGCAAGCTGGTCCGTTCCCGCTACAGCTATTCTGATATTGCCATCCTCTTCCGGAATAATGCCCAGTCCCGGGTGATTGAGGAGGCACTGGTAAGGTCCAGCATCCCCTATCAGGTGGTTGGTTCGGAGAGATTCTATGAGCGGGAGCGGGTCCAGGCCCTGACTCAATATCTCCAGGCCCTGATCCGGAAGGATGTCGGAAGGGCAACCCGTGCTCTCAAATCGATCCTGAAGGCGAGGGTCCCCAAGGCGATCGCCAACCTCCTCATCAATCAGATCAAGGAGGTCGACCACCTCACCCCCTATGCGATCCTCGATGGCCTCCGTTCGGTATCAAAATCGATGGCCCGTGCCCTCAGCCATGAGGAGGCGACCGAGTTCTTAGAGTTTGCCCGCAGTTTTGGGCCCGGTCAGACCCGGGAGCTCTTAGAGCAGGTAGTCCTTTTGGAGAGTCTCGATCTGGTCGACTGGGGCAGGAATACGGTCCGACTCATGACCATCCATTCGGCCAAAGGGCTCGAGTTCAAGGTTGTCTTCCTGATCGGGATGAATGAGGGGATCCTGCCATCGATGCGGGGGACGGTCGATCCGGAGTCGCTTGAGGAGGAGCGGAGGCTCTGCTATGTTGCCATCACCCGTGCCCTCCAGGAGCTCTATCTCAGCTACCTCAAATACCGGTATCGGAAGCCGATCCCGCCCTCCCGTTTTCTGCTCGAGATGTTCCAGCGGTAACCCACCATTGACACTACCCGGATCGACCCTATCATAACTCAATGGAACTGAAGGTGATGATTCTCCGACTTCTGATCTCGATCCTGGTTGGTGGTGCGATCGGCCTGGAGAGGGAGATTGAGCATAAGCCGGCCGGACTCCGGACCATCATCTTGGTCTGTCTCGGGTCGACCATCTTTATGATCCTCGGCCTCCACTTCCTCGATCTCGGCTTCGACCTCGACCGGATTGTGGCCGGGGTGATCACCGGGATCGGCTTTCTCGGAGCCGGTGCGATCATCCGGGCCCGGGGCGAGGTCCATGGTCTCACCACGGCAGCAACGATCTGGCTGGTCTCCGGCCTCGGTCTGGTTATCGGGGCTGGCTATTATCTCCTGGCGATAATTGCCAGCATCTTCATCCTCATTGTGCTGCGATTGCTCGGGGTGATTGAGAAGGCGCTGGCCAAGAAGTAATGCGCGCCCTCATCATCAACCCGTGGATCTATGACTTTGCCGCCTATGACCTCTGGGCCAAGCCGATCGGGCTGTTCAAGCTGATCTACATCCTCGACCGGTTAGGTTTCGTGATCGACTATATCGACTGTCTCGATCGGTTCCATCCCCGGCTAACAAGCTGGCCCAAACCGTCTCGCTATCTCACCAGGTATGGGGATGGCAAGTATCTGACCGAGGTGGTGGCAAAGCCGGCTCTCTATCGAGATATCCCAAGGCGTTATAAAAGGTATGGTCTTCCCATCCAGATCTTCGATCAGATCCTCCAGGAAATCGAACCCCCGGACATCATCTTCGTCAACTCAGGGATGACCTACTGGTACTTGGGTCCATTTGAGGCGATCCGGAGGGTGCGCAGTAGATTCTCCGCCCCGATCGTCCTCGGTGGTGTCTATGCCATCCTCTGTCCCGAACATGCCGAGGAGAATAGTGGGGCCGATATCGTCTTCACCGGTGCGGAGCAAGAACTGATCGAGATGATCAATCAGGTGTTGGGGAAGAGATTCCCTCCGGTTGAGATCACCGGTCTCGACTACTACCGGATCGGCTACCGATACTACGCGGAGCTGAGATACATCACCCTCCGGACCTCACAGGGCTGTCCTTTCCGCTGCCCCTATTGTGGCTGGTATCGGATCAGCCCTCACCTCCATCGGGAGGATCCTGAGGCGGTCGTCGATCTGATCACCGAGTTCCACCAGAAGGGTATCAGGGATTTCGCCTTCTATGATGATGCCCTCCTCTATAGGAGTGAGGAACACTTCCTTCCCATCTTCGCTAAGTTACTGGAGATGGGGATCAGGGCCCGTTTCCACTCTCCCAATGGCCTCTACTTTGAGGATATCACCGAACCGGTGGCCGAGGTGATGTATCAGGCCAGATTCATCAAGCCGAGAATCGGCTTTGAAGACCTCCGCCTGAGAAGTGGTGATGGGCTCATCCAGGCGGTTGAGCGACTCACCAGGGCAGGATACCGAAGGGAAGAGATCTATGCCAATATCCTGGTAGGACTTCCGGATCAGACCGTAGCCGATGTCTACCGGACGATCGAGTTTATCCAGGAACTCGGGATCGGGATCCACCTCGAGGAGTATTCGCCGGTCCCGGGATCAGCAACATTTACCGCCGCCGGACTGTCCCGATCCGATGATCCCCTCCGACACAACAATACCGCCTACCTCCTCACCCACCCCATCTTTGGCCCACAGATCGATCGGATCAAGCAGTCGATCCGGAGGACTACCTGAGCTTCACCACACCATCGATCACCGAACAGTTACGATCTGGTATGATGAAAAGCCGGTGTGGGGAAGGTGAAAATCGCCGCTATCTGGCCCGGGTGAGTTTTGAGAACGATGTAAAAACTGATATTTAATTATAGTTTGGTTAGAGAATAAAATATCCTATAAGTGATGGGTGTGATTATAGCCCTACTCCTCTCAGCCACCTATTATGTCGATAAGGATGGGGTCCATGGCACCAAAGGTAATGACAACTACTCCGGACGCTCCTGGCAGGCGCCCTGGGCCACCCTCACCAAGGCGGCCAATACGCTGACTGCTGGAGACTCGGTGATCATTGCCCGGGCGGTCTACCGGGAGGAGGTCCAGCCCAGAAACTCAGGATCTCCAGGCAACTGGATCACCTACCTGGGTGAGGATGGGGTTGAGGTATCCGGTGGTGAGCCGGTTGATGAGACCAGATTCACCAAGGTCTCCGGTTACAACTACACCTATCGTCTCACCAATCCCGGGGTAAAGATCCAGACCGTCTATCAGCTCAAAGGGCCTTACGATGTCCAGTATCGTCCCTTCTTCGAAGGCTTTCCCTGCGGACCGGGTGAGGACGACACCCTCCCCCCACCGGTCGATCCTGACCCCTTCGATCCAGTATCATCCTTAGCCGAGGTCGACTATATCAAACACAACGGCTCCTGGTGGTTTGACTCCACCCATAATGTCCTCTACATCCATATGCCCGACCATCAACCACCCAGCGAATCACTCCATCAACTCGAATTCGGGGTCAGGGATGCGGTCCTCACTATCGAAGGGAAGAGTTATATCCGGATTGAAAACATCACCTTCCGCCACGCCACAAGATATATGGCCAATGTCTACGGTTTCTATCTCACCCACTGCAGCAACATCGAACTCCACAAGGTAAATATCATCGGCACCGCCTCCCGCTTTGCCGACTGCTCCGATATCACCCTTACCGAGTGTAAGATCGGCCGGGTCTGGCGGACCGGCTATGACTACAACAATGACTACAACCAGCGATCCATCCCCCACGGCTCGGGCATCTCCCTCTTCAACACCCACCGCTTCCTGGCCCAGGATGTCTATATCGAGTATATCAGCGATGTCTCAGGGATCAAAAATGACTGTCAGGATATCACCTATGAGCGTTGCCGATGGTATGCCTGTGACAACCATGGGGTGGTGATCAAATCAGAAGACCCCCATACCCTCCCGGTTCCAACCAATATCACCTTCCGCAGATGTGAGGGTGGGGCGAGATGCCAGGAAGGGATTGTCATCAATGCGGTCCACAACCTCCTGATTGAGAACTGCGACCTCACCTATATCATGGATAACGGCTGGGTCTATACCCCTCCCTTCATCAGCACCAACATCCGGATCTGGAATACCATGCTCCACTGGCCCAGACTGAGATCTGGTGCGCTCCTCTGGTTGAGAGAGGAGTCGATCGATGAATACCACTTGGATTACAACTGCCTCTATCAGCCCTGTCAGCCGAATATCTGGGTGATGGTCCGACCCTCAGGTGGTGGCACCTCACAGAAGATGACCCTAACTGAGTGGCAGGCCTATAGTGGCGAGGATCAGCATTCGATCAATCTCGACCCCCTGGTGGTAAAGGTTGACTCCGGTCCTGGCTCACCCTGGGCCGACTACTACCTCACCAAGAACTCCCCCTGTATCGATGCGGGTGACCCCTCCTACCAGCCCCCACCTGGTGGCGGTTCCAGGATCGACATCGGCGCCTACGAGTATCTCAAAAACCGGGTCAACGAAGGGAAGAATACCTCAGATCGACCGATCATCCTTCCATCACCCATCCGTCCTGGTGGTCTCCTCAGGTTTAAGAACAACTTCACCGGAGTTCTGAAAATTGCCGATGTTTCGGGGAGAATTATCATTAAAAAGGGTCTGGACCGGTGCGGTGAGCTCCCACTTGGAAGCCATCTTCGCAGTGGCATCTACTTCATCATTCTTGATGGTAATCAGCGATGGCAGGAGAAGATCCTGGTTATTGATTAGTATTTAGTTAGAGTGATTGATATCATAGAATTGAAAGGAGGTGGTGATGATCTGGATCATTCTGATCGCAGCAGAATTTCAGATCTGTGGAGCGAATGGTAATCAATACAATCGTGACATCGCCTTTGATGGCACAAACTTCCTGACGATCTGGCGGGATCATCGGGTGAGTTCGGTCGTCTATCATCTCTATGGGGCGAGGGTCACACCCCAGGGTCAGGTCCTCGATCCCAATGGCCGCCGTTATGCCTCCCAGTATGATACGGTGATGAATCCTACCGTTGCCTCTGGTGGAGGGACCTATCTCATTGCCTTCCGTGACCATTGTTGAAGTGATGCTGATCTGGTCGGTGTGCGGGTCACACCTTCAGGCAATCCAGGAACCCCATTTGTCATCTGCAACCGGTCTGAGCGTCAGGCCAACCCTGATATCACCTTTGATGGGACCAACTTCATAACGGTATGGACCGATGAGAGTTACTCGCCCACGGCAATCTGTGGGGCAAGGGTCACCCCATCAGGTCAGGTGCTTGATCCCAATGGCAAACCACTCATCACCGGCTCGGCAACCTGGGGAAGTCCCAAGCTCGCCTTTGATGGAACCAATCTCATGCTCGCCTATCGGGAGGTGAACCTCACCTCGGGAACGGTCTATGGTCAAAGGCTTACCACATCGCTTCAGAAGATCGGCAACCCCTTTGCCATCTCCACCTCTACACTAAGGAAATATGATGTCCGGATCGCCTACAGCGGCAGTAACTATCTCGTAACCTGGCTGGAAGGGAATTTCCTCTCCGCCAAGATCCTGGGACGGATTGTGAACAAGGATGGCTCGCTACCCGGGAGTGAGTTTACCATCGTATCCGGTCTAAGTCAGAGCGCCACCTTTGACCTCTGTTTTGATGGCACCTATTATCTCCTGATCTTCTCCAATGGGACCCAGGTTAAGGGTCAGCGGATATCCACCTCTGGACAACTGGTCGGTTCGGCCTTTTCGATCGGCTCGGGAATCGATCCTGCGGTCTGCTACTCCTCTGGTGATATGCTCATCACCTATTCCAAGCGGATCTCCGACTACGATATCTATGGGACCGTAGAATACTCGAATATCGGGACCAGACCCGCGACCAGACTCTCCCATCCGGTTCAGACCCTCTATGGGGATCGGTTCCAATTCCAGCCTGGAGATCGGGTATATGATTCCGCCGGAAGGAGGGTTGTTCACCTCAGCCCCGGGATCTATTTCTTACGCCGGGGTGATCAGCTGATCAAGATCATCAAGGTCCGTTAAGGGAGGAGTAATGAGAAAGGTAATACTCCTTTTTGCCCTTCCCCTCCTCGCAACCACCTATTATGTCGATAAGGATGGGGTCCATGGCACCAAGGGTAATGACAACTACTCCGGACGCTCCTGGCAGGAGCCCTGGGCCACAATCGCAAAGGCAGCGAGTACGCTGACTGCTGGAGACTCCGTGATCATTGCCCGGGCGGTCTATCGGGAGCGGATCCGGCCTCAGAACTCGGGAACCTCAGACAATCCGATCGTCTACTATGGCGAGACCGGTGCCGTGATTGCAGGCAGTGTCCCTATCGACGAGTCGAAGTTTGTTAAGGTCCCTGGCTACACCAACCTCTATGCCATCCACTTCCCCGATTTTCAGATCAAGGGGGTTGTCCAGCTTGCTGGCAATGACTCCATCATCCTCCGTCCCTACTTTGATATCGCCAAAAGCTTAGAGGAGGTAGATGATACTGCCGGCTCCTTCCTCCAGAGAAACGACACCGTCTACATCCACACCGTTGACCATCAGAAGCCGGATTCTGCTCGGCACGATCTCGAATTTATCAGAGAGACCTTCGGCATCGATCTACGGGGAAAGAGCAATCTTATCTTCCGGGGCTTTACCATCCGGAGCCAGTCAGATCTCGGCAGTGCTGGATTCTCCATCTATTTAGATAACTGCCGGAACCTCAAATTTATTGGTGATACCGTGATCGGTGGTGTTATCCGGGGAAGATTGAATTCCAACATCCTGATCGACAGCTTTTCGGTCAATCGGATCTGGCGGATATCCAGTCCTTTCGGCTATGGGATGCTCCCCCATGGTATGTCCGGCATCTCGTTTCTAAGCACCGATACCCTCATCATCCGGAATGGTGAGATATGGTGGCAGACCGATGTCGCCAATATTGATGGCGACTGTGACAGTGTTGTAATCGCCGAATCGAAATGGTGGGGCTGTCCCAACCACGGTGTTAAGATCACCGGCTCCCAATCTGGGCCAAGACCCAATAATATCATCTTCCACCGGTGTGAGGCCGGTGCCGAATGTCAGGAGGCGGTCTATATCTACTATGCTGATAGCATCCTGATTGAGAACTGTGACTTCAATGTCGTTCGACAGTTCTATCTCGAGTCCTCCGGTCACAGCCGGGCAATAAGGATGGTCAACACCATCATCACTGAAAAATTCTGGATCGCTCAGAGCTCGATCAACGAATACCGGACCGATTATAACTGCATCTATGATCCCTCCCATCCGAACCGGTTCATCGAGGTGGGGACCACCTACTACACCTTGAGTGAGTGGCAGAATCTCTCCGGCAATGACTATCACTCATTAAACCAGGATCCCTTGGTGGTCAGATGGGGCAAGGGTCCAGGCCATCCCGATTCAGACTTCTATCTCACCAAGAACTCTCCCTGTATCGATGCCGGTGACCCCTCCTACCAGCCCCCACCTGGTGGTGGTCCCAGGATCGATATCGGGGCCTATGAGTATACCGGTCCTGGTATCTCGGTTCTGAGTGGCGATACTCAGACTACTTACCGGGTTGCCTTCATCAACCCGGCCTATCTCCCTAAATTCCCCAATGCCGAGTCAGTGGCGATCCTCGACCCTTCCGGTCGAAAGATCCGCCAGATCAAATTGGGATCATCGGAAAGGGTTACCATCCCTCCCCTCCCGACCGGGATCTATTTCTACCGGTATGAGCCAATCGGGGTGGCGGGGAAATTCATAGTTCTCAGATAAAGGAGGTAAGGATGAAGCATGGTATCGCAGTCATACTTATGGTCTCGGTGATTGGTCTCTATGGAGGAGAAAAGATTATCGAGATCAATGGTGAACCGGCCCAGCTCAGGATTGAGAGTGATGGGTGCTACGACCATCTCTCCTATTCTGGTGGTATCAGAACCGGCCCTCCGGGTGCACCCGGCCTCCCTCTGGTTCCGATCGTGGTTGTGCTCCCCCAGGGAGCGGAGAAGGTGAACTTAGAGATCATCCAGATAACCGATGAGGAGGTCCCGGGCTACTACCGGCCCTTCCCCTATCAGAAGCCGATCCCCCTCAACCAGAATGGAACCTTCACCCCACCGGACCTGAAGACCTACCAGTCTCAATTCCCGGCCCAGCCGGTCCAGCTGACCGGGGTGGGTAATCTCTATGGCTACCGTGTTGCCTCACTCCTCTTCTATCCAGTGCGGTATGAACCAGAAGGAAGACTTTATCTCCACCGAAGCATCCGGCTCCGACTGAGCTACCAGATCGGTGGTGAGATAAATACCGCCTCAGTTGATCAGCTCCGGAGTGCAAAGACGAACCTGAGGCGGATGGTCTTAAATCCCCAGGATCTCGACATCTATGGGCCGGCCACCTTTGATCGCGATGGCTACCGGGAGGTCTTCATCACCGCCCAGGACCTCGTCTCCAGCTTGGAACCGCTCCGCTACTGGCGAACCAAGCAGGGTATCCCCTGCACTACTGTTGTCGCTGCTGACATCCAGAATCAGTATCCTGGCTACGATGGTCCGGAGAAGCTGCGCAACTTCATCATCGATGTCAAGGATAAGTGGGGTGCGGAGTATTTCCTTATGGTCGGCGATGTCGGTAAGATCCCCTACCGGTTTCTGGGAACTCCAGACTCAAGCATGCCCTCAGACCACTACTTTGCCGACCTTGATGGCGACTGGGATGCCAATGGCAACCACATCTATGGGGAGTGGCCTGATGACTCGATGGACATGTATCATGATGTCTTTGTCGGCCGATTCTCGGTCGAAACCCCGAGTGAGTGTCAGACTGTAGTCAACAAGATCCTCACCTATGAGAAGAACCCGCCTTCCGGTTATCTGAAGAAGGCCCTCTTGCCTGCGGTTCTGCTGGGCGGACATCAGTGGGGAGATGAGGTGAATGACTCGATCGCCAACTGCACCCCGCCGGGCTGGCAGGATATCAAGCTCTATCAATCCCAGAACAATCTCACCCGGTCCGCAGTGATCAACGAGATCAACTCCGGTGTCGGTTTCGTCCACTACGCTGCCCATGGTAATGAGAATGGGACCTACTGGGCCGGTGGTGTCGATACCGTCCTCCACTCCACCGATGTTTTGAATCTCACCAATGGCAACAAGCTCGGTATCCACAATGCGATCGCCTGTATCTCCGGTGGTTTCGACCTTGGTGAGGTGAACAACGACTGCTTCGCCGAGCATCTCCATAACCATTCCGGTGGTGGTGCTGTAGCGGTGATCATGAACACCAGGGTCGGATTCTTCTATCCCAGCGGTGGAATGGGACCTTCAGAATATCTATCCTTCGAATTCTACCGGAAGGCATTCCGGGAGCAAATCTTCCGAATCGGAGAGACCCATTTCTTCTCCAAGGATGTCTATGTGCCGACCAACGATTTCTTCTACATGTTCTGCATCTGTGAGCTGACCCTCTTCGGAGATCCAGCAATGCCGATGTGGTTTGATGAGCCTAAGAATCAGACCGTCACCCATCCTGACTCAATCCCCTTGGGAAACCAGAACTATACTGTCACCGTAACTGATGGCTCGAGCCCGATCGAGGACGCCCTTGTCTGTATCATGACCAAGAAGGGTGAGATCTACCAGTATGACTATACCAATGCCAGTGGCCAGATCACCTTCCAGATCAACCCCACAACCCCGGATACGATGTGGGTCACCTCGACTGCACTGAACTTCAAACCCTATGAGGGCTTTACCGTGATCGGACATCCCCAGGTTGGTGAGGCACGATCCCACCGCTCACTCTCCTTCCACCTCAGCCTTGCCCCCTCCATCCTGACCGATCGGATGACAATCTCCTATGGGCTTACCCATACCACCCATCTCACCCTTTCGGTCCTCGACATCGATGGTCGGGTCCTGGCCAAACTGATCGATCAGGATATCTCACCGGGCCACCATCAATTCCAGTGGGATGGAACGATCAACCATACCCGTCTTTCCAACGGCATCTATTTCCTCCGATTGGAGGCTGGCAATGAGTATCGGCTGAAGAAATTAATCATTATGAGGTGAACCACCTCCTTTCCCCCCACCGGGTGCTCCTCCCTACCGGTGGGGGGATTTTTGTTGACCTTACCACCCCTGCGGTTATCATCTCGAAGATGTCTTTTGCCGGGATCAAGGATCATGATGATCCGCAGGTGATCATCCTCCCCATCCCCTATGGTGGGACCGTCTCCTTCGGCCCCTCGGTCCGGAGCGGTCCGGAGCGGATCCTCACCGCCTCCCAGAATCTGGAGGATTATGATGAGGAGCTCCTCATCCCGATCGATCAACTACGACTTCAGACCCTCCCTCCCCTGCCGATAACTGCCCGTGGCCCAGAGGATATGGTGGAGAGGATTGCAACCAGGGTTGCCGATCTCTTCGATCCCGGTCGGCTCCTCATCACCATCGGTGGTGAGCATACCATCACCATCGGGGTGATCAGGGGTATCAAGAGGAGGATAGACCGTCTCTCGGTCATCATCTTTGATGGACATGATGATCTCAGATCCGAATATCAGGCAAGTGGTTACAGCCATGCCTGTGTTGCCCGGAGGATAAGTGAAGAGGCCCCGGTGGTAATTCTTGGGGTGAGGGGGATCTCACTCCTGCCGGAATCAAGGCCCAGAGGGGTCGAGGTCCTGACCCCTTCCGAGCTGAGGAAGGGTGAAAGGTGGAAAGGGATAATCGATGAGCTGAGTGACCCGGTATATCTCTCGATCGATCTCGATGTCCTCGATCCTGCCCTTATGCCGGCGGTCGGATCACCAGAGCCGGATGGCCTGAGCTGGCATCAGCTCACCACCATGATGAGATATATAATTGAAAAGAGGGAGGTTGTCGGTGGCGATGTGGTTGAGCTGGCCCCGCTTCCCGGCCTTCTCACCCCGGACTTCATTGCCGCCCGGCTGATCATGAAGCTGATCGTCTACTGGGTGGCAAGGAGCCGTTGAATCCCATCCCCTCCGAGCTGGAGAAGCTGACCCATCAACCTTTCTCTTTCCCTTTCAAACTCATCAATCACCGGCTCCACCCAATCATCATATAGATCGGCAAAGATCCTTCCCCGGATGAGCCGGCTGGCATATCTGATCCGGGCCTGGGCAAGATCCCGTCGGGAGGCCTTAAGATCGGCCAGACCCTGCTTGAGGGTATTGAGACACTCGTCGGAATCGAGGATAAAATAGAGGGCGGGATCAAGCTGATAGTGGCCGGAGTGGTAGACAACGACCTCCCGGTTGAAGATCTGTCTAATGCGGTGGAGGCCATTGTGGAGGAGCTGGGTCGCCTTCTTCAGCTCCAGATCCGGCCAGAAGACCGCTATAATATCATCCCGCCGCTTCGGTTCCTTCCGATTGATCAAAAGATAGGCGAATAAGGAGAGGTTCTTGCGCCAGCCCCACTCCCGGCCTGAGACCCTCCTCCCCTCAATCCAGACCTCGACTGGACCGAGGATGAGGAGCTGAAAGCAGTCCTCCTTAGGTGGTTGGGGGAGGGTGGTCAACACCCGCTTCCTCAGGGCAAAATCGAGAAGATCGGGCCGTTCATTCAGATAGCGGTAGAGGAGGAAGTGGTAGCGGAAGCGGTGGCAGATATCCATCCCCTCCTTGAGATAGTCGAGGGCCTTGGTCTCATTTCTCTGGAGATAGAATCGGGCGCAATCGAATAGGACCTCAGCAAGACGATAATAATAGGGGTAGCGGTAGTGGTGGCGGAGGGCGATCCTGAGATAATCCTCCTTCGGGTAGACCATCGCCCGGAGCTGGAGGAGTCGGCCGGTGACCTGGATCTCTCTCTTTCTCATTCGTGAGAGGGCATCATCGACCACCAGTCTTGCCTCCTGATAATTACTTAGTGCCAGGAGGGCCCTGGCCTTCGCCTCGACCACCTGAGAATAGGGGATGAGATCGGCTCCAGCCTTAGTCTGGAGATCGTGGAGCTGGATATGATTGAGGACCTGACGGTATTCGCCCCGAAAGAGGTAGTAGTAGGCCTGGGCGATATCCTTCCAGAGGATGGCGATCTGGTTCGGGCTGATCTGATTGATCCACTCCAGCTCCTCCAGTGCCTCCCAGGCCCGGTTGAATCGGCCGAGATAGAGATAGACCCAGATCCTGGGGATGGCGATCGATCTCCGCTCATAGAGCGAGATCGGCTGACTGAGGATCTTATCTAAGGTCCGATCCGCATAGTGGAGATCACCATACTGGCCTGAATACACCGCTAAGTCGGTAAGCAACTTCAGCCTTTGGGGTGAGGATCTGGGAATTATCTTCAGGCACTTCTTCAATACATCAATCGACTCCTTCTTCTTGTGGAGTTGACTATAGGCGGAGGCAAGACCATTAAGGACCATCGCCCTCAGCTCACCCCGGATCTGATACTCCTTTAAGAAACGGGAAACCCTCCTTTTGATTCTGATCGGCCGGCCAAAATATAGATCGATCCTGAGTAGGGAGGCAAACGCCTTGGCCACCCCCTCAATATCACCCTGACGCCGAAAGCCGAGATAGGCCTTTCTCAAAAGGCGCTCAGCGGTCTCCACATCATCCTTGAGTAATCTGATCTCGCCCATAATAAACTGGCCAGCCGGGGTGGCCATCACCTCCTCTGGTATCCGCTCACACCATGCCTCAACCCGGGGATAGCGCTGATAGGCAAGGAGATGCTCGGAGTTGGCCATGATCTTACTCAGGACGAGCTCAAAGTCGAGACCCTCAATCAGATGTTCGATTCCGAGTGAGAACTGACCGCTCCTTAAGAAGTATCGACCGAGCTTCCGGTTGACCCTGATAAACTTCGGGAGGTTGGTATCCTTCAATCGGCTGAGGAGATAACTCTTGAAGAGAGGATGGAAGATATGGTTCTTCCTGTCCAGAAGGGTGATGAGGAAGATTCCTCGATTTAGGATCTTCTTCAGGAGCCTCTCGCCATCCTTATCGATGAGGGAGACCAGCCGGTGGTTGAGATGGGGAAGGAGGGAAGCGGTTAAGAGGAAATCCTGTTCTACTTCAGGTAGATCGCGGATGATCTCATCGAAATAGTCGGTAAGATTGACCAGCAGAGACCTCCGACCAGCCGCAAGGGCATTGAGCCCATTCACCACCGCAATCGCCCAGCCCCGGCTCTCCGTATTAAGGACCCTTGCCTCAGCCCGGGAGAAACCCCGATAGCCAACCAGTCTTGCCAATTGAACCATCTCATCGATCCTAAACCTCAGCTCCTTCTCAGTAATGATGAGACCACCGAATTTGGTCAGGGTATAACCAATCTTCCCTTCCGGACTCATCCGGGTCGAGAGGAATAAGGAGAGGTTGGGCGGCCTCCTTTTGATCAGATGATCGATAAGTTCAAGAATCTTGGGCTCATCCTGGACATGGTGGAGATCATCGAGGACCAGAAAGACCGGATCAGAGATCCGGCTGAGCTCATTGATCAGGGTATCAAGGAGGAGGTGCTGATCCCGAACCCAGCCGTCAAAGACCATCCGGGCTGTCTCGGTGCCAAACTTAGGATAGCTCCTTTTGATGGAACTGATCAGATACTGGAGGAAGATACCAAAATCCCGGTCATTCTCATCGATTGTGAACCAGGATGGCCTCCGCTTCCGGAAATAGCCGGCCAGAAGCGAGGTCTTACCATAACCGGCCGGAGCAGAGATATATACCAGACCCTTCCGCTCTCCTTGGGCAAGAAGACGGTAGAGGTTTTTCCGATCAAGCAGCAACCTTGGATTTGGGGGGACGATCTTACTTACCGATAACCTCGCCTCCATAGCCAAATTCTACTACTTCATAAGTCCGGGTCAATACCGGCCCATCACCTCAACTACCGACCCCTTGATCCTGACCCGATCCGGCAGAAAACGGTTGATGATCCAGATGCCCGTCTTTAAGTGATTTGTAACCTGGGAGGTCTTAAATATTGATTTACCGTCTGAATTTATTAAATAGATCAGAATCTGATCGGAGAGGTGGTGGTCGATCCCGCTCTGCTTTTCAAAGTTCAGAAACTGATCCAAGCACTCCTTCCCTACCACTTCGGCCGGCTTCCCTTTTCTACCCAAGGCGGAGAAGCCGGCAATCGTCCTCTCATATTCCGCTTTAAGGAAGATATAGGTCCCGGGCCCTTTCGATCTCACCACCTTCACCTCGGTCTCGAGTGGTGATAGTCTCTCCCTCAGTGGATTGAGCTGGCGGAGGGCGATCGACTCGGGCAGGTTTGCAACCACTGAAGTCGCCTTAAGTCGGACCCTCCCCCCTCTCTCGATCAGTTCGACCGGTCTCGTCCTTCCTCCCCGGATCAGAACCTCAATCTCACCACCACCTTTGGGATAGAAGCCATAGCTTTTGATCTGGCACCTAAGATCGAGGCCGAGCTGGATCAGAAAGGGAAAGAGGACCGAGTCGAGGTAGTCATAGATGGGAGCAAATGGGACATGGGTCCCCCCTTTGATTATCACCCTTGACTTCTCCGGGATCGAGGCAAGGATGGGCAGGACCGCCTGGAGGACCAAGGCGACCGAGCCGGCCGACCCTCTCTCTTCGGCAACATCGAATGAATACTCACCGGCCTGGACCGGACCGGGTCGGAAGACAAGCTCCAATGAGCCATGCTCATCCCCTGCCACCTCACCCCGTGTGATCTCCTTTACCGCCCGGACCGAGGCGAGGTGCTGGGGCATAAGCCCAGGCTTCTTTCTCCCCTTCCGGATATTGAAGATCCGGAATGGTGTCCGGGTCAGTCCGGCTAAGGCAAGGCTGTAGCGGAGGATCTGACCACCCCCCTCCCCATAACTGCCATCAATCTCAAGCATCGATCCAGCCTCCTCCAAGGATCCTCTCCCCTTTAGAGAAGACCGCAAGCTGTCCAGGGGTGATGGCAAAGTGGGGCCGATCAAGGAAGACCTCACCACCAGATCCCACCTCACCCGGGATCGGCTCTGACTGGTAGCGGACCCTGACCTCGACCCGGATCGGAAGCCTGGGCGGGGTGGAGATCCAGTGGATCCCACCGACCCGAAATCGGGTGGTGAGGAGCTCCTCCCTGCTGCCGACCACAATCCGGTTCTCCTGACACTCCTTGGCTATCACATAGAATGGGGTCCCGCCCCCAATCCCGAGACCATGTCGTTGACCGATGGTATAGAAGTAATAGCCCCGATGGCGGCCCAGAACCCTGCCGTTCCGATCGACCACCTCACCAGGTCTTTCCAGGAGTTCTGGATCGAAGCAGATCTCCTGACTTGAGAGGAACTCACCACCAATCCCCCTCCCAATCTCTTCCACCTCCTCCCGCATCAGATCACCGATCGGAAAGATGATCCGATCCAGGATCCTCTGATCGATAAGGGCTAAGAAGTAGGCCTGGGATACCCTGAGATCCTTGGCCTCCAGAAGCTCCCACCCATCACCTCTCCTCTTCCGGGCATAATGGCCGGTGGCAAAGAGATCGGCGCCGATCTCATCCGCAATCCTCAATCCGGTTAGGAACTTTATCCTCAGATTACACTCCGGACAGGGGTTGGGGGTCAGGCCGGTATAGAGTCGCTTCTTATAGGTCTCAATAATCTCGGTTCGAAACCTCTCCTTAAGATTATAGACATAGTGGGGGATTGAGAGGCGGCCACAGATCCTCCGGGCCAGTTCAAGCTGGCAGCACCTGTTGTCACCGAGGTCAAGGGTAACCCCGACCACCTCGGCACCCCGATCGACCAGGACCCTTCCTGCTGCCGCGCTGTCGATCCCTCCGCTTAAGAGGAGAACAACCCTCACAGCTTGGTCTCTACCGACCGGATCTTCCCCTCCATGGTCAGTTCCTTATCTCTCCGATCATCGATGTCGATCCTGGTGATAACCCGCTCCACCCCCATCTTGAAGATCTCATTATGGACCTTGAGGATGAGGGCCACAATCCTATCCAGGTCACCCTCAAGAACGGTAGCCATCGGGGTGAGCCGGTGCTTGATACCGGATGACCTGATGATCTCCTCGGCCCGAACCACATACTCACTAACCGATGGCTTACCGGTGCCAATGGGCACAACACTAAACTGAACCACTGCCATAATCCCTCCTCAGTTGATGATAGATCTCAGCGGCCTTATAGGAGGAACGGACCAGTGGACCGCTCACCACCTTAAGGCCCAGTTCGGTCCCGATCCGCTGATAACGGCTGAAGGTATGGGGCGGGATATAGGCCTGAACCGGGAGATGATTCCGGGTCGGCTGGAGATACTGGCCGATCGTGAAGATATCGACCCCGGCCGATCTGGCATCCCTCATCGCCCTGATCACCTCCTCTTCATCCTCACCCAGCCCGACCATCAGCCCGGTCTTGGTTATGAGCCCTGGTTTCAGCCTCCTGGCAATTCTCAGGACCTCCAAGGATCGGTCGTAGCTGTGGCGGGGATCCCTCACCTCAGGGGTAAGTCTTGCCACGGTCTCGAGATTGTGGGCGAAGACCTGAGGACCTTCATCAACCACCCTCTTGATCAGCTCCTCCTTGGCATCGAAGTCCGGAACCAGCACCTCAACCTCAACCCCTTGTTTTCTGACCAGCTCCACCACCCGGGCAAACTGGGAGGCGCCGAGATCAGCCAGATCATCCCGATCAACCGAGGTGATCACGAGATAGGAGAGGCCGAGCTTAGAAGCAGCGGTTGCGATCCGCTCCGGCTCTTCAGGATCAACCGGCTCCGGCCTTCCGGTCTTGACCGCACAGAAACGGCAGGAACGGGTGCAGATCGAACCGAGGATCATAACCGTTGCCGTCCCTTTAGCCCAGCACCGGCCGAGGTTGGGACATCGGGCCGCCTCACAGACCGTATTCAAACGGTAGCGCCGGAGCAGACCCTTCACCTTCCGGAACTCGCCCCGACCGGGCAGGATCGTCTTAAGCCAGCTCGGCTTGGAAGTGGCTGATAACCCCACTCTTCACCGCCTCCCAGTCGAGCATTCTCCCCAGGACCTCCTGCATTGAGGTCATCACCATCCCCGCATGGCCACAGGGGTTGATGATGGCAAAGTCCTGGGCCCGGTTATTGACATTGAGGGCAAAGCCATGGAAGCTGACCCAGCTCCGGACCGCAATCCCGATTGAGAGTATCTTCCGGTCCTCAACCCAGAGCCCGGGATGGGGACCGGGCTCGGCCTCGATCCCGAAGTCGGCAAGGACCTTCCCGATCACCCGCTCGATCATCCTGATAAACGGTCTGATCCCGGCAAAACCCCGCTTTATCTCAAAGATCGGATAGCCGACGAGCTGACCTGGTCCATGATAGGTGATATCACCACCCCGCTCGATCCGGTAGAGTTCAATCCCCCTCTTCTTAAGCTCTGCCTCTGGAATCAGGAGGTTCTTAATACTACCACTCCTGCCGATGGTGACGACCGGATCATGCTCGACCAGGATCAGGGTATCTCCAGCCCGGCCCGCCACCCGATCCTTATGGACTTGGAGTTGAAGTTCCCAGACCTCCTTATAACCCCTTCTCCCTAAGTCGATTACCTCCATCAACTACCGCAACCGGACCACTTTCCCCAGATGGAAGTCCCCACCGGTCCTGATGGTGATGAAGTAGACACCAGCGGGTAGATCCCTGATCCATATCCGGTGTCTGGAATCTGGAGGGTGGAAAAGGACCAATCGACCGAGGATGTTGTAGATCCTCACCTCCCCCTCAAATGGTAGCGTCAGATAATCGCCGGTCAGGATCGTAGGGATGGGAGGGTATCCTGGCCCCTTCCTCTCGACCTCGCTTATCCCGGGATAGGTGAAGTGGTAGATCTGGACCCCGGCCCAGTCGCAGGCAAGGAGTATGTCATCGCCATCGTAGCAGAGGCCATAAGCATCAGCCGGGCTAAGATAATAGCCCACCTCGAAGATGTTGGCGGTATCGGCGATATTGAGGACCCTGAGGCCGGCAGAACCATCGGCGACATAACCGATGGAGTCGGTGACCGTAATCCCATTAGCAGAACCGGTGGTATTGTAGCCACCAACCTTCCTCGGATTGGCTGGATCGGAGATATCGACGATACCGATCCCCTGGCTTCCTCCAGCCACATAACAGTAACCATTGTAGTAGACCACATCTAATGCGGTCCCGAGGCCGGTAAGGGTGCTGATCGATTTTGGGTTGGTGGGATCGGAGACATTGATGATCATGAGGCCATTGGTCCCGTTGGCAATCAGGGCTAAGGTATCGACAACCCAGACATCATAGGCTGACCTGGGATCCTCACAGAAACCGAACTCGGCTGGATTACTGGGATCACCAACATAGATCACCCTCAAACCTTTGGTCTTATCCGCCACATAGGCATAGTTGGTGGCGACAAAGACCGAGAGCGCTTCGCCAGGGGTATCGCAGGAACCTATCTCCGTGGGGTTGGAAGGGTTGGAGACATCGACGACCCTTAATCCCGAATCAGCATCGGCAATATAGGCATAATTTCCGGATAGGAAGACCCCTTTGGCCGAATCCGGGGTGTTATAATAACCGACCTCGGTCGTCTGGAGCGGATTGGAATAGTTGAGAATCCTCAGGCCATCATTCTCAACCAGATAGATGTATTGGCCGGAGACAACAAGCTCTTGGGACTTCTCAGGGGTATCATGGCCACCGATCTCGGTTAGGTTGAAGCTATCATCGAAGGCGACAACCCTGAAGGACCCAAAACCACAGGCAAGAAAGACGATGGTATCGGCAAGGTCGAGTGAATAGGTGATTCCAGGTGGACGATAGTAGTTGATCTCGGTAGGGTTTTGGGGATCAGCAATATTGATGAGTTCCAATCCCCGATTCCCATCGGCAATAAAGGCGACGGTATCCCTGAGCCTCAGTGTCCAGCTATAACCGTAGGTGTCATAGTAACCGATCTCGGTTGGGTTCATCGGATTGGAGATGTCGATTATCCTCAGCCCACGGTCGCCATCGGCGACATAGGCATAGGGTGGAACAACTACGACATCACGGGCGGTCCCTGGGGTATTGGAGTAGCCCAATCCGAAAGGATGGGCGGGGTCAGCAACATTGACGACCCTGAGGCCATTGAGACCATCGGCAAGATAACCAAGGGTGTCGACGATATAGATCCCATAGGCCTGGCCTGGACTGTCATAGCGTCCGACCGGATTGGGTTGGGAAGGGTTTGAGATGTCGATGACATAGAGGCCGGAATCACCACAGGCGAGATAGAGATAATTCCCTTTCACCATTGCCCCATAAGCAGAATCTGGTCCCCTCCAGCTCCCCAGCTTCTGGGGATGGGCCGGATCAGAGACATCCCAGATCCCGAGGCCATCAGAACCGGAGGAGGTATAGAGGCTGGTGCCTGAGTAGGTGAGATATCTCACCCGATCCCGGGCCCGGATCTGCTCAGATCGCTTGATGGGCGACTGGGGATTGGTAAGGTCGAGGATGTAGACACCACAGCCGGAACCGAGGAAACCGATCTGCTTGGAGGTGTCATAGGAGATTGCAAAGGCATAACCGAATGGCCAATGGCCAACAAAGTTGACATTGGAGGAGTCTGCCCCAATCAGCGGGACGGTGAAGAGAATGAGGAGGATCAATCGATACATACCCCCTCCTTTATTAGAGTGGTTCAAACCTGGTCGTCCCCTCAATTTTGATCGGAACGGCGGTCGGTTTACCACTCGGCCCACCGGTGATCTTCATCTCACCGGAGAAGACCTGATTGGTCCTTCCGCTCTTGGTGAGGCCGGATTCGAGGTCGAGCACCAGCTCCCCCTCCATCTTCCCGGAGAACTGATACTCCATAGACATACCACCAAAGGTGAGGGGACTGGTCTTTGGATTGGAACCGATCTCAGCACTCAGGCTGATATGGGCCTCATTCTCCTTTATCGACTGGAGGGTATAGCGGGCATCGATGACCATTGGATAGACCGACCTCATCTCGATCCGCTTCCTCCAGGTTCCACCGATCGGGATCGAATCCGGAGGGAAGATGTTGAAGGTCTGGCCCAGCATCTCCTTGGTTGCATCATCACCAAACTGCTTCTTCAGTGCGGCAACGATCTGCTCCCGGGCATTGGCTGCCTGGGGAGGCAGGTCGAGATCATTGAGAACCTGTGCCAACATCTGGTCCAACCCCCTCAGCTCCCTCACCTCGCCCTTCGGGCTTATCACAATGGTGAAGCCCTTGCCGATGAGGGCGGCAAAGCCGAGAGCCGGAGGGGGGATCTTGGCCGGAGGGTTATCCGAGTCATACTCAAAGGTCCCAATCATCGGGTTGTAGAACCGGTAACCGGTCCGCTTATAAGTAACCTCGATCTCAGCATCACCATTATCAAGCACCCTGACGACATTGAAGTCTAAACCGATCTTCATCGTCTGATCCAGCTCCATCTTCTGACCCTGGATCTCCTGGGATATCTTCTGATCGGTCGTCATAAGTAGGCCATAGTGTTTCCCCTCCTTGAAGTTGAGCTGGAGCAGAACCTTCTTCTCAACCTTACAGGTGGTAAGGATTAGCACAACCAGAAAAAAGGATAACTTCTTCATGTCACCTCCATAGGATAGGATAACCACACGAGGAGCGATGTCAACTCAATGTGTAGGCATTAACGGGCATCGTTTCCACTTGAAATAGTGCGGTGAGGATAATCAGATCGAGGGATCGTTAGGATCGCACGCTTCAGGCTGAAATCGAAGCGGAATTACCGGCTTCGTTAGCCAGGGATTCGGTCCGCTATATCACCTCAATAAGATGAGGCGTTCGACCCCCTTATAGCCTTCAACCTCCATCTGGATGAAATAGACCCCAGAGGGGAGATCGAACTTGAAGTTTTTGGTATGATAACCCTTGGTAAATCTCTCATCGATCAGAGGCTCGATCCCTCGACCGGTGATATCATAGAGGCCAAGCCTCACCCGACCCTCCTCCCCCAGCGTGAATCTGACCCTCACCCCATCACGGGCCGGGTTGGGATAGATATCGAGCAACCTGGTGGCCACAGGGCTTGGTGGAGGTGTTTCCTCCACTCCGATCCGTCGGGTCCGGACCACATAGCACCGCCACGGGTTTTTGGTCTCTTCCCCCTGATTATGTGGGATCGAGCCCGGATCCTTATCCTCGATATAGGTGATGATTAAGGACCTGCCGCTGTCGGGGAAGTCGACCACATAGGGGTGGACCGAATGCCACTCCTCATCCTCACCCTCACCCGGGGTATTGGTCAGGTTGACACCGGTATCACCGGGGGCCTGAGAGCCCCAGGTCTGACCATTGTCGGTCGAGACCATCCCGTAGAGCTCGGCATTGTAGAAGCCGTTCTGGGCCTGGTTCTCATCCCTGAAGCCGTGGTAGATGCAGTAGAGGTAGCCATTGGTCGTATCAACCGCTAAGGTCGGGTCATTGCAGGAGAGGCACCATGCCTGGGGCTGACCCGAGACCTCAAAAGGCCCGGCCACCTTGGTAAGGCCGGTCGATGGCGACCAGTGCATGATCCAGGATTTGACATAGAGGTTGGGGTGCTGGTAGTAGCCAGCGGTGAAGACGACATGTGGGTCACCGTTTTTATCAAAGATCGGTCGGCAGTCGGCAAAGGCGACCATCGTATCCGAGGTGGTGAAGTTGGTGATGTTCTGTCTACCCTGCCAGGTCTCGCCGTTGTCGGTCGAGACGTTGATCCAGACATTCTGGCCGATCTGGCTCCCGGGTATCTTCTCCAGCCAGACCATCATCACATAACCTGGACTGTTCCACCGGTCGGCAAAGATGTCATAGGCCGGAAGCGGGGACTGTCCAGGGGTGTTGACCAGCACCGTATCGGTCCAGGTATAACCATCATCGGTCGACCTCAGGTAGTAGATACTATCCTCACCCTGGTAGACGCCCAGGAAGTGGAAGTAGTCCCGATCATCGACCGCGAGGGCTGGCCAAACGTAGGGGCCGACATAATGCCCGGTCCATAGATACTGGCCTGGACCCTCACCGACCGCAACCCATGAGCCATCAGTGGTTTGAAAGGTGATAACCGCCGCATTGTTCGACTTCACCCCGACAGCACAATAGCCCGATCTTTTTGATGAGACCGGATCATCACCATACCATCCCCCACCAGCCTTCTTAAAGTTGTAGGCACACTTCCGATCCGGCCAGGGGCTGGTCTCATGGGCACGCGTGAAGACGGCATGGATGTTGCCGAGACCATCGAACCAGACCATCTGCCTGATGTTGCCGACCCACTGGAGGTCATAATAGGTCCAGCCGATCGAATCCCCTGGAGAGATGATCAAGAGTATCACCATCACTTCCATAATCCCTCCTCTGCTAACTTAATCATAGCGAAAATTTCTCACTTATCAAGTCGTCGATGTAAACGTTAACAGTCATCGTCGGGGATAATCAGAAGACGGAAGAGATGTTTAAATATTGCAATTGACATCGGCCTCCTCCCTATTATCATAATGGAATGAGGAGGATGATATGAAACGGACCTATCTTGTGTTGATCATTGTCGGTGTCATCGCAATCGCCCTCTTCTCTCACTTCCAGTCACTCTCGATCAGGCGGGAGCGGGAGAAGGAGGCTGCCGGACTGATGGTGAAGATCCAGCCCCAGGGTGAGCTGGAGGATTTCCCCGATGAGATGATCTTCCGCTTCAGGGAACCATTTCCAGGTGCAGAAGGGGTTGTGATCCCTCCGGAGAGTATCAGGAACTTCTTAAGGATCGAGCCCGAGCTCAAGACCTCCGGACACTGGGTCTCAGAACAGACCTTCGAGCTTAAGCTTTCCGGACTCAGACCGGATCAGTGGTATGAGGTCACCCTCTTCCGCATCCCATTGGTGAGTCAGGAGGAGTCGATCCCGCCCCAGCAGGTGAGGTTCAGGACACCACCGTTTGCCCCCCTGACCGCAACCCTGGTCTCCCTGAGACGGGGCGAGGCCGAGATTGCGGTCGAGTTCAATCTCCCTCCGGATCCGGCCGGGATCGGTGAGTTCATCCAGGTCGTCGACTCCCGCCGGAAGGAGGTGAGGATCTCCAGCATCACCCCGGTAAGGGATAATAAGAAGATCATCCTCCTCAAGACACCGGTCCTTAGAGCACCCCAGCAGTATCAGGTTGTTCTGAAGAAGGGGCTGATCTCGGATCAGGGCTTCCCCCTCACCCGTGATTTTAGCCTCACCGTCCCGATCGGCTTTCCGGCCAATCCGCTCGGCTTTAATCGCTATGAGATCGAGGAGTCCGAGGAGGGCTATCTCGTCACCATCAGGATGTCCACACTAAGAGAGCCGAGATGTGAGATCGATGAGGAGGGTCTGAAGCAGCGGATCCGGATCCGACCCCAGCTCCCTTTCCAGGTCTCGGCCTCAGGGAGGAATATCTTCATCTTTGCCGATTTCATCCCGAAGAAGAGCTATGAGATCACCCTCAAGGCCGGGATCAGAACGAAGAAGAAGAGCAGGCTCCTGAGCGACCATAAATTCACCCTCACGGTTCCCGAGCCGAGGGAGGTGCTCCGTTTCCTCTATCAGGGGAGATATTTTGGCAAGGCCGGCTCCTGGCGACTTCCGGTCAGGGTCTCCCAGCTCGACACCCTCAGGCTCAGCATCATCTATATGCCCCCGGCCAATCTCCTCTTCTGGCACCGGAAGGACTGGGGGAGGAAGTGGTCGATCCACAGCTATGGTGAGCCGGTGATCAGTGACCGGTTGATCCCGATCGAGGCCAGCCGCACCCGGGTGGTCTGGATCGATCTCAAGGAGTATCTCCCCACACCAGCCAAAGGGGTCTATCTGGTCCAGGTCGAAGGGAGGACAAGGAAGAAGCGCTATCTCTCCGACCGGATTGCGGTGGTGATATCCGATCTCGGCCTGGTGGTGAAGTGGTCCGGCCAGGTGATCAATGTCTGGGCATTCGATACTAAGACGATGGAGCCGGTTGAGAATGTCGATATCGAGGTCCGGAGCCGGAAGAATTTCATCACCGGATCAGGCCGGACCGATGGCACCGGTTTTACCGCCATCCCGATCCAGAAGAAGGGAAGGGATGTATATCTGGTGACCGCAACCAAGGGGAAGGAGTGGACCTATCTCCTCGCCCCGGATCTGAGGCTTGCCCGGGAGGATTTTGATGTTGCCGGTGAGGATCCCGAGATCCCCTATCTCGGCTATCTCTATCCGGAGCGTGACCTCTACCGGCCTGGTGAGGAGGTCCACTTTGCGGTTGTGGTCCGGGAGCCCAGGACCTACCATGGGGTATCGATACCGATCCGGGTCCTGATCCGGGATCCCAAGGGGAGCGACTGCTTAGCCCTTACCGGCAGGACCGATGAGTCCGGTCTGGCCCGGTTCACCTTCCCGACCAGCCCCTCAGCACCGACCGGTAAGTATCTCCTGATCCTCAAGGCGGGAGAGAGGACCCTCCACACCGGTGCGGTCTTTGTCGAGACCTTTGTCCCGGAGCGGATGAGGGTCGAGCTGAAGATTCCGGAAGAACCGGATATCTATACCGGCTTCCCGATTGAGCTCAGTGCTGAATACCTCTTCGGGGCCCCGGCCTCAGGTGAGGAGTATCGCATCCGGCTTGCAGCTGAGGAGATCAGGTTCCGGGCCCCGGGTTATTATGGCTATGCCTTCGGACCCTATCGGACCGATCAGACCAGGATCCCCTCCTATCGGATGGAACCGGTTACCGGAGAGCTCGACAATGAAGGCCGGGCTAAGGTGATGGCCAAGGTCGATCCTTCGGTCGTCTTCCAGGGTCCGGTCCAGCTCACCATCAATGCGACCGTGAGTGAGGGGGCGAGTGGCCGGGTGACATCGAAGACCATAACCAGGACCGTCCATCTCCGCCCCTTCTATATCGGCCTCAGGTCTGACCACCGGAGGATCTTCGAGGACTCACCGATCCGGATCAAGGGGGTCCTGCTCCGTCCGGATGGCTCACTCTATAAGAAGAAGACCGGGCTCAGATACCGGATCTACCGGCTCTCCTGGTCCTACAGCTACCATTATTATGAGGATTACAGCTGGGATGAGAGGCTCCAGCGGATCCCGGTCACCGAACTGAAACGGATCACCGCCCGGGATGGGAAGTTCTCCTTCACCTTCACTCCGAAGAGCTCCTACCACGACTATCTGATCGAGGTGGTCGATCCTTCAGGATTGACCCTGACCCAGCTCCGGCTTGCCGGCTGGGGATGGTGGTATGAGGAGGAGAAGGTGGAGTCGCCTGAGGTGGTCCGGCTCCGTCTCAATAAGAAGGTCTATGAGCCCGGTGATCTGGTTGAGGTGGAAGCGCTCCTCCCCTTTGAGGGTAAGATCCTCTGGACGGTCGAGCTCGACTCGATCTACCGGTCTGAGCTGACCGAGGCAAAGGGTGAGGTTGCCCGGTGGTCCTTCCGAGCCCCCTCAGGCCTCTCAACCGTCTATGTCTCCGCCCTCCTGCTCCGATCCGGAGGTAATTATCTGATCCAGCGTGGTTTCGGTCTGGAGCGGGTCAGGATCAGGCCGGGATCGGTCCGGCTCGGTCTGAAGCTCGATCTGCCCGAGCGGATCAGACCGGGTGAGGAGCTGGTGATCCGGGTGAAGGGCAGTGAGCGGTTTGAAGGGACGATTGCGGTGGTCGATGAGGGTATCCTCCAGATCACCAACTTCACCACCCCTGACCCCTATGAGAGGATCCTGAGGGATCTCAGGCTCCTGATCAACACCGCCGAGTCCTTCGGCTGGATCGTCCGGAAGTTCCTTGAGAAGACCGGTGGTGGTCTTTATGAGCGGGAGGAGGAGTTCCCCCAGCCGAGATTCGCCCGGATCGTCTCCTTCTGGTCCGGTATCCTGAAGAGCGATGGTAAAGGGAGGCTAACCTACCGGGTCCAGATCCCGCCCTATCACGGCCGGCTCCGGGTGATGGTTGCCGGTGTGAATGAATCCCGGCTCGGTTCCGCTGAGGGCGAGGTCGTGGTTCGCTCCGATGTCGTCATCACCCCCACGATCCCCAGATTCCTCCACACCGAGGATCGGTTCAGTTTCCCGATCACCCTGATCAACACAACACCTTCATCCCGAGAGACCAGGCTCCAGGTGAAGCTGACCGGGGCAAGGATCGGGCGCGACCGGTTTACGGTCAAGCTTCCACCTCAGGGGAAGGAAACGGTCTGGATCGAGGGCAGGGCACTCGATCTCCCCGGTTCGGTCACAATCGAGATCACCGGCCGGACCGGATCAGAGCGGTATCAGGAGAGCTTTGAGATCCCCCTCTATCCCAACCTCCCCTACATCACCGGGTCGGAGTATCTTGAGGTCAAACCGGGCCGGACCGATCTCAGCCCCCATTTCCAGGACTGGTATCCCAGGGCCCATCTTGCCCATCTCATCCTGGCCCCGATCCCGGCCCTCTCCCGCCTGAACCATCTCAGATATGTGATCCACTACCCCTACGGCTGTATCGAACAGACCTCAACCTCGACCTTCCTCCTCCTCAACCTCTCCCCCCTCCTCCCGGTGATCGATCCTGAGCTCAGTCAGGCCCGTTATCAGGATATGGTCAATTCCGGGATCCGGCGGATCATCTCGATGCAGACCCCATCCGGTGGTTTCGCCTTCTGGCCAGGAGGTGGTCGACCCCAGCCCTGGGCAAGTGGTTATGCAACCTTGGTCCTGATCGAGGCGAAGGAGGCCGGGTTCTTCATCCCCAAGGGGGTGATCGATGCCGCCCTCAACTATCTCGATGCCCTGCCTGAGAAGAGCGGGTTCATCTATTATGTCCTGGCCCGGGGTGGCCATCTCGCCCGGAGGCCGACCGTGGTGGATCGGCTTGTGGCCCGGGCCCGGAAGGAGGAGTTTGCCATCCCGAGCGGACTCTGGATCTGCGGTGCCATCCACTTTGCCGGAAGGACAGGGGCAGCAGGCCGTTGTCTTGAGGCGGTCCTTAAGAAGAGGGCACCGGTCGGGAGGAGATATTCCGGTGATTTCTACAGCCAGCTCCAGTATCAGGGGATGACCCTCTACCTCCTCCTCTCCATCGATCCGGAGCATGAGGCGGTGGCCGACCTCCTGACCAGGATCGCAACCGCTCTTGCCGGCAGGAGCTATTATTACACCACCCAGGAGCTGGCCTGGTGTCTGGCCGGGATCGGGCAATATGCCCGGAAGGTCAGGGGTGAGTATCAGGCAAAGCTCAGGGTCGATGGCAAGCTCCGGCCGGCTAAGGAGAAGAACGGGATCTTCGCCTGGCATCTGAAGAATTGTGGCGGAAAGAGGGTTGAGCTGGAGCTGAAGTCAGGGTCCCCCCTCTTTCTGGGGATCGAGAATACCGGCTTCTCCCGGAAGGTGAGATCATTCCAGCCGGTCTTCAACCGGCTCTATCTCGAGAGGCGCCTCTACTCCTATACTGGCAAACCGGTCTCATCAGCCCGGACCGGTGATCTCCTGGTGATGAGGGTGAGGGTGCGGGGCAGTGGCTACTATCAGAA
>Ga0180300_10000059_pt1 | contig 36781 bp, 33 predicted proteins | sample GuaBasSediGuay15_FD_121798 | JGI IMG/M metagenome (GOLD analysis project Ga0180300, IMG submission 121798) | Subseafloor sediment microbial communities from Guaymas Basin, Gulf of California, Mexico - Guay15, Core 4569-2, 21-24 cm | ecosystem: Environmental > Aquatic > Marine > Hydrothermal...
GATGGTGGTGCGGGATGGAAATGACTTAAAGACCCCGGCCTTGGCCAGGACCCTGCAACCATCACCGATCCTAACCCCATCCCTAATCCCGGCCTGGCCACCGATCATAACCCCCTCCCCAATAACGGCACTCCCGGCAATGCCGGCCTGGGCGACGATGAGACAGTCCCTTCCGATCCGGACATTGTGGCCGATATGGACTGCAGCATCGATCTTGGTTCCCGCTCCGATGATGGTATCGGAGAATGTTCCCCGATCGATCGTGCAGTTGGCACCAAGCTCAACCCCATCCCCGATCACCACCCTGCCGATATGGGGAATCCTACGATAGCCATGGACGGTCCTGATAAAACCATAGCCAGGCCAGCCGATCACACAGCCCGGACCGATCAGGGCCCCCCTTCCGATCCGGACCGATGTCAGGAGAGCACCGGCTCCGATGACCGAACCGGATCCGATCTCAACATCCCTGCAGATGATGGCACCGGGTCCGATCACCACCTTCTCCCCGATTATGATTTTAGAAGGGGGTGGCTCCAGTGCCCTGAGCAGAAGGTAGAGGCCATATCTGGGATCGGGGACAATGATCTGGGTGGCGGGATGATCGAGCTTCTTCTTTACCACCAGACACGAGGCATTACCCTGATAACCTTTCTCTTGGAAGAGGAAGATAATCTTGCCCTGGCCATCCTCATCAGGACGGCCGATACCAGAAATCTTAAGATCAGGGCCCAGACGCTCTCCGTTAATGATCTGGGCGATCCTTGCCGCCGTGGTCGGAAATCTCACTCTTCTGGTATCGATTTTAGGATCTCGGCCAAGCTGGTGGCAAGATGCTCCTGGAGCTCCTCTTTTCTGGTGGTGGATCCCTTGGAGGAAGAGAGGATCTTCTCCCCTTTCACCTCGCCCAGCCTCATCTCAAACTCATAACGGTCGATCTTCTTGGTGATTGTCCCCAGAATGAGGTAGTGGGCATTGAGCCCCCGGGCAACATCGAAGGCATCCCGATCCTCAATATTCCTGGTAATGCCCCGTTTGGACATCGCCTGACGGACGGCAAAGTGTTCTAAGAAGCGGAACCGGGTAAACCGGCTCCGGATGATGTTGATCACGGTCCGCTGGCAGTAGGTGCCCAGCTCCTCCTCCTGGGCCTCACGATTACCTTCATAGAAGGGGAAGGTGCAGAGGATCTTCCTGGTCTCGATCTCGGGTAGAGAGGGTTCATACTCCCGATTCAACTCCTCGATAACCAGATCGGTGATATCCATCCCCTCCCTGGCATAGGCAATATCATTACCGGCAATATCGAAGACGATCGTCAGATCCTCGGACTCGGCGATCTTCTCGATCGCCTTATTGATCTTATCCACGATCGGCCCCATAAGTTCCTGATACTTCTTTTCCGCCAGACCACCAGCACCATAGACCTCTTTCAGATAACGGCTCAGTTCCTCCTCAAGATCGCTGATCTCCTTCAGTTTGGCTGCCTTGGCCGTCTCCGAGAGCATCAACTTCTGTGACTCATACTCCCGCTTGGCCGTCTCGATCTTCTGACGTAACTCAAGGGCCTTCGATTTGAACTTATCGATCTCAACCTCAACCTGGGATTTCATCTCCCTTGCTCCAAGATACTCATTCAGGATCCGATCGGAATCGATGATGCCGATCTTGATCGCGGCGATGAGAAAGAGAATCATCGTGCCTCCTTAAAAAGGCCTCCCGAACTGGAAGTGGGGCTGGAAGCCGCCCTTCCGACCCGGTTGATACTCATCGAGTCCATAGCCGAGGTCGAACCCCAAGAGGCCGAGCATCGGGATCTCTATCCTCACCCCGATCCCCACCCCCCGCTTCAAGTTAGCTGGATTATACTCTTTGAGGTTGGCCCAGGCATTACCCAGATCGAAGAAAGCGAGTAGTGAGATCATATTCGATGCCTTCAGTTTGAGTTCTAAGTTGTAGATGTTCACCACCCGGCCGCCAATCGGATAGCTTCCCTTCCAGGGGCCAAGGGAGCGATCATCATAACCCCTCACCCCATCATCTCCGATCCCACCCGGGAAGAAGAGTTCATAGACCGGGACCTTATCAACACTAAAGACATGGCCGAATCTGGTCCGGCCGAAGAGGATCAGTTTCCAGAAGAGGGGGATATAGATCCGATACTCAAGGATCTCCTTGGTGAAGTCGACATCAAAACCCAGGAATTTGGCCGCTTTTTCCAGGGTGAGGTTGAGATAGGTTCCCGATGACGGGTTGAAGATATAATCACGGGAATCCCGGATCTGGGAGAAGGTGAGGGCAAAGGTCTGCTTGGGCCATTTCTCCTCCCGGAGGTCATAACCGTATGATGGGCGATAGTTGGGAGAGATGTTGGTAATATCGGTCTCTTCGATCTTCAATGTGGTGTAGCCCTTGGTATAATCGAGCGGGAGAGGAAAGGAGAAGCGGATATCACCACCCTTATCCTTCTTATCATAGTAGTCCCAGAGGTGGGTGGAGTGGTAGAGATCGAAACCGCCCGAGATCGGGGTGTCGAAGAGCCAGGGTTCGGTAAATCCGAGCTCGATATTCTGCTTCCTCCCCCCCTTCTCAAGTTTGATATGGATCGACTGGGCCCGGCCAAAGAGGTTGGGCTGGGTCAGCTCAATATAACCCGCAATACCCTCCTGGGCTGCATAGGTGATCCCGGCCCCGATCGTTCCGACCAGTTTCTCCTTCACCTCATAGATGAGATCGATATCACCGGAGTCATTGACCGTCCGGGAATCGACCTTGACATCCTCAAAAAAGCCGAGATTGAAGATCTCACGCTGGCTCCGGATAACCTCCGACCTCCGGAAGATCGAGCCCGGGATGGTGTGGATCATCCGCCGGATCACGATCTCATTGGTCGACTCATTCCCCTTGATGATCACCCGACGGATATGGGCCGGGATCCCCTCCTCAAGGTAGTAGGTAATGTCGATCGTATCCCCTTTCACATCCTCCTTGGGGATAATCTTGAGGTAGATATAACCCTCATCGTAATAGAGGGCCTGGATGTTGGCGATCGATTCCGAGATCTTCTTCATATTGTAGATATCGCCCCTCTTCATCTTAAAGGCCCTCTTGAGCCTTCTGGTTTCGATCTTCTCATTGCCGACAAACGCCACCTCACCAAGCCGATACCGCTTCCCTTCCTCAACCGTGATGGTGATCTCAACCCAGCCCTCCTTCCAGTTGAGATCATAGTCGGCAACCCGGGCATCGATGAAGCCATTCTCCCGATAGAACTCAACGATCGCCTTCAGATCCTCATCGAACTTCTTGCCATCAAACCATCCCTTCCGATACCAGGCCTTCTCCCGATTCTTCATCCGCTTCTCGATCGCCTCGTCGGAGAAGTGATCATTACCCTCAATCTCAATCCGCCGGATCTTGGCCCGACCCGCCTCTTTAATGAGATAGTAGAGCTCAACCTCCCGCTCAGCAACCTTTCTCGTCGAATCCCGGACCGAGACCGAATAAAAGCCCTTCTTCCGATAGTAGTTGATCACCCTGGCACGACCATTGAAGATCTTCCGATCCGAAAGGACCTCACCCTCCTTAAGTCCGACCTCCTTGCGGAGATCCTTGGTCTTAACCTTCCGATTGCCGATGAACTTCACCTCCCCCTTCAACCTCGGAAACTCCTCGACATTGATAATTACCTTCACCCCATCCTTGACGATCTCGGTATCAACCTCGATCTGATGGAAGAGGTCGAGTCGATAGAGCTCCTCAATACCCTGCCGGACTGCACCCGGATCGAACTCATCCATCGGGCGGAGCCCCATCGTCGAGACGATAAGGGCAGAATCGACCTCAACCGAATTGACTTCAATCTCAGTTATAATAAGACCGAGGCCAAGTAATAGGATCACCGCTCAGTCACTTCTCACAGACAAACTCGAGACGATCTCCGGTCCGGGTAATCTTCACCACCGAACCGCTCTTGAATTTGCCTTTCAGGATCTCCTCAGATAGGGGATCTTCGATCAGTCTCCGGATCGCCCGTTTGATCGGCCGGGCACCATATTCGGGATCGAACCCCTCCTCAACCAGGAGTTCCTTACCCGCCTGATCGATACTGATTCGCAGCTTCTTCTCCTTGAGCCGCTCCTCAATGTCTTTAAGCTGGATATCCACGATCTTCTCCATATCCTCTTTGCTTAGTGGATTGAAGACGATGATCTCATCAACCCGGTTGAGGAATTCCGGGTTGAATACCTTCTTCACCTCCTCCAGTAGTTTCTCCTTCATCCGCTCATAATTGATCTGCCCCTCATCGAGTTTAAATCCAAGCCCGGCCGACTTCCTGATCTGAGCGGTGCCGATGTTTGAGGTCATGATGATGACCGTATTCTTGAAGTTGACCTTACGGCCAAAGGAGTCGGTGAGCAGGCCGTCCTCCAAGATCTGGAGCAGGATGTTGAAGACATCGGGATGGGCCTTCTCGATCTCATCGAAGAGGACAACCGAATAGGGGCGGCGCCGGACCTTCTCGGTGAGCTGTCCACCCTCCTCATAACCGACATATCCGGGTGGGGCGCCGACCAGTCGGGAGACATTGAACTTCTCCATATACTCCGACATATCGAGCCGGACTAAGGCAGCCTCATCGTCGAAGAGGAAGCGGGCTAAGCACCGGGCCAGCTCGGTCTTTCCCACCCCGGTCGGGCCGAGAAAGATGAAGGAGCCGATCGGTCGCCGCGGATCCTTCACCCCGGCCCGGGAACGGCGGATCGCCTTGGCAATAGCGCTGATCGCCTGATCCTGACCGACGATCCGCCTCTTGATCTCATCCTCCATCCGGAGGAGCCGTTCCGATTCCTTCTCCTCAATCCTGGAGACCGGTATCCCGGTCCAGCGGGAGACGATATAGGCAACATCCTCCCTGGTCACGGTCGGATACTGTTCCCGCTTCTCATACTCCCGTTTCTGTTTGGAGAGCTCCCGCTCCAGCCGCTTCTGCTCATCCCTCAGTTTGGCCGCCTTCTCATACTCCTGGTTCCGGACCGCGGTCTCCTTTTTCGATTTGATCTCCGATAGTTTGGCCTCCAATTCTAAGACCTCGGGAGGATGGGGTGGGGTGGAGAGCTTCACCTTGGCCCCGGCCTCATCGATCACATCGATCGCCTTATCAGGGAGATAGCGATCCGAGATGTAGCGATCGGAGAGGGTGACCGCTGCCTCGAGCGCCTCCTGGGTATATCTCACCCGGTGGTGCTCCTCATACTTCTCCTTAAGCCCTTCTAAGATCTTGATCGACTCCTCGACCGTGGAAGGGTTGACAATGATCGGCTGGAACCTACGCTCTAAGGCCGAATTCTTCTCAATATATCTCCGATACTCCTCCATCGTTGTCGCACCAATACACTGGAGCTCACCACGGGCCAAGGCCGGTTTGAGCATATTGGAGGCATCGATCGCCCCTTCGGCCGCACCAGCCCCAACGATGGTGTGGAGCTCATCGATAAAGATAATTATATCACCACTCTCAATGATCTCGTTGATAAGGGCCTTAAGTCGCTCCTCAAACTGACCCCGATATTTGGTGCCGGCCACGATCGCCGCCATATCGAGGGCGAGCACCTTCTTGTTCTTGAGCTGGGCAGGAACCTCACCACGGACAATCCTCTGGGAAAGCCCCTCGACGATGGCGGTCTTGCCGACCCCGGCCTCCCCGATCAGAACCGGGTTGTTCTTCTTTCTTCGGGAGAGGATCTGGATCACCCGTTCGATCTCCTGCTCCCGACCGATGATCGGATCGAGCTTCCCCTCCTGGGCCATCTTGACCAGATTCCGGGTGAAGAATTCGAGCACCGACCCCTTGGTCCTCCCCTTTGTTGATGATGATGGGGCTGGCTCGGGATGGAGGAGCTTCATGATCTCATTCTTGACCATGTCATAGTCGACCCCATTCTCATTCAGGACCTGGGCGGCAATTGAGTCTTCGGTCTTCAGCAGTCCCAAGAGGAGATGTTCGGTGCCGACATAGGAGTGGTTGAAACTCCTCGCCTCCTCGACCGAATTGCTGAGGGCGATCCGTGCCTCATTGTTGAGTGGCATATCACCATAGCTGACCTTCCCCTGTCCCGGGGTCAACCGCTCCTCCAAACTCTTTCTGATCTGTTCCGGGTCGATACCGAGGTTGGCCAGAACCATCAGGGCAACCCCTTCCCCTTCCCGGATAATGCCCAGGAGGATATGCTCGGTGCCGATATAGTTATGGCGGTACTGGGAGGCCTCCTCCCGCGCCAGATGGAGAACCTTCCTTACCCGCTCGGTAAAACGTTCATACAAGATAACCTCCAAAAGGATTGGACAACCATGCTCATAGTTAGTTTAGCCGATAGAAGCCTCCTGTCAAGCCCCCGATTGCCAGAGCCGAAGGGCAACCAGGGCCAAGATGATGAGCCCCACACCGGCACTCATCAAGACCTTAAGATACCCGATATAATCGGCCAGATAGCCAAATGTGAAGGCGGAGATGATAAAGGATAGATTGACGATGAACTCCTTGGTGGCAAATATCCTTCCGGTGATTGTCTTCTTAACATCCTCCTGGAGCATGGTATCCTGAGTGATGGAGAGGAGGGAGAAGGCCACCCCCACCAGAACCGCGATGATACCAAGGAGGATCTTGAGAGAGATGGTGATCAGAAACTGGCCGATGATCAGAAGGAGGGCAAAGAAGATGATTACCCCGACAATCACACTACCCCGGTTGAATCTCTTCTTTAGTAGCCCGAGGATGAGGGCGCCAATGAGCATCCCGCCCCCGATCAGACCACCCATCCAGCCGACCCCGGTCGTTCCGAGATCGAGCTCCTGCTGGACGATATAGATCATGATCGTATAGGCTAAGGCCGAGGTGGCCGGGATGACAATCACCGTCAGCATGACAAAGGCGACGAGCCGATCCTTTATTACCAAAAGGATGAGTTCCTTGAGATCGGAGAAGAATTTCCGGGCATTCTCCTTCAGGGCCTGATGGAGCGAGATCCCGAGGCGCTGCTTGGGCTCAAACAGCTCCTTCCTCCCCATCCCCAGAATAAAGGTTCCGGCGGAGAAGTGGCTGAGGGCATTGATGGTGAATGGGATCATGAAGATGAGAAAACCAACCTCGAGCCGGATCATCTGGGCCAGATAGCCCCCACCGATCATACCGGCAAAGGTGGCAACCCGGGCAAAGGCGATGATGAGTGAGTTTGCCCCCATCAGCTTCTCACGCTCGACAACCTCGGGGGTTATCGCCAGACGGGAGACATTGTTAAAGAGATCTAAGGAGAAGAAGATCGTAATGGTAACGAAGACCGGCCAGAGGGCGTGGAAATACCAGACAAAGAGGGGGGTGATGATGATAAGGAAGGACTGGATCCAGTGGCAGCGGATCATAATATTCCGCTTGTTCCAGTGATCGATGAGGACACCGGCAAATGGCGAAAGGATGATGATCGGGAGGGAGAAGGTGGTGGCGAATTCTGAGAAGGCCCCGACCCTTCCCGGACTCAAAAGTCCGATCAGACCAACGACAACCATGTGGGTGAGGCGGTCGCCAAACTGGGAGATCGTATTGGAGAAGACGAGAAAACGGAGTGGTTTATTGGCCAGTAGCTTAAACACGGCTTAGGATAATCAGCGGTTGAGATGGTGTCAACGGTAGAGGGTTAGGGAGAGGATGAGGGTCGAAGCGAAGACGATCAGAACCGGTGGGGCCAGTTTTAAGAGGAGTCGGCGGATCGGGACATGAAAGTATTCCCCACTGACAACGAGACAGGGATGGACCGGCGAGGTGACATAACCGAAGAAGATGGCGATATAGATTACCGCAAAGATCTCCGGCCTTATCCCCTCCACGGTTGCCAAGTAGACCGGAAAGATGATCGAGGCCGGAAGCTGGACCCTTCCGGTGAGGAGGCCGAGGAGAAATCCTCCAACTACAGCGAGAAGAAGCGGGGGGAGGGGGAGCTGGCCGATCAGGTTCCGGACCGGGGAGCGCTGGAAGATAAAAAGATAGATGAACATCCCGATCAGAATCAGGGTGAAGTTCCAGGGTCTCGCCTCCCCGATTATTCTGATGAGTTCGATGGCGCGCCTCTTCAATTGGAGGGCAAGGATGAGGGCGACTAAGACACCGATCAGGGTTGCTGAAGAGCCGAGCAGAAGTGTCCGTTTGAGGGTGAAGTCCAGAATCGGGGCGGTGATGATGATAAGGATCGGCAGGAGCAGACCGGATAAGCGGAAGCGTTCTTTATACTCGATCCGGCCTTTGACCTGAGAGAGAAAAAAGAAGTTGCCCAGAACCAAGGCGAGCAGGAAGCCGGGGAGGAGATAGATAATTGCGGTATAGACATCGAGTCCGCAGATCCTGACCGAGGCGATCAGGGCGGGGCTTAAAGGGTAGACGAGGATGAAGAGATGGCGAAACCAGTTGTTTATTGCCGCCTTGAGATCATCGGCAACACCTCTCCCCGCCTCAGCCAGGATGGGAGCGGAAAGGAGGGCACCACCGGGCATCGGGAGCAGGCCCATCATTGCCGCCGATAAGGCGAGAAGGTATTTTCTCTTGATCCTCAGGTTGTTGATCAGATTCCCGATCTGACCGCTCTCCTTCATCACCCCCCCGATGATCGGGATGACACCCATGGCCAAGGAGAGGATAACAATGGATGGGTCGGTTAACACTGCGATGATCTGGTGGAGGACAAGGGCCAGGGTCATGGTGATCAGACCCAGTGCCACCGCTCCGGTGGTTATTGCCAGGGCGAGATTCCACCGGGAGATGAGGAGAATGATAAAGAGTGAGATCAGAAATCCGAGCCAGATGAGCATCGCTCAATGATACCGGTTTATCCCCTAATCGCAAGCTGATCCTTTCCAGCTTCGGGATCAAATTCAACCCCTTGACTGGAAAAATAAGTGGAGAGGAGTCAGGGTGGAGAATGGTTGACTTGTTCCGAAAGATGGATATTATTTTCCTATGTTAATTGCCTGGATCATTTATTTGGTTATACCCTATCCTAACAATCCCTCTTGGGAATCTACCGATGGTGGCTATACCACCGGTGGGGTCCTGATCGATGTCGATATGGATGGCGACCTCGATCTGGTCGTCTCCAATGGCAATGATATGGCCACCCAGACCAATCGATGTTATAAGAATACCGGCAATGCCCTGCCAACAACTGCAAGCTGGAACTCAGCCGATCGGGATTATCATGGCCATTGCGCCTGCGGCGATATCGATAACGATGGCTATCCAGAGCTGGCGGTTTCCAATTATGGCTCATTCGCACCGAATTATGATAAGCTCTACCGGAATCAGAATGGGAACTTCGAATCCTCACCCTCCTGGCATCCCACCAGCACCACCAACTCCTTTGCCTGCGCCTTCGGCGATGTCGATAATGATGGTGACTTGGATCTTGCCTTTGCCTGCGGTGAGAGATATACGAGTAACCCCCAGCGGGTCAAGCTCTTTTTAAATATCAACGGCAATATCAGCACCACCCCGAGCTGGGAATCGAATGTCCAGTCCTATTTTTATGATGTGGAATGGGTCGATATCGATAACGATGGCGATCTCGATCTTGCCTGCGCTGCAGATGGCGCCCCAAATCTGATCTACGAGAATATCGGTGGCAAGCTCGGCTCCACCCCCTACTGGCAGTCGAGTGATAGCCAGGGGACCTTAGAGATCGCCTTCGGTGATTTCGATTCCGACGGCGATCTCGATATGGCCGCAGCCAACAATGCCCAGCTCGGTGGTGAGAGCCGGCTCGTCCTCTACCGTAATCTCGGCACCACCTTGGAGCAATCGCCATCCTGGCAATCGAATGATAACCGGACCTACTACTCCTGCTGTGCCTTCGGTGATGTCGATATGGATGGCGATCTCGATCTTGCCGGCGGTGGCTGGTGGGAACCGGTGGTCGTCTTTGAGAATCGGAATGGCAATTATAATCCAACCCCGGACTGGTCCTGGTCTCCTCCCAACAATCGCGATCTCGTCTGTGAGGAGATAGCCTTTGGTGATATCGACAACCGTTGTTCTCCAACCGTCAACTCCGAATCCCATCCGGTAGCACCAGACCACCGGTTGATCTATCTCAATCACCGATACATCCGGAAGATTATCAGGATTACCCATTCCGGTGGCAATGTTAACCCGTCGTCTTATTGTTATGACCATGTCAACGGCTGGGTCTCATTTGATAGCATCTTCTCAGGACCGGACACGGTCCGTGTGACCTACCGGTATTCCAAGGACATCGATCTTCTGGTCACCAACTGGGTCAACAGCCGGGGGAACTTCTACTTCCTCAATGAAGGACCGGCAATAAGAGAAGTCGCCTCCAAGAAGCACCGTTTGCTGCCCGCCATTGTCCTTGGCCCTCTCTCCATCCCGAAGGAGATCGGCCCCTATCGCCTTTTTGATATCTCCGGAAGATTAATCTGCCGGGATCGATTCGATCTGATCCCTCTCCAGACCGGTGTATATTTCTTAAAAGCCGATGGATATCATCAGAAGTTGGTGGTGATTAAATGAGCGAGAACTACTACACCATCCTCGGTGTCTCCAAGAATGCCACGATGGCAGAGATAAGGAGGGCCTATCTCAAACTGGCCCGGGAGCTCCATCCGGATCGGGTCCTCGATCCCGAGAAGAAGGCCGAGGCCCAGGAACGCTTCTCCCGGATCACCATGGCCTATCGGGTCCTCTCCGATCCCGAGAAGCGGAAGGAGTATGATCGGAAGCTCACCACCAAGAAGACCGAGGTCCAGGAGTCCCGTGAGGTCCAGGCCAAGAATGCCTTCCAGCGCGGCCTCCTCTATCTCAAACGGGGCGATCCCTGGCGGGCCCTCTCCCTTCTCCGGATCGCCTACCGGTATCAGCCCCAGAAGGCGATCTATCTCAGCTATCTCGGTCTGGCCCTGGTAAAGACCAGACAGTTCAAGGAGGAGGGGATTGAGAAGCTGATCGAGGCCTCGAAGATGGAGCTCTTCAATCCGATCGTCCATGTCAACCTCGGCCTCGGCTACAAGGCGATCGGTGAGGTCGATAAGGCCAATGCCGCATTTAAGGAGGCCCTCCACTGGGATCCCAACAATCTGATTGCCCTAAAGGAGCTGGGGAAGATCGAGAAGAAGAAGGGGTTTTTCGGTAAACTATTTGGCCGATGATGGAGAAGAGACCACCAGCCTATGCCGGCTCTTTCTATCCCGACGATCCGGATCGGATTAAAAGGATGGTCGAGGACTTCCTCACCCAGCCGGTCGAGATTCCGAAAGGGGAGATCATCGGCGCTGTCTCCCCCCATGCCGGTTATCAGTATTCCGGTGCGATCGCCACCCTCGCCCATCTCTGCCACCGGGATGGGAAGTGGGATCGGATCGTCATCATCGGTCCCTCCCACCATGCCTATTTCAAGGATCCGGTTGTTGAGGGTCGGGATTTCTGGATCACCCCTCTTGGTGAGGTTGAGATCGATGGGGAGGGGAGGTCGATCCTGATTGGTAGCGGCATCGGGGCCGATCACCGCCCCTTCGATCCCGAACACTCCCTTGAGGTCCAGGTTCCCTTCATCCAGATCTTCAGCCCGGGGGTGAAGATCCTCCCCATTATGATAGGGGATCAGAGTCTCGAAAGCGGGGAGAGGGTCGCCCAGGCCCTGAGTCAACTCCCCGGTTCAACCTTCATCCTCGCCTCTTCTGATCTCTATCATGGCTATTCTTATGAGGTTTGTAAAAAGACCGATACCCATACCATCGAGATGATCCTCACCCTCGATCCCGGAAGATTTCAGGAGGAGCTCTCAACCGGGCGAGCAATGGCCTGTGGTGGTGGACCGATCATCGCCCTGCTCAGCTACGGCCGGAAGATCGGCGTCACCAAGGCCGAGGTGCTCCGCTATACCAATTCCAACGATGTTACCGGCACCAAGGGTGGATATTGTGTCGGCTATGTTGCAATCGCATTCTTGAGATGACCTTTACCGAAGCGGCAAAAAATAAGCTCTTCCAGATTGCCAAGAGCTCGATTGAGGCGGGACTGGAGGGGAAGAAGTATAATCCAGAACCAGACCCTGAGCTGGAGGGGAAATACGGTGTCTTTGTCACCCTCAAGATCAACGATCAGCTCCGGGGTTGTATCGGTTATATCCAGCCGATCAAACCGCTCTATCAGGCGGTTAGCGAGATGGCCTATGCCGCTGCCTTCAGTGACCCCCGTTTCCCGCCGGTTACTAAGGAGGAGGTGAAACGGCTCAGGTTTGAAATCACCATCCTCTCCCCCTTGGAGCGGATCCACGATATCAACCAGATCGAGGTTGGTAAGCACGGTCTCTTCATCAAAAAGGGTGTCTTCCAGGGACTGCTCCTCCCTCAGGTAGCAATTGAGGAGAACTGGGACCGGATGACCTTTCTCAGGCATACCTGCCTCAAGGCCGGTCTTCCTGAGGATGGCTGGCATGATGCCGAGATCTACACCTTTACCGGAACCATACTAAAAGAGTGAAGAAATCGAGAATCCTTAAGGAGCTGGAGGGGCTGGCCCAGGATCTCTCGATCTCGGTAATCTATGATCGGATCAATGGTCAGGGCGGTTACTGCCGGTTAAAAGAGAAGCATTACATCATCATCAATAGTTCCCTATCCTTAGAAAGGAAGATCGAGATCCTGGCTGAGGGGCTCAAGACATTTCCACTGGATCGGATTTATCTGAAGCCGAGACTCCGCGAGATTATTGAGGGGAAATTCTCCCGCTCAGAAGGAAGGTGATCCGCTGTTTCAGGCGGTAACCGGGATAGATTTCAGCCAAGGGAGAGGAATAACTCAACCCGAGCTTCAACCGTCTGAACCGGAAAAAGATGGTCGGGCTGACCACCGAACCGGAAGGATAGCGGAGATAGGAGATATCCCCTCCCAAGTTCCAGATCAGAAGACTACTCCCCACCACCCATCTGGGTCCATAGCGGATATCAGACCTGCGGAAGAAGAAGGTGAGGGAATCGGTCGGGAAAGGGAGGGAGAGGGAGCCAGAGTGGTAACAGACCGGATCCATTCTCCCACGGAAGTTATCCGGTCCTGGAACCGGTAAGGAGTCCCACTCTTGGATATCGAATCGGACTGTTATCGGTCCGATCTTAAGCCGACCGGCAACACCATAGCTGAGGAAACCCGTTTTGATGGAATCGGAGAAACGGATCGGGGGATGGGAATAGAGGTAGGTGAAAGGGGTGGGGATCATCCCCCGCTGGAATCTGAGGTTTAGCCCAAAGACGGCGGGTGTAAACCCGACCTGGAAGGCGGGCTTTGTCCCCGCATAACCGAGTCGGAGCAGGAAGGGGGAAGGGATGAGGCCGAACCAGAAACCCTTCAGCTCACCAAAAGCGGTCTTCTTCAAACCGATTCTAAAATGGGGGATGAGGCTAACCTTGGGAAGAAGGACCTTTTGGGAGATGGAGTAGCCCCTGATCCGTCGTGTGCCTACCTGATGATAGGAGACTCCACCCTCACCCTGAAGGATAACCTTAGTACCGGTGGTGATCGTTACCTGAGAAAAGAAGGAACTGGGAGAGTCGAGGCGGGCCGATCGGTGGTATCCACCACCGATCTCGGCAATGGTGGTGGTGATCGGCAGGATCACCTTCCCCTCTGCCTGGCGGGACTCATACCTGATCCAGTCTTCACCCCGTTCATACCCAAGATTGAAATCGGCATAGAGCGAGTAATAGTCTATCTTGATTCCGATCGGATCCCCCAGCTTAAGATCAGCCCCCATGTTCTGTCTCGGCGTAACGATACCGGGAAGAATGGTCAGCTCTGGTTCGAATTGGAAGGGATCCGGGATCAGGAGGGTGTCGAGAATCCCGAAAAGGAGAAGGATCATAACAGCTTCGGGATCGTCTTATCGAAGGGTGGACGGGCGATCCCTCGTTCGGTCACAATCGCGGTGATATATCTTGCCGGGGTCACATCGAAGGAAGGGTTGAGGACCTCAATACCCTCGGTCGCCACCCTCATCCCCCGGAAGGTTGTGATCTCATCTGGAGCCCGATATTCGATCGGGATTGAGCCACCATCTCTCAGCTTCGGATCGATCGATGAGATCGGAGCGACGACGATGAAGGGAACCTTATGGATATGGGCAACAATGGCGATCGTTTTGGTCCCGATCTTATTGGCGGTATCACCATTTGTGGCGATCCGATCACCACCAACGATGACCAGATCGATCTGGGGCATGAGTGAGGCAACTGCAGAATCGCAGATCAAGGTCGGGGTGATCCCATTCTTCTTGAGCTCCCATGAGGTGAGTCTCGCCCCCTGGAGATAGGGCCTCGTCTCAGTGCAGAAGACCTGAAACCGCTTCCCCTCTTCTTTTGCGGTGTAGATGACACCGAGGGCGGTCCCGATCCCGGTTGTCGCCAAGGCGCCGGCATTACAGTGGACCAGGATCCGGGCACCATCTCTGATCAGTCGGGCCCCATACCGACCCATGGCGATACAGGCCTCCTGATCCTCCTTTTCGATCTTCCTCGCCTCGGCCAACAGTCTGCTGGGAAGGTCCTTCCTGCCCTGGATGATCCTGGCCATCCGATCTAAGGCCCAGTTGAGGTTGACCGCGGTCGGACGGGCCGATCTTAAGAGCTCGATCGTCCTTCGGAGATGATCGGGATTATGGTTGCGGAAGGACTCGACCACAACCCCATAAGCGGCTGCCACACCGATAAGAGGTGCTCCCCTTAAGTTCATCTCCTTTATCGCACGGTAGACCGCCTTCCCACTTCGGGCTTTAAGATAGACCTCCTCGTGAGGAAGGCGGAGCTGATCGAGGATATATAAAGTCTTGCCCTTTAGAAAGATGGTCTTAAATCCAGCCATAGCGGATTATAGCCAGCTCTCTCTTCGGGATCAAGCTTGTCAATAAAGCAGTGGCGTCCGTCTTTCCTCAAAATTAAATGTTACCAAAATCCCTCGATCTGGAATGGTTAACCCACACCCAACTCAAGCCTATATTTCTCTTGATACTCCTGGCCAATATAAGACCGCACCAAGGTCCACCGCCGACTCTCCACATAAGGCACCGAGTTGACAGTCCAGACCCGGGCCCGATTCCGCAAGACCCGCAGTTCGATCCAGCCGGTGAGGGTATGGCAGTAGTCACCCCGGGTGGAAGCAGTGGTTTTTCCTCCAGTAGTTGGGGATTATTGCGGATGAAGTAGACTAAGTAGATTGAGGCCCGGAAATTGGTCAATTCCCAGATGATTTCCAGGTAGGGGATTAATGCCTCGGTATAGATTTTCTTTCGGCCTCGCCGATGGAGATGGGTCACCGTGGGGTCTCCTATTAGCTTCTCACCCTTAGCAGTGTGGTAGACCTTACCGGTCTGGTTGAGGAGATGGATCAGATATTTCCGATGGAAGGAGAAGATTTGGGTGAGCTCATTCAGCATCTGGGTCTTCTGTTTCTTTGATGCCCGGCGATACCTGGGGGCATTCTTCTCAACTATTGACCGTTTGGCGGCCATGGTGTATACTCCTGGAGGAAAGTTTATGATCATGAGTCCTCCTTTCGGGTATCTTATACCCGGGAGGAGGCATTTTTTCCACCCTGAATCTCAAAGGACTAATTTTGAGTAACCAACCCCATTTCGGTAAGATTATTTTTGAGGAAAATCGCCACCTTGACCCCTCTCAAGTAGAGGATATAATTTAAGAGTGTTGAGTTACTTCTTTATCCTTTATTTTCTTGCTATCACCGGGTTGAGAGACCGCGTCCTCTCTGCAATCGAGAAGGTAAAGCCGGCTCTGATCCGCATCCATGTTGTTTCGGTTGTCCACCGGAGTGGAAGAGAGATCAAACGGGAGAGTGCCGGCTCCGGGGTGATCATCACTTCTGATGGCTATGCCATCACCAACCACCATGTTGCCGGTCGGGCCAAACGGATCATCTGCACCCTTGCCAATCAAGAGGAGGTGGAGGCGGATCTGATCGGGACCGATCCTCTGACCGATATATCGGTGATAAAGCTAAAAGGGGATAGTTTCTCCTTTGCCCGATTCGGTAACTCTGATGAGATCCAGGTTGGTGACTATGTCCTGGCAATGGGATCGCCGATGGCCCTCTCCCAATCGGTAACGATGGGTATTGTCAGCAATACCGAGATGGTCCTCCCCGGCCTCTTCTGGCCCTTCAATCGATTTACGATCGAAGGGGAGGATGTCGGCTCGATTGTCCGCTGGATCGGTCATGATGCCCCGATCTATGGTGGTAATTCCGGCGGCCCTCTGGTCAATCTCGATGGTGAGATCATCGGGATCAATGAGATCAGACTCGGTATCGGTGGCGCGATCCCATCCAATCTTGTGAAGGAGATCGCCCAGCGTCTAATCCAGTCCGGCCGGATCGATCGGGCCTGGCTGGGGCTTGAAATCCAGCCCCGACTCAAGGGTATGAAGCGAGGGGTCTTGGTGAGCGGGGCAATTGAGGGTTCACCAGCAGCAAGGGCGGGTTTTCAACCCGGCGACCTTTTGATCCGATTGGGGGGTAGAGAGGTCAATGTCAACTATGATGAGGAGATCCCGGTCTTCAATCGTTATGTGATGGGATTGCCAATTGGGAAGGAGGTCGAGGCGGTGGTTCTCCGGGATGGTAAAGAGGTCCGTCTCAGGGTAAAGCCGACAAGGCGGGAATATCGGAGGGGTAAGACCTATGAGTTTAAGGATTGGGGGATGACCGGCCAGAATCTTACCTTCCTTTTGGCCAAAGAACTGAAACGGAAAAAAAGGGGCGGGGTCCTGGTCACCTCAATCCGACCCGGAGGTCCGGCCCAGGAGGCCCGTCCTCCGATTGAGGTAATGGATATCATCGTGGAGGTTGACAATAGGGAGGTTAGGTGTGTCGCCGATCTGGAGGAGATCACCAAGGATATCCTTAGGGGAAAAGACGAACCGGTTCCGGTCCTGGTGAAGTTCGAACGGAGGGGGGAGGAGTATCTCACTGTGGTGAGGGTTGGGATAGCGGAGTTCATCGATCCGGGGCGGGAGGCGAAGAAGGCCTGGCTACCGGTTGCCTTCCAGGTCTTAACGCGAGATATCGCTGAGGCCCTCGGAATACCGGAAGTGACTGGAGTTAGGATCACCCGGGTCTATGAGAATACCACCGCGGCTGAGGCCGGACTTAAGGTCGGTGATATCATTACCGCCATCAATGGTGAAGAGGTTCCTGCCTCACTACCAGAGGATTTCGAGATCTTCCCCGAGATGATCCGTGAACATGAGATCGGTGAGGAGGTCCTCCTGACTATCCTGAGGGAGAAGAGGAGATTCGAGCGGAAGGTAAAACTGGTTGCTGCACCAAAACTGGCCCGAGAGATGAAGCGGTATCGGGATAAGAACTTTGAGTTTTCGGCCCGGGATATCACCTTCTACGATAGGGCAGAGGAAAGGTGGGACCACAATCAAGGTGGGGTCCTGGTTACGGGTGTCTCTCCAGGAGGCTGGGCCTCATTGGCCCACCTCGCGGTAGGCGATCTCATCATAGAAGTCGATGGTCATCCGATCAGAGATGTCGAGGAGTTCGAGAGGGTGATGAGGAGGATCGCTGATACCAAGCCGGATCATGTTGTCTTCCGGGTCCTGCGGGGGATCCACAACCTATTTATCGAGATCGAACCAAAGTGGAGCAAGGGGGAGTGATGTCTTTCCTCTTAATCTTTATTCTCTTAGGGAATAATGAGATTACCGAAGCCCAGCAGATTGTGAGTCAGTTTCAGGAATCGGTGATCACCGCCAAGATTACCACCCGTTATCAGATGGAGATCGGTGGCCGAGAGATGTTTAAGACCGAGAATCTCCTGGAGGTGACTGCGGTAATCATTGATGAGTCGGGTCTTTCCGTCCTTTCACTCTCCAATACCGATCCAACACGACTCTTTTCCAGCTTCTCTCCGACTCCGGATCTCCCAAGGAGATCCTGGGAGAGTAGTATCTCGGATGTTAAGATGATCTTAGCCGATGGAGAGGAGATCCCGGCCGATGTCGTCCTCCGGGATAAGGATCTCGACCTCATCTTTATCCGTCCTAAGAGAAGTGGTCGAAAATATTGCCATATCGATCTTACTAAAGATGCTCGACCCCAGTTGATGGAGAAGATCTATGTCCTCTCCCGACTTGGTCGGGTTGCTGATCGTGCTCCGTTCATCTCCTTGGCCCGGATCCAGGCGATTGTTACCAAACCGAGGACCTTCTATATCTGTGGACTCAGCGGGATGGAGAATGGGCTTGGGGCACCGGTCTTTACCGCTGATGGCAAGGTGATCGGTATTCTGGTCCTGAAGATTCAGAAACAGCGTAGTTTTATGTCGCGGAGCCTCTTTGGAGGAACCGGAAGCACCGGTATCCTGCCGATTATCCTCCCTGCAGAAGAGGTCCTCAAGGTCGCCCAACAGGCCCGGGAGATAGAGTAATAAATCGATCCCGGTCCGTTCTCAATAGCTTACAGATTATGATTGCCAATCAGGTTCCTGCTGAGTAAACTGCTTGGGTTGATGATTGTAAGATCGTGGCTGATAATTTTTCTTCTTGCTATTGCGGTCATCTATCTTGCCATCGGAGTCTATCTCTATTTTACCCAGGAACGGCTGGTCTATTTCCCCAACTTCCCCACCCGTGCCATAACCCGGACTCCAGAGGATATCGGGGTTCAGTATGAGGATGTCTGGATCACAACCGAGGATGGAATCAGACTCCATGGTTGGTTCATACCCGGCCAATCCGATCGGCCGGTTCTCCTCTTCTGTCATGGTAATGCTGGCAATATCTCCCACCGGCTCGATGCAATCAGGATCTTCCACGAGCTCGGGGTTTCGGTTTTGATCTTCGATTACCGGGGCTATGGTCAGAGTGGAGGTTCTCCCTCAGAGCTCGGTACCTATCAGGATGGAGAGGCGGTGTGGGAGTATCTACGGAGGCGTGGTTTCTCAGCCGATCAGATCATCATCTATGGCCGTTCCCTTGGTGGTGGTATTGCCACCGAACTTGCCCGAAGGAGAAATCCGGCTGCCCTCATCTTGGAGGCGACCTTCACCTCAATCCCCGATCTCGGTCAGAAACTATATCCTTATCTTCCGATTCGACTCTTTGCCCGGATCCGTTACGACAATCTTAAAAAGCTGAAAGGGATCAATGTTCCGGTCCTCATCATCCACAGTCAGGATGATGAGCTGGTTCCGATCGAACACGGGAAGAAGCTCTATGCGGCTGCACCTGAGCCCAAGCAGTTTGTTGTCTTGAGAGGTGGCCATGACGACTGTTTTCTCGTTTCCGAGGATGAATATCGGAGGGCCCTTGCCAATTTCCTCCGGGCAGGGTTGGATCTGCGGTCTTGATGTTCAGACTTTACCTCTCCTTATGGGCCCTGCCCGAGTTTGATCATTCGATTATGGGAGATAAGGATAAGTCGAGATTTCTTGCTGAGCGGTATCGGAAGCTTAGCCGTGTGGCACCGGTCATCCTGGTGAGAGGAGAGGTGAAAGGGGTCTGGGGTTACAAGCGATCGGATCACTCCTTCCGGATTGACCTCTTTTCCAGGGTTGAGGAGGATGTTAAGAAGAAGGCAGAACCGCTACGGAGATTTCTGGAAAATTAACTTCCTCAATCGCACTCTTGACGGAGAGATTATCCAGATTAAAATCAAATTCTAATGCCGATTATTACCATTAATGGTAAGCGGTTTGAGGTTGCGAAAGGAACGAGGATTATCGATTTCGCAACCGATCAGGAGATTGCTGCCCGCCTCAATGGCAGACTGGTCGATCTGGCCACTGTGGTGGAGGAGGATTGCGAGGTTGAGCTGATCAGTTTCAGCTCCGATGAAGGGAAGGAGGTCTACTGGCATTCGACCGCCCACCTCCTTGCCCATGCGGTGAAGGAGCTCTTCCCAGAGGTGAAACTGGCAATTGGTCCTCCGATCGCCGAAGGGTTTTATTATGATTTCGACTTCAAACGTCCCTTCACCGATGAGGACCTCGTCCTGATCCAGGAAAGGATGTATGAGATTAAGAACCGGAACCTTCCGATTGAACGGTTGGTTATGAAACGGCCGGTGGCGATCGAACTATTCCGGAAACTGGGTGAGATCTACAAAGTAGAGCTATTAGAGGAGATTGAGGAACCTGAAGTTACCCTTTACAAACAGGGTGATTTTATCGATCTCTGTCGCGGTCCCCACCTCCCCTCCACGGGCAAAATTGGCTCCTTCAAGCTCCTCTCGGTTGCCGGTGCCTACTGGAGGGGGGATGAGAGCCGACCAATGCTCTCCCGAATCTATGGTATCTCCTTCCCTACCGCTGAGGAGCTGGATCGGTTCCTGGTGATGAGGGAAGAGGCAAGGAATCGTGACCACCGTGTCCTTGGGCCCAGATTGGGTATCTTCCGGATGTTTGAGGAGGCCGGACCAGGTCTTGTTGTCTGGCTGCCCAATGGGATGGTAATCCGGAGATTGATTGAGGAGTATTGGATTGAAGAGCATAAGAAGGCGGGTTACCGGTTTATCCTCTCCCCCCATATCGGTCGGGCCTGCCTCTGGCAGAAGTCTGGACATCTTGACTATTACCGGGAGAATATGTTCATCTTCCCTTATGGGGAAGAGGAGTATGTGATCAAGCCGATGAACTGCCCTTTCCATCTTCTGGTCTACAAATCGGAGACGAGGAGCTATCGTGATCTCCCCCTACGTCTGGCTGAGCTGGGCACGGTCTATCGGGATGAGCGATCCGGCGTTCTCCATGGCCTGCTCCGGGTCAAAGGGTTTACCCAGGATGATGCTCACATCTTCTGCACCAAGGAGCAGGTTGTTGACGAGGTGACCGGCGTCGTCGAACTGGCTCTCAGGTTCCTCAAATGCTACGGTTTTGAGCGTTACCGGGTCGATCTCTCGGTTCGTGATCCCCATCATAAGGAACGCTACCTGGGTGATGATCAGATCTGGGAGATGGCGGAGTCGGGACTGATTGAGGCCTTAAACCGGCTCGACCTCAAGTATCGGGAGGCACCTGGTGAGGCGGTCTTCTACGGTCCCAAGATCGATATCCATGCCTATGATGCCTTGGGCCGTTCCCACCAGCTCACCACCGTCCAGTTCGATTTCAATCTTCCCCACCGATTTGGTGCGGTTTATATCAATCGTGCTGGAGAATCAGAAGAGGTGGTGATGATCCACCGTGCCATCTACGGATCCATCGAGCGGTTCATCGGTATCCTCATCGAACACTACGGTGGTGACTTTCCCCTCTGGCTTGCTCCAGTTCAGGTTGCTATCCTACCGGTCTCCAGAAATCAGGCCCAGTATGGCCGGCGGATTCTCTCCCGTCTCCGTCGATCGAATCTGAGGGTCTTCCTCGATCTCCGGAATGAACGGCTCAATTATCGGATCCGTGATGCCGAGACCAGAAAGATCCCCTATATGCTCATTATCGGTGATCGGGAGCAGAAGGAGAAGAAGGTCTCGGTCCGGAAGAGGAAAGAGGGGGATTTGGGGAGTATGCCGATCAAGGAATTTCTCCGCCGAATTCGGGATGAAATCAAGAAGAAAGCGTAGCAAGGTAGAAGCGGTCAAATACCGGGCGAACTATCAGATTGAGGCACCCGTAGTCAAGGTTGTGGATGAGAATAAGAGGATGATCGGTGAGATGCCGACCAAGGAGGCGATCAGGTTGGCAAAAAGTAAGGGGCTGGATCTGATCGAGGTTGCCCCCACCGCAACCCCTCCGGTCTGCCGGATCCTCGATTATGGCAAGTTCATCTATGAGAAGAAAAGGAAGGAGAGGGAGTCACGCAAACGTCAACATCAGGTCGATGTGCGGCAGATGAGGTTTACGCTCAAGATTTCAGACCACGACTACCAGGTAAAATTGAAAAAGATCCGAAAATTCCTCACCGCAGGTAATAGGGTTCGGATCATGGTTCGACTACGGGGGAGGGAAATAACGAGAAAGAACCTTGCCCTCGATCTGATCAATCAGATCCTGAAGGATGTTACCGATCTTGGATCCTTGGAAGGAAACTACAAGATCGAAGAGCGGAATGTGACTGGATTAATCATCCCGAGGAGGTAAGATGCCCAAGAAGAAGACCAAGAAGTCGTTGGCCAAAAGGATAAAGATTACCAAGAAAGGCAAGATTACCAGGAGGAAAGCCGGGGTTAGCCACCTCTTGAGCAAGAAGAAGAAGAAACGGAAACGCCACCTTAGAAAGAAGAAGGTGCTTGAGGGAGGTTCGCTCGGCCGGCTGAGACGCCTCTTGACATCGTAGTATCCTCTGGTAAAATCTAAGCGGAGGTCTGATGGCACGGGTTAAATCTTCAGTTGTCACGCACCATCGTCACAAGAGGTGGTTGAAACGGGCCAAGGGCTACTACGGCGGTCGACATCGCCTCTACCGGACCGCGAGGGTTGCGGTGATGAGATCCTTGGCCTATGCCTATCGGGATCGGAGGAAGAAGAAACGGGTCTTCCGCTCCCTCTGGATCACCCGGATCGGTATCGCCTTGCGCCGTTTCGACATCAACTATTCCACCTTCATCGGCGGATTGAAGAAGGCGGGGATTACCATCAACCGGAAGGTCTTAGCCGAGCTTGCCTACTCCGATCCAGATCAGTTGAGGAGTCTGGTGATGATCGCCAAGGAAAATGCTTGAGGAGCTGAAGCGATTTGAGGCCGAGGTCGATACCGCCCTCAAAGGGGTTAAGGACCCGGAAGGTCTGGAGCAGCTCCGACTCCGCTTTCTGGGAAGAAAAGGCCGAATCAACGAGTTTTTTAAGCGCTTAGGCCGGCTTCCGGTTGAGGAGCGACCCAAGGTTGGCAAGATCCTCAACCAGCTAAAGGCCCGTATCGAATCGACCATCGCCTCAAGACGTTCCGAGCTAAAAGAGCAGGAGGTACCCAGGATCGATCTCACCCTTCCGGGCCGAATGGGATGGGTTGGCCATCCCAATCCGCTCTCCCTGGTAATAGACGAGATCATCGACTTCTTTGTCGGTCTCGGTTTCACCGTCGAATTTGGACCCGAGATTGAGACCGATTGGTATAACTTTGAAGCACTGAATATCCCGCCCTATCATCCATCCCGGGAGATGTTCTCCAGTTTCTATCTTGGCGATGAGCTCCTCCTCCGCTCCCACACCTCACCGGTCCAGATCCGGGTGATGGAAAGGAAGGGGGTTCCGATCCGATTCATTGCTCCAGGCCCGGTCTATCGGGTCGATAAGTTTGACGCCACCCACTCCCCCTTCTTCTATCAGATCGAGGGGCTATATGTCGATCAGGAGGTCTCCTTTGCCGAGCTCAAAGGCGATCTTGAGGCCTTTGCCAAACATATCTTTGGCGAATCGGTCCGGGTCAGATTCTTCCCCTCTTATTTCCCTTTTACCGAGCCGAGTGCTGAGATGTCGATCTCCTGTCCGATCTGCCAGGGTAAAGGTTGCCGGGTCTGTGGCGATTCGGGCTGGCTTGAGATTTTGGGTTGCGGTATGGTCCATCCCAATGTCTTTAAGAGCGTTGGGATTGATCCGGATCGGTATCAGGGCTATGCCTTTGGACTCGGTGCCGAGCGGATTGCGATGATCAAGTATATTATCGGTGATATCAGGCTCTTTTATGAGAATGATTTTCGATTCTTGGATCAGTTCCGATGAGGTTATCATTTGAGTGGCTCAAGGAGCTCCTGCCCGATCTATCCTTGGATCAGACCCTCGATCTCCTCCCCCGGCTCGGGTTCGGGGTGGAGGAGGTTATCGATGTCGGGATCGATCGGGTGATCAGTGCCAGGATCAAAAAGATCACCCCCCATCCAAGGCGTGAGGGTCTCCTTGTTCTTGAACTCAGGGCTGACCAGGACTATCGGGTTGTGACTGGGGCCAAGAATCTGAGTCCTGATGATAATGTCCTCCTTGCCCTACCCGGTGCCCTCATCAAAGGGAGGGAGATCGGGGTGGAGGATTTTGATGGGATAAAATCGGAAGGGATGCTCCTCTCCGAGGCTGAGCTGGGTATCGTTGATGAGGCCGAGGGGGTGATCCGTCTCCCCCCCAAGGTCGAACCGGGCCAGTGGTTCAACGACCTCTTCGATACCAAGATCATCGATCTCGAGATCACCCCAAACCGGGGCGACTGTGAGAGTATCCTCGGCATCAGCCGGGAATTGGCTGCCGTCACCAGGGGTAACTTTTCCCCACCCAAGCTCCGTCCTCCCCGGCTTAAATCTGGCCCTCGAATCGGGATCGAGGATCCCGATGACTGTCCCCGTTACACCGGGATGGTAATCGAGGGGGTTGAGGTTGGTGATTCTCCATTTCCGATCAAGTGGCGCCTCTTCCATCATGGGATCCGACCGATCAACTCCTTGGTCGACATCACCAACTATGTGATGCTCCTCTTAGGCCAACCCCTCCATGCCTTTGATCTCGATCGGATTCGGGGTGGTATCCGGGTTCGGCGGGCACGAGATGGTGAGGAGATAGTGACCCTGGATCGGACCCGGATCGGGTTGAATCGGGAGCACCTTATCATTGCCGATCGGGAAGGGCCGGTAGCGATTGCCGGTGTGATCGGAGGGATGAAGGCCGAGATCGATCGGAGCACCAGGAGGATACTCTTAGAGAGTGCTACCTTCAATCCAGAGGTGGTGAGACGGGCGACCAGAGGGCTTCTGATCGATACCCAATCCGGAAGGAGGTTTGAGCGGGGATGCGATTTTGCGATGCCACCCTTGGCTGCTGAATATGCTCAGAGGATGATCAAGGGACGACCGGAGTCATTTACCGATTTGAAGGTCCCTCTTCGGCGGAAACGGGTCAGTTTTGATCCGAAACGGATCGGTCGGTATCTTGGTATCCCGATCAAGAAGCGGGAGATTACTACCATCCTCTCAGCGCTCAACTTTAGAGTTAGGGAAGTAAATCATAGGTTGGTTGCCACCGTTCCTTCCTACCGGCGGGATATCGATTCCGAGTGTGACATTGCCGAGGAGGTGGCGCGGATCTACGGTTATGATCGAATCCCTTCCCGGCTGAGTCGAGGGGCACAGGTCGGCACCATCCCTCAAGAGCTGAGGATGATCCGGAGGCTCCGCTCCATACTCATCGGATTGGGCTTTTATGAATGCCGCTGTTTCACCCCGATCTCAAAGGATGCGTTGGAGACCTTCGGGATCGGTCCAGGGGTTGTGATCAAGAATCCGCTCAACGAGCGGTTTACCCACTTACGGACCTCCTTGGCCCCAAGTCTGGTTGAGGTCCTATCAACTAACTATCGGAACGGTAATCTTGATGTCCGGATCTTCACGATCGGAAAGGTCTTCCAGCCCGATTCCCCCCGTCCCAAGGAGGAAGATTTCTTGGGGCTTCTGGTCGGAGGGCGAACCTCCCCACCCCACTGGAGTGGAGATGAGAGACGCTGGGATTTCTTCTCCCTGAAAGGGGTGCTGGAGCTGATCGCCCGCCATCTCACCGCTGAGGAGCTCCAGATCGCAGACGACCCCATCCCGATGTTCGACCACTACTCGGCCCGGATCGTCCTCGGAGGTAAGAAAGTGGGTATCATCGGCCAGCTGGCCCAGAGGATCTTGACCCGATTTGGGATTAAGGAACCCTATTATTTCTTTGAAGTTGATCTCGGTAGATTCCTCCTCCGGATGGAGGAACCGATCTATATCCCCTACCCGAGATTTCCCAAGGTCCGCCGGGACCTCGCCTTTATCGTTGATGAGTCAATATCCGCCCAGGATATTATCAAGGCGATAAGGCAGCTTGGCGGTCCCCTGCTGGCCGAGGTTATCATCTTCGATCGTTATCAAGGGGGAGGTATTCCAGCGGGTAAGGTGAGTCTCGCTTTTCGGCTCACCTTCCAACCTCAGGAGCGGACCTTAACCGATCCGGAGATCAAGGAGTTGACCGAGAAGATTTCATCCGGGATTGAACTCAGGTTTAGGGCGAAGCTTCGTGACAAGGAGGTAGATGTTGGAAGAACTCAGGATTTTGGAGGAGAAGATCGATAGGGCGATCTCCCTCATAAATTCGCTCAAAGAGAAGGTTAGGGTATTAGAGGAGGAGAATGCTCGACTCAAGGAGGTGAAAAAGGAGGTTGCGGACAAGATCGGGAGTATGATCGACCGATTGACCCAGCTTGAGGGACCATGAGTGATCAGAACGAGGCGATTGTCACCATCTTTGGGAGTGAATACCGCATCAAGACCGATGTCGACCTCGATCGGCTCAAGCATCTGGCCGATCTGGTCGATGAGAAGATGCGGGAGATCCATAAGAGCATGAGCCTCCCTTCCACCACCAAGATTGCGGTGATCGCCTGTCTCAACTTCCTCGATGAGTATCTTACCAGGATCGAGGAACTTGAGGGAAGGGAGGAGGAGCTCAAGGGCCGGCTTCGTGAGCTTATCGACCGGCTCGATGTTGCTTTGGAGATTTAGACTCCCTGGGGTGCCCGTGATAGATGTTTGAAGTCTTGAGCCAACACCGGACCGATGGAGGCAGGGTTTGGTGCCGGTGGTGCCCTGTAGGGCAGTCATGCCGGCATCAACATGCCACCGCTCTTAGTTCGGGTTCAGAGACTTTGATCTACACGGCACCTTCAGGGAGCCATTTTTCTGGAGGTCGTGATGTTTATCCTTCTACCGATTTTTGCAGTTATCGCCTTCTTCCTCGGGCTCTTGGTTCAGCGAATTCTGATCGAGAGGAAGATCGGCTCGGTCAGGGGATATGTGGCCCGGATCAAGGAGGAGGCGAGAAAGAACTGGATAAGGGAGCGTAATGAGGAGCTGAAGCGGTTTAAGGAGGAGCTGGATCGGGAAAGGGATCGGGTCGAGAAGGAGAATCGGGAAAAGCTGAAGGTTTTAAAAAGACTGGAAAGAAAGCTTACCGATAAAGAGATCTCCTTGGATCGGAAGGTGAAACTCCTTTCCGAAAGGGAGAAGGAGCTCATCCGGAGAGAGAAGGATGTCCTGGCCAAGGAGAAGATCGTTCGGGCCAAGACCGAACGGGTTGACCAGTTGATCCGGGAGGAGAATCGGAGGTTGGAGCAGATTGCCAAGATGACCATCACCGAGGCAAAGGCTGCCCTCTTCGAGAATCTAAAAAAGGAGGCGAAACTGGAGGCGGCCAAGATCGTGAAGGAGATTAAAGAGAAGGCGATGCAGGATGCAAAAAGGATCGCCCGTTCGATCATCGCCGATGCGATCCAGCGCTGTTCGGTTGATGTCGTTGCCGATACCACTGTCTCCGTTGTCCCATTACCCTCCGATGATATGAAGGGGAGGATCATCGGGAGGGAAGGTCGGAACATCCGGACCTTCGAGAACCTGACCGGGGTTGAGGTGATCATCGATGATACCCCTGGTGTGGTTACCCTCTCCTCCTTCGATCCGATGCGAAGGGAGATCGCCCGCTTAGCGATGGAGAAGCTCGTCTCCGATGGTCGGATTCAGCCCACCAAGATCGAACAGGTTGTAAATAAGGTGAAGGAGAATTTTGATGAGACCCTAAGATCGATTGGTGAGGAGGTGGCCTTGGAGCTCGGGATCATCGGTATCGATCCCGAGATCCTGAGCAAGATCGGGATGATGAAATTCCGGACCAGCTATGGTCAGAACCTCCTCCAGCACTCGAAGGAGGTGGCCTATCTTGCCGGACTCATGGCCGGTGAGCTGGAGCTTGATACCATGCTCGCCCGGAGGGCCGGTCTGCTCCATGATATTGGTAAGGTGATCGGGTCCGGTTTTGAAGGGACCCATGCCAAGATCGGAGCCGAGTTCGCCTCCAAGCATAACGAACCCGAGGTTGTCGTCAATGCGATCGCCTCTCACCATGAGGAGGATGAATTCGCCTCACCCCTGGCGGTCCTGGTCCATGCGGCTGATACGATCTCAAGCTCGAGGCCGGGAGCAAGGAGGGAGAGCGTTGAGGCCTACATCAAGCGTCTTGAGAACTTAGAAGAGATCGCTTCCTCCTTCGATGGGGTGGAACGGAGCTTTGCGATCCAGGCGGGAAGAGAGGTGAGGGTTATGGTAGTTCCGGAGAAGGTGAGCGATTTCCAGGCCAAGGAGCTGGCAAACGAAATCGCCCGGAAGATCGAACAGAAGCTCCAGTATCCGGGCCAGATCCGGGTTACGGTGATCAGAGAGGTGCGGGCGATTGAGGTCGCCAAGTAGTATCATCACCTTCCTCTCCGATTTCGGCACCCAGGACTATTTCGTCGGAGCGGTGAAAGGGGAGATACTCAAGATCAACCCCGAGGCCAAGATTGTTGACATTGGACACGACCTGGTGCCATTTGATATTGAAGGTGCCGCCTATCTCCTTGAATCTTATTATGAGAACTTTCCACCGGGGACAATCCACTTGGTTGTCGTCGATCCCAATGTCTCGGGTCGGGATCCGGTGATCCTGGTTGGATCCGACTACTTCTTCGTTGGCCCGGACAACGGTATCTTCGATCCAATTCTGATAAGGCTAAAGCCGGCACGCTATCGGATCAATATCACCGGTCCGATTTCCAACACCTTCCACGGCCGTGATCTCTTCGGACCGGTTGCCGCCCGACTCAGCCTCGGTATCTCCCCTTCCGAACTTGGGATCTTGGCACCACGGGAAGTAAGAGAAAGAGAGGGACCGCCCAGGATTATCCACATCGATCGGTTCGGTAATCTCATCACCAATCTGAGAAGGGATAAGGGTAAGATCGGAATCAAAGGGAGGATCATCCCGATCGTTTCCAGCTATCTCGATGTCGAGCGGGGAGAGCTCCTCGCGATTGTCGGATCGAGTGGTAGGATTGAGATCGCCTGCCGGGAGGGGAATGCCCAGGAGATCTTAAAGGTGGTCAAGGGGGATGAGATCGAGTATCTCGAGGGATGAGCTGAGGGCCGAGTTTCCGATCCTGCGACGCTATATCTATCTCGATCATGCTGCCACTGGTCCACTCCCCCTCCGATCGGTGGCGAAGATGACCCAACTCTTGGAGCGGATGACCACAGGGGTCATCCCTCCGGATGAGGCATTTGGATTGATCGAAGCAACGAGACGGGAGCTGGCCCGACTGGTCGGCTGCTCGGTTGAGGAGATCGCACTCATTAAGAATACCACCGCCGGACTTCTGATTGCGATCGGTTCGATCGAATTCCAGCCCGGTGATAATGTTATCCTCCAGCAGGGTGGTTTTCCAGCCAACCAGTATCCCTGGCACTATCTCCTCCCCCAGGTAGAAAAACGGTATCTCGATCCGGGTCAACCAATCCCAGAACAGTTGGATCGACTGATTGATGGGAGGACCAGAGCGGTATCGGTGGACCTGGTTGACTACCTTACCGGAATCAGGATCGATCTTGAGGAGATTCGGGAGCTACTACCGGATGAGGTCTATCTCATCACCGATGGGATCCAGGCCATCGGAGCGGTAGCGGTCGATCTCGGGCCGGTTGATTTCCTCACCTGTGGCAGTGGTAAATGGCTCCTCTCACCACAGGGGACTGGGTTTCTTTATGTGAAACGGGAGAAGCTCGATCGGCTCCGGCTCACCAATATCGGCTGGCTATCATCGGAGTGGAAGGGGTTCACCGAGCTTAAGATCAGGCCAATCCGTACAACTGCAGCCCGATTTGAGGAGGGGACACCCAATCTGGTCGGTCTGGCCGGGATGGGGGAGAGCGTCCGGATGTTGAATTCGATCGGGATCGAGGTGATCGAATCGAGTATCCGTCAACTCACCAGACTGATAAAAGATGGGGTGGATCGGGAGGAGTTTGAGGTGGTAACCCCAAGGCTGGAAAGCGGAATCGTCACCCTCCGACCGAAAAGAGAGATCAAGGGCTATAAGGAGAGGTTGGATGGGGCAGGGATTATTGTCTCGGAGCGGATGGGATGCCTGCGGATATCACCCCATTTCTACAATACCGAAGCCGAGATCGAGAGGTTGATTGAGGTTTTGAATCGAAAATGAGAAGGCTTAGACACTCAACAGTTGACGAGAAGCTGAATCGGCCTATACTTAGATTGTAAGGAGGTGTTATGAGGTTGCTGATTGTCGCCCTCATCATCCCCACTTTATGGGGAGAGATGCTGGTAAGGAGTTATGTTTCTGATCTTGGAATACTTAAGTCTGTCTTAGGTAAGGGCAATCTCGATCTCGCCTCCGGGAGGAGGGGAGAGTATTACGACCTCGTCCTTTATCCTCACCAGTACCATCGGTTACGGACAGCCGGGATCAAGACCAAGGTCTTGATCCCGGACCTCGTTGCTGAGAAGGAGAAATACCGGCGGGGCTATCACAGTTATAGCGAGGTGGTCCAGATCCTGAGAAACCATGCCGCTAATCATCCCGATATCTGCCGTCTCGATTCTCTGGGTAAGAGCTATCAAGGGAGATGGATCTACTGCCTCAAGATCTCAGACAATCCCGAGGTTGAGGATCCGACCGAACCGGACATCCTCTTCGATGCCCTCCACCACTCCCGGGAGTGGGCGACAATAGAGGTGGTTCTCTTCTATGCGGATACCCTCCTTTCCGGCTATAATGTCGATCCGGTGATAACCGACCTCATCAATAATAACGAGATCTGGCTTGTTCCCATCGTCAATGTCGATGGTTATGTCTACGACTATCCTTCACAGAACTGGTGGCGGAAGACGAGGGAGCCCTTTGGTGGTGCCATCGGCACCGATGCCAATCGGAACTACCCCGGTGTCTGCGGTCCGGATAAGGTCGATGCCTGGGGTTACATTCCACGCAATGCCTCAGTGACCCACCGCCCTTCATCTCAGGTATTCTGTGGTGCCTATGGCCTATCCGCCGACTGTGATGAGGCCCTGGCCAATCTTATCCGTTCCCACAACTTTATCGTCCACATCACCTACCACTCCTATGCCGAGGAGATCCTCTGGCCCTGGGCCCACAAGACTCCACACTCCACCCCGGATGCTACTCTCTATCAACAGCTTGCCAACACCATGGCATCGAAGATCCAGAAACTTTCCGGGGGGAACTATGACCCCACCCAGTTTATGTATCCGCTCTCAGGATCGACCGATGGCTGGGCCTATGGTTACAACCATTATATCGGTGGTGAGAAATGCCTCTCCTATACGATCGAGGTCGGAACAACCTTCTATCAGCCGACTTCAGATCTACCCAAGCTTGTCCGTGAGAACTGGGATGGGGCACTCTTCCTCGCCCGGATGGCCGACTCGATCCGGACCCATGTGACCACTGAGGTGCCACCCGCAAAGATTGCGCCGATGGATACCATCCACACCCCCAATTATTTCATCTACTGGTCACCAGAATCGGATGAATATAATCATCCCGATTACTGGCAGCTGGATGAACTGGAGGACTATTCGGAGAAAACCGATGATTTAGAGTCGGGAACCGACCTCTGGATCCTGGATGGCTTTTCCCTCTCCACCTCCCGTTACCACTCCCCCTCCCACTCCCTCTATTCGGGAAGGTCGAACAACATCTCCAACTATGCCCAGACCAAATATCCCTACCTGGTCAAGCCCGGTGATCGGCTCCGGTTCTGGTGCTGGTATAGCCTGGAGAGCAATTATGATGTTGCGGTCGCTGAAGTCTCACCCAACAATCGGGAGTGGTTCTCATTGGGGGAGCGGCTCACCGGCTCCTCAGGAGGCTGGGTCGAGAAGAGCTATTCACTTGCTAAGTGGGAAGGGAAGTGGATCTACATAAGGTTCCGGTGTATGACCGATGATAACACCCTGAATGAGGGGTTCTATGTTGATGATATCAGTCCGGTCCCAGAATTCGGTTCGGTTACTACGATCTCCAGTTCGATTCCCGATACTTTCTATCAGATCACCAACCAGACCAATGGGCACTACTACTACCGCGTCCGGGGCCATAATAATCGGGGCTGGGGAAGGTTCTCCCAGCTTGAGGACTGCGAGGTCCTCCTCGGAGTGGTGGAAGGGAGGTCGTCGGTTCGATATGGCTATGAGGTGATCCGGAGCCCTTCGGCACAACCGTCGATCCGGTTTACCATCCCAGCCGGTGAACTGGCCCGGATTCGGGTCTGTGATGTCCTCGGCCGGAAGGTCGGAGAGGCTTCCTTTTCTCAGAGCACCCTCTACCGCCTTGCTAATCTACCAACCGGCATCTACTTCATCGAGATCGAACATGATCAGGAGGTGAACCGGGAGAAGGTGGTGGTGGTCCGTTAATCCTTTCTTTCGGCGAGAGTAATTGCGGTTTTGAGGATGCGGTTGAAGAAAGGTTTTCTATTCTCTTCTAAAATCTCTTGAGAAGTAAAAGGGAATATGTCAATGCTGATCCCGGCGGGTAGGAAGTGTAAAAGATATTCCGGGATTCGATCCATCGGCCTTCTCTTGTCCCCGGTAATTATGATGAGAAGATCGGCATCGCTGTGTGGGGAATAGCTTCCTTCAGCCAAGGAACCGAAGAGGATAACCTTTAATACTCGCTCATCCTTCAAAATCAGCTTATGGGCCAACTCTGTCAGTTTTTTCTGGATTTTTCCCTATCCAGTGAGTAAACCTTCACAGTACTTGATGATCTCCTCAGCATGCTGAATTGCCTCCTTTGGTGCACCAGTCTCAAAACTGTTAGCATATCTGGTTGGGATATAGAACCGATCCAAGCGTGCCCCTATCTCCAGGAGATGCATCAGAAGTCCACTTACTGAGTGACCCCAGGCCTCCATATTTCGGAAAAGGTAGACTGCTTTTACCGCCTTCTCTGCAGCCTGCTGGGCGCTGAAACATGCCCACTCATAGAACTCATCTTCAAGATCTCTGCGGGCATGAGCCAAGTCTCGCTTGGCCTGTCTCAGCCAGTCATTCCAGCGATTCCTCATATTTAAAAATAATCTCTCTCCAGACTGTCAATCTTCTTCTTTCAACAAGATTGACGGCGGTGGGTGGATAGTTATAATCGAGAATCACGGCGCCATCGTCTAGCCTGGCCAAGGATATCTGGTTCTCAGCCAGAAGACCCGGGTTCAAATCCCGGTGGCGCTATCAACTATTATGATCTTTTTGATTATATGCACCATCACATCTCAGGTTGTCAGTGCCACCTTCTATCCCGATCAGATCCTCATTCGTGAGGAGGTTAAGGTTCATCTTACCGGTAGTAAGAAGGTGACTATTACCGGTCTCCCTGGCAACCTCGATCCCACCTCCTTCCGGATCTCGGGAAGAAATCTCTCGATTGGTGAGGTGAGTCTGGTTGAGGTCTATCTTAAGGAGCCGAAGGATCCCAAGGTGAGAAGATTGGTGGCGAAGATCGATTCCTTGGAGGAGGAGATCAGAAGGATCGAGGATGGTATCGATGCGCTCAGGGCGAAAGAGGAGTTTCTCAAATCGATCCGGGTTTCGGTTCCCAAGAAGATCTCCGGTGAGCTCTACCGGGGTGGGGTCGATCCAGAGAACTGGCGCAAGGTGATGGACTTCATCTTCGAGGGGGCGGTCGATATCAGGGCCGAGATTCGAGAGATGGAGCGGGATGGAGAGAAGAAGAAGGAGGCCTTAGCCGACTTGAGAGATAAGCTTTCCCGGATCGCACCATACTATCGGAGGCGATCTTATAATGCTGTGATTGAGGTGAGGGCTAAGAGGCCGGGAGAATTTCGACTGCAACTGGAATATCTCATCCGTTCCGGGGGCTGGCACCCCTACTACGAACTCCGTCCCAAGGGTGAGGGACTTGAGATCGGTGTCTTTGGCAAGGTGATCCAGAGATCCGGTCGGGACTGGAAAGGGGCGAAGGTTGAGCTCACCACCGCTCGCCCATCGATCGGCCCAAAACCACCACCTCTTATCGCATGGCAGCTGAGATTTGAGGAGGTCTGGGCCAAGGAGAAGGTGGGTCGGGTCTTAGCCCAACGGCCAGCGGTTCCGGCGAGGGATGAGGAGCAGAAAGTGATGATCGAAGAGGTGGGGAGGGCGGTCAGCTTCAAAATCCCTGGTCTCCAGACGATCAAGACCGGGGAGGAGAAGAAACTCCCGATCATAACCAGGACCTTCCCTGCCCGGATGATCCACTTCACCTCCCCCGGGGTTTCACCCTTTGTCTATCTCAAGGCGGAGGCTGAGAATGGCTTCGACTTCCCCCTCCTCCCCGGCGGTGGCAATGTCTACTCCGATGGCCTCTTCTCCGGTGTGATCGAGATCGGTCATACCGCTCCAGGGGAGTCGCTCCACCTCTTTATTGGTCCGGATGAGCAGATCAAGGTGAAGCGAGAGCTGGTTCGGAGATTCAAAGAGAAGAGGGGGATATTTAAGAAGCGGGAGGCGGTCTCCTACCACTTCCGAATTACGGTAAATAATTACCGGAAGCGGAAGATCGATCTCATCCTCAAGGATCAGATCCCGATTTCTACCGATGCCGAGATCAAGGTTCGTGATGTCCAGATCGATCCCAAGACCGAGCCGGATGAGAAGGGGATCCTCACCTGGCCAATAACACTGAACCCCAATGAGGAGAGGGAGTTTAATATAAAGTTCACCGTTGAGTATCCCAAGGGGAGAAGGGTTATCGGACTTCCGTGATCATCCTCTACGCCACCGCTATTGCCGGCTTCTATATGGCCTGGAATATTGGGGCCAATGATGTTGCCAATTCCATGTCTTCCGCAGTCGGGGCGAGGGCGATTACCTTAAGACAGGCGATCATTATTGCTGCGATCCTCAACATCGTTGGCGCCTCATTCGTCGGCGGTCATGTAACCGAAACAATCAGAAAGGGGATCGTGGCGGTCGATATGGTGGGCTGGCCCAGGGTGGTGATGTTTGGTTCCTTTGCTGCCCTACTTTCCGCCGCGATCTGGGTCTTCATCTCATCCTGGCGGGAGCTACCGGTCTCAACTACCCATTCGATTGTTGGCGCGATGATCGGTTTTGGCATCGTTGCCACCGGATTTGGTGGTATCCGTTGGATCAAGGTGGTTGCAATTATTACCTCCTGGATCATCTCTCCCTTCTTCTCCGGGCTCATCGCCTTTCTCATCTTCTATCTCATTCGGAGGTGGATCATCGCATCTGATGATCCCAGCCGCAATCTCCGACTGATCGGCCCTTTCTTGGTCGGCCTCACTTTCTTCATCGTCATCTTCTCACTCCTGGCCAAAACCCCCTTGGGTGAGAAACTAACCCTTAATGATCTCGAAGTGGTTGGGTCCTCAATCATGGGTGGGATAGTCGCCTTCCTCTTAAGCCGCTTTCTGATTCGACACTATCTTGCTAAGAGAAGGGGCGGTGATCATGTCGAGGAGATCTTCCGGAGACTGCAGATTATGACCTCCTGTTATGTCGCCTTTGCCCATGGTGCTAATGATGTTGCCAATGCGATTGGTCCGGTGGCATCGGTCTTCTCAATCGCCACTACTGGAGAGGTAAAGGCCCACATCCCGGTGCCGACACTACTACTCGTCTTTGGCGGTGTTGGTATCTCAATCGGTATCCTCACCTGGGGTTATCGGGTGATCAAGACGGTGGCTTTTCGGATCACCCGGCTTACCAATACGAGTGGGTTTTCCGTCGATTTTGGGACTGCAACCGCAGTCCTCTTGGCATCGAAACTGGGTCTGCCGGTATCGACCACCCATGCGGCAGTTGGAGCAATAGTCGGTGTCGGTCTTGCCCGTGGGGTTGAGGCGGTCGATTTCCGGGTGGTGAGGAGGATAATCCTCTTCTGGCTTCTGACCCTCCCCACTGCCGCCCTGACCGCAGTTTTGATCTTTCTCTTTCTAAACAAGCTTGGTTAAGGAGGGGTGATGCGATTTTTAATCTTTAAACTCTTCCGTCGATCCCCCTTTGATGGCCTGATCAAACATGCCCAGAAGATCAAGGAGTGCATCCGGGTCTTCCGGCAGGCGATTGAGGCCTATATGGAGGGTGATTTCGATCGGTTTGATGATCTCACCAAGGCGGTCTCGAGATTGGAACATGAGGCCGATCTGATCAAGGCCAACATCAGGGCCCATCTTCCGAAAGGGATCTTCATGCCCGTGGATAAGGCTCAGTTCCTGATGCTCTTGAAAGAGCAGGATGCCATCCTCGATTTTGCTGAGGATGCCCTCATCTGGCTCTCATTCAAAAAGAGCGGGATACCGGATGAGATCAGAAAGGATTTTGCTGAACATCTCGGCAAGGTCCTGGAGACGGTTGATGCCTTGGAGGTTGTCATCAATCATATCCACGAGATCATTACCGGACTGCCGAAGAAAGAGCGGAAGGAGCTGAAGGATCTGGTCAAGGAGATCCATCGGAAGGAATGGGAGGCGGATCAGATCGAGATGAGGCTGGCCAAAAAGCTCTTCAGTTTGGATCTTGATCCCCTAAGCATCTTCCATCTCTCCAAGGCCTTCGATCTCATCGATCAGATCGCCAACCATACCGAAAATGCGGGGGATTGGGTCCGGGCGATGATGGCACGCTAAAAGGCCTCACCAATTGCGAAATGGAGCCTGCCTCCCCCCTCCAAAGTTCTACCATAATCCAATCTGATCGGACCGAGAGGGGTATAGAGACGAAGACCGAAGCCGATCCCGGCATCGATCTTCAGTTCTTCATCATCCAATCTTTGAGAGAGACTGCCAAAATCGAAGAAGAAGGCACAACCAAGTTGCCAGATAATCGGGAGCCTCTCCTCCAATGAGATGAGGAGGTAACGCTCACCACCTAAGGGGTTACCCTCCCTATCCTTTGGAC